>OLII01000417.1_pt1 | contig 16358 bp, 11 predicted proteins | sample 1609481 | NCBI WGS metagenome assembly OLII01 (sample SAMN05416859, study PRJEB24817) | seawater metagenome | isolation source: Sea water | place: Canada:Atlantic | collected 2013-11 | reverse complement strand
CAACCTGCTGGCCCTCAACGCCGCCATCGAGGCGGCGCGTGCCGGTGAAGCCGGGCGCGGCTTCGCCGTGGTCGCCGACGAAGTGCGCGCTCTGGCCCACCGGACCCAGCAGTCGACCAGCGAAATCGAGCGCATGATCGGCAGCATCCAGGGCGGTACCGAACAGGCGGTGAACTCGATGCGCCACAGCACCGAACGCGCCGAGTCGACCCTGAGCATCGCCCGCGGCGCCGGCCTGTCGCTGGAGACCATCACCACCGCGGTGGCCGAAATCAACGAACGCAACCTGGTGATCGCCAGCGCCGCCGAAGAGCAGGCCCAGGTGGCCCGCGAAGTGGACCGCAACCTGGTGAACATCAACGACCTGTCGGTGCAGTCGGCCACCGGGGCGCACCAGACCAGCGCCGCGAGTGCCGAACTGTCTCGCCTGGCGGTGGGCCTGAACGGCCTGGTCGCACGCTTCAGCGTGTAGGTCGCCACCGGGCCCCGGCGCAGTGCGCGCCGGGCGCCCGGCTTTTTCGATCGGCCCCCGCTCGCCGTCGAAAACACTATCTCGTCAGACTTATCTAAAGTTGCTCACAAACTATTCCTAATATTACGTAGGAATATTCACTGCACTTTAACTTCGGCATCAAAAACCTCACGCCGCACGATAACTTTTCGCAATAACCTCCCCGCATTGCAGACTGGCATAAATACCAGTTTACAAATCAGAATGGCTCTACATCGGACATTACAGACACTTTCAGGCAAGTACCTGCGCGCTCGCTGAAAGTGTGTCGTTGTTCCGTTAGTTGCAGCTTCATCTAACCTCATCAGCATTGAAACTTTCGCCCGAATGCCTGGGAACGCCATGAACAATGCGGCACCTGCACCTGAAACGTCAGGCCTGAAGATAGAAACCCGTACCATCCACCCGGTGCCCCTCGACGAGCGTCACGGCAAGGCCTGGCACCTTGGCCCCTTCTGGTTCACCGGCAACTTCGTACTCACCACCATGGTCACCGGCTTCGTCGGGCCCGCCCTGGGTCTGGCCGCCTGGCAGGCGGTGCTGGCGATCCTGCTCGGGGTGGCCCTGGGCACCCTGTGCATGGCCCTGCATGCCAACCAGGGCCCGCGCCTTGGCCTGCCACAGATGATCCAGTCCCGTGCCCAGTTCGGCCTGCGAGGCGCCGTGCTGCCGTTCATGGCGGTGGTGTGCGTGTACATCGGCTTCAACGTGTTCAACGTGATCCTGGCCACCGATGCGCTGACCACTGTGCTGCCGGGCAGCGATGCCTTCTGGTACGCACTGCTGATCGCGGTGGCCGTGGTGATCGCCGTGGTCGGGCACGACCTGCTGCACACCGTGCAGCGCTGGCTCACCTACCTGCTGATCGGCGTGTTCGGCCTGCTCACCCTGGCAGCGCTGCTGTTGCTGGAGGCCGACACCGTTCAGCGCCAGCTGCAGTTTTCCTGGTCGGGCTTTCTCATCCAGCTGTCGGCCGCCGCCGGCTACCAGATCAGCTACTCGGTGTATGTCTCGGACTACTCGCGCTACCTGCCGCCCAGCACCTCGGCGCGCAAGGTGGTGCTGTGGACCTATCTGGGCGCCGCGGGCTCTGCGGTGTGGCTGATGTCGCTGGGCGCGCTGGTAGCCTCGGCAGTGGTGGCGCCCGAAGCCATCAGCAGCCTGCAACACCTGGGCAACCGCTTCCTGCCCGGCTTCGGCACCTTCGCGATCCTGATGGCGGTGCCGGCGCTGGTGGGCATCATGGCCGTCAACTGCTACGGCGCGCTGCTGACCGGCATCAGCGCGATCACCGCGTTTCGCCCGCTGGCGCCGGGGCTGGCCGGGCGCGCCCTGGGCCTGGGCGGCATTGGCGCGGTGGTGTACCTCACCGCCATCGCGTTGCCCGACAGCTACCTCGACAGCTTCAACCTGTTCCTGCAACTGATGCTGTATGTACTGGTGCCCTGGAGCGCAATCAACCTCACCGACTACTACCTGTTGCGCAAAGGCAACTACGTGATCCCGGCCATGTTCGACCCGGCGGGCGAATACGGCCAGTGGGCCTGGCCCGGCATCCTGGCCTACCTGGGGGGGCTGCTGGCGATGCTGCCCTTCGTGTCGCTGGCCGGCGTGCAAGGGCCGGTGGCGGTGGCGTTGTCCGGCGCCGACCTGGCCTTCGTTCCCGGCTTCATCGTTTCGGCCCTGCTGTACTGGCTCCTGATGCGCCACCTGCGCGGCACCCCGCCGCCCCCGGTCGCCGAGCGCAAGGCGCCGCAGCCATGACCCCATCCCCGCAAACCGTGCGTGTCGGGTGCTACCAGTTGGCGCCCACCATTGCCAATCCAAGCTACAACCTCGACCGTACCCGGGTGGCCATCGCCGAGGCCGCCGAGCGCGGCGCGCAACTGCTGGTACTGCCCGAGCTGGCGCAGAGCGGCTACGCGTTCTACGACCGCGAAGAGGCCCACGCGCTGTCCGAGCCCCGTGACGGGCCGACCCTCGAGGCCTGGGCCCGGCAGGCCGCCAAGTACCAGATCATCGTGGTGGGCGGCTTCTGCGAGCGCCTGCCCGACGGCCAGGTGGCCAACAGCTCGGTGCTGATCGAGCCCGACGGCCGACGCACCTTCTACCGCAAGGCCCACCTGTGGGACCGCGAAACGCAGATCTTCACCCCCGGCAGCGAGCCGCCGCCGGTGGTGGACACCCACCTTGGGCGCATCGGCATGATGATCTGCTACGACCTGGAGTTTCCCGAATGGGTGCGCCTGGCGGCGCTGCGCGGTGCCCAGCTGCTGTGCGCACCGGTGAACTGGCCGGACACCTCCCGGCCCGGCTTCCAGCGCCCGGCCGAGGTCATCCGGGTTCAGGCCAGCGCCTCGGTCAACCGGCTGTTCGTCATTGCCTGCGACCGCTGTGGCGAGGAGCGCGGGGTTGGCTGGGTGGGCGGTTCGACCCTCACCGATGCCGACGGCTATGTGCTCAAGGGCGGCAAGCGTGTCGGCAAGAAGCAGCTGCTGCTGGCCGACATCAGGCTGGGCCAGGCACTGGACAAGCAGATCAGCGACCACAACCACGTGCTGGCCGACCGGCGCCCTGCGCTGTACCACGAGCTGCTGCGCGACTAGAACTCGATGCGCACGTCACCACGCGGCACGCTGCAGCACGACAGGATATAGCCTTCGGCCTCGTCGTCCTCGGTGATGCCGCCGTTGTGCTCCATGTCCACCTCGCCACCCAGCTTGAGCACCTTGCAGGTGCCGCAGATACCCATGCCGCAGGCCTTGGGGATCATCAGCCCGAGCTTGGCGGCTGCCGCATGCACCGTCTCGCCCGGCGCCACGCGGATGCTCTTGCCGCTGGCGGTGAACTCCACCTGGTGCTGGTCGGCCACGTCCACTTCGGCGGCCTCGGCGGCCTGCTCGGCGTTCTCTACCGCATCGGCCTTGGCCTCGGGCGGCGTGGCGCCGAACGACTCCTCATGGTAGCGCTGCATGTCATAGCCGCTGGCTTCGAGCATGCGCTTGACCGCGTTCATGTAGGGCGTAGGCCCGCAGCAGAAGATCTCGCGTTCCAGGTAATCGGGCGCGATCAGCTCCATCAGCTTCTGGTTCAGGTAGCCGCGATAACCGGCCCATGCCTCGCCCAGGCCATGCTTCTCGCAGATGATGTGCAGGCTGAAGTTGTCGATCCGCGAGGCCATGTGCTCCAGCTCGCGGTGGTAGATGATGTCCTTGGGCGAACGTGCGCTGTGCACGAACACCATGTCGACATTGGCATTGGTGTCATAGAACCAGCGCGCCATGGACATCACCGGGGTGATGCCCACCCCGCCGCTCAGGTACAGCACCCTGGGGCTGGGGAAGTCCATCGCGTTGAACAGCCCCACCGGCCCGTGCACGGCCAGCTCCTGGCCTTCATGCAGGGTGTCGTGCAGCCAGTTGGAAACCTTGCCGCCGGGTACGCGCTTGATGGTCACCGAAAAGCTGTAGGGCACCGAGGGCGAGCTGGAGATGGTGTACGAGCGCATGATCGGCTGACCGTCGATTTCCAGCTCCAGGGTCACGAACTGCCCCGGCTTGAAGAAGAACAGGATCGGCTGGTCGGCCATGAAGCAGAAGGTGCGCACATCCCAGGTTTCCTGAATGACCTTGACGCAGCGCACGGTATGCCGGCCGTTGGCCCAGGTCTGAGTGGTCACCGGGTTGAGGAAGTTGTTCGACATGCTCGTCTCCGCGGCCGATCGGGGCCTGTTATGGCGACGATGATGCGCAAGGTGCCGGCGGCGCACATTCCTGTTCGCGACATCGGCGTACTTATCGCGACCAGCCCCCGCCCACAAGGGCTCGCGCGTCGGGAACGGATCTGGCCATGTCGCCCATGGGCATGGTTGCCGGCGCGGGCGAACGCACACTCCATCGCACATCAACCTGCTGTCTGAGCCCTGCGTCGCCACACGAACGATTAGCCACTTTCGCGGCCCGCACGGGCCATGAGGACCTGAACGATGGACGTCACCGCAACCTTGAGCCTGGGCGACCCACTGGACGCTGCACGCAAGGCCACCGCCGACATGCTGCAGACCCGCGAGCGCACCTTCTCGCTGCCGCAACCCTTCTACACCGATGAGCGGCTGTTCCAGATCGACATGCAGGAGATTTTCCACAAGGAATGGCTGATTGCAGGCATGACCTGCGAGATCCCGGCCAAGGGCAACTACCTGACCCTGCAGATCGGCAAGAACCCGATCATCGTGATCCGCGGTGCCGAGGGCAAGGTGCATGCCTTCCACAACGTGTGCCGCCACCGTGGCTCGCGCCTGTGCACCAGCGACAAGGGCAAGGTGGCCAAGCTGGTGTGCCACTACCACCAGTGGACCTACGAGCTGGACGGGCGGCTGCTGTTCGCCGGCACCGAGATGGGCGACGACTTCGACATGCAGCAGTACGGTCTCAAGCCGGTGAACGTGAAGACCGCCGGTGGCTACATCTTCGTCAGCCTGGCCGACAACCCCCCGGCGATCGAGGACTTCCTCGCCACCCTGGCCCATTACATGGAGCCCTACGACATGGAGAACACCAAGGTGGCGGTGCAGACCACCCTGATGGAAAAGGCCAACTGGAAGCTGGTGCTGGAGAACAATCGCGAGTGCTACCACTGCAACGCCTCGCACCCGGAGCTGCTCAAGACCCTGCTCGAATGGGACGACGTCACCGACCCGCGCGCCGACCAGGCGTTCAAGGATCACGTGGCGGCCAGCGCTGCGGCGTGGGACGCGGAGAAGATCCCCTATGCGCATGCCAGCTTCGGCCTGCGCAACCGTATCGTGCGCATGCCCCTGCTCAAGGGCACGCTGTCGATGACCCTGGACGGCAAGCTGGGCTGCCAGAAACTGATGGGGCGCATCCAGAACCCCGACCTGGGCTCGATGCGCATCCTGCACCTGCCGCATTCGTGGAACCACTGCATGGGTGATCACATCATCGTGTTCACGGTATGGCCGATCAGTGCCCAGGAGAGCATGGTCACCACCAAGTGGCTGGTGCACAAGGATGCGGTTGAGGGCGTGGACTACGACCCGGCACGCATGCGCCAGGTGTGGGACGCAACCAACGACCAGGACCGGCGCCTGGCCGAAGAGAACCAGCGCGGCATCAACTCGACGGCGTATCAGCCGGGGCCGTATTCGAAAACCTACGAGTTTGGCGTGGTGAATTTCGTGGACTGGTACAGCGAGCGGATGCTGAGCAACCTGGGCGCGGCGCCGGCGCCGTATCTCAAAGGTGTGGCGGCGCAGTAATACTGGGGCCGCTTTGCGGCCCATCGCGGGTCAAGCCCGCTCCCACAAGGGCCGCGTAGATCTTGTGGGAGCGGGCTTGACCCGCGATGAGGCCGGTGCCAGCTGTACAAATTTTGACCAACCCGCGCAAACCCCAGCCCCTACTGCCCCATACCTACTCCACCAACACTTTATCCACAGCCACACCCACAGCAATTGTGGGCAACCCTTGTGGAAAACTTCCGCCCAGCGCCCTTCAATCCACAGCGTGCAATAGATCAAAAAGTGATCAAACCTCTGTAAGCCTTTGAATACGTGCCCCCCAGCACTGCACGAACACCTTATCCACAAAGCCGCCAACAGACTTTGTGTGCAAGTAGCCCTCTTTGCAAAACCCATGTGGATAAACCGCCGAAACCCCCGATTTTCGCTGCCGCGTGAGTATTTCGCGGTGGATTGACGAGGTTTTGTGCGTTTTTTGATCAAATAGCTGAACACCTTTAACCACGTGGCCTGCAGCCATGTCCGAACAGATTATCCACAGAGCCGCCAACAAGGATTGTGAGCAAAACTGCCGTCTCGCTGGACGACGGGCATGAAAAAACCGCGAAAAATTCGCGGCGTGTATTGATCACTATTTGAACAATAGCCTGCAGGCCACGGTTGACGTGGCCTGCAGCCATAGGCAAACACTTTATCCACAGAACCGCCAACAGACTTTGTGCACAACCCTTCAGCGCAGCACACCCTCCTCCACCAACAGCTTCAGGATCGCCTCGGCGCCTTCGCTCGGGGTCACGCCCTTGAGTACCTGTCCACCGCCGCCACTGGCCTTCGCCGTGGCGGCTTTCATGCGGTCGGCACCGCTCTTGGCCTTGATTACCTTGAGGCGTTTGGGCCGGGGTCTGGCCGGCTGCAATACAGCATCTGTGAATAACTCGTCCTCCACCACCGCCACCTCATGGGCCGCCAACAGCCCGCGTTGCGCCGGCCCATAGGCGCTCTGGCGCGGCACCGGCGCGGCGTTATCCACAGTGGCGAGCATCGGCAGGCGCACGCTCAGGCGACGCCGCTGCCCCCGTGGCAGGGCCTGCAGCACCTGGGCCACGCCATTGTGGATGGATTCCACCTGCGCCAGCCCCACCACCAGCGGCCAGCCCAGGCGCTCGGCCAGCAGAAACGGCAGCATGCCCGAGCCTTCGCCGGTTTCGGCCTGGCTGCCGCTCAGCACCAACTGCGCCCCCGCCTCGCGCAGGTAGTCGCCGAGCACGCCCAGCACATCGGCGCCTGCGGGCTGCTGCAACACGTCCAGCTGCGCCAGCCCCATGCCCAGGTACGCGCGCAGCGCAGGCTCGTGCGGGTCGCCGGCATGCAGCACCTGCAGGTTATCCCCAGCCAGTTGCAAGCCCAGTTCCACGGCCCGCGCATCCTGTTCGGCGCGGCGCATGCGCCCCGAGGTGGGGTGGGCGCCGATCGAGACCAGGCTGATGACCTTGATGTTCATGAATGCCCCCTCAGGCCGCATCGCGTCGGGCGCCGTTGCGATAGTTGTCCACAGCCTCGATCAGCGCCTGCAAAATCGCCGCGCTGTCGCCGATGACCGCCAGGTCGGCACGCTTGATCATGTCGCAGCCGGGGTCCAGGTTGATCGCCACCACCTTGTCGCAGGCACCGATGCCCTGCAGATGCTGGATCGCCCCGGAGATACCCACAGCCACATACACCCGCGCCGTGACCCAGGTACCGGTGGCCCCCACCTGGCGATTGCGCGGCATGAAGCCATCGTCCACCGCCACCCGCGAGGCCCCTTCGGTGGCCCCCAGCGCGGCGGTGGCCCTGTGGAAAAGTGCCCAGTCCTTGACCCCGTTGCCGCCCGACAGGATGAATTCGGCCTCGGCCATGGCGATGGTGGCCGGGTCCACCGGCACCGGGCCGAGGTCTTCGATACGCGCCAGGCTGCGCGCCGCGCCTGTGGACAACTCCACCGGCAGGGCTTCATGGCGGGTTTCGCTGACCGGCTCGGCACATTCGGCCGCCGCCAGGATCAGGCGCGCCAGCCCGCGTACCAGGTCCTGCTGGCCAGCCCCGGCGCGCCCGCTGCACAGCCCGTCCTTGACCTGCCACACCCGCGTGGCCGGGCGCTCGCCCAGCGCCGCGGCAAGGCGCCGGCCCAGCTCGCCGCCACCGCTGCGGCTGTCGGGCAGCAGCCAGTGGCGCGGGTTGAACTGGTTATCCACAGCCCGCAGGCCTTGCACCCGCTGCTCCGGTGCATAACCTGCGAACGCGTCACCGTCGATCTGCAGCAGGCGGTCGACGCCGAACGTGCCGAAGGCGGTTTCCTTGTGCTCGCCAAACACCACTGCCAGCACCGCGCCGTCGCTGCCGGCCAGGCCGTGGGCCAGCCCGAGCACATCCCGGTCGTGGCTGCTCAGGCGCCCGCCGACCATGTCCGGCACCACCACGATGTAGAACGCCGGCAACGGCACCTGATGCAGCGGCACCAGCACCTCGGCGGCGGCGCTGCGCTTGCTCGTAGCGCCCTGGCTGGCGCCGCTGCGATCGATGCGCTTGATCCCATTGGGGCCGATGAAACCCACCGCATGCGGGTTCTTGCGCAGCACGCCATTGGGCCCCATCCACTGCGTCTGTTGGGCCTGCATGGCTGCGTGCAGCGGGTGCAGACGGTTGCGTGCAATCCACTCGGCACGCGGGTCACGCCGGATGATGTCGCTCATGGGTCCACCTGCGCAGGTTCTGGTTGGCTTGCTACCGGCGTGCTGGCAACCGTCGCTTCACGCAGCGCGTCGGCCACCAGCTCGGCCAGGTCCTTGATCTGCGGGCGTGGTTCGACCACGCCTTCGAGCATCGCGGTGCACTGCGGGCAGCCCACGGCCACCACCTCGGCGGCGGTCTCGCGGATGTCCTGCATGCGCATGTCGGGAATGCGCTGCTTGCCCGGAATGTCGGTGATCGGCGCACCGCCACCGCCGCCGCAGCAACGCGAGCGAAAGCCGGAGCGCGCCATCTCGCGCACCTCGATGCCCAGCGCGCGCAGCACCTGGCGCGGCGCCTCGTACTCGCCGTTGTAGCGGCCCAGGTAGCACGGGTCGTGATAGGTCACGCTGGCGCCCTTGTGCGGCGCCAGGTCGAGGCGGCCGGCGGCGATCAACTCGGCGATGAAGCTGCTGTGATGCTGCACCTGGTAGTGCCCGCCCAGCGCGCCGTATTCGTTCTTCAGTACATGGAAGCTGTGCGGGTCGCAGGTGACGATGCGCGTGAAGCGGTACTGCGCCAGGGTCCGGATATTGCGCCGGGCCAGTTGCTGGAAGGTGGCCTCGTCGCCCAGCCGGCGGGCCACGTCACCGCTGTCGCGTTCCTCCAGGCCAAGCACGGCAAAGCCTACATTGGCCGCCCTGAGCACCTTGACGAAGGCGCGCAGGGTGCGCTGGTTGCGCATGTCGAAGGCGCCGTCACCCACCCACAACAGCACGTCGGTGCCGTGCACCTCGCCCAGCACCTCGAGGTCGAGGTCGGCGGCCCAGTTCATGCGCCCGCCCGGGGCGAAGCCGCCGGGGTTGTCGGTGGCGATCAGGTTGTCCAGCACCTCGGCGCCCTTGTTCGGCGTGGCGCCTTTTTCCAGGGTCAGGTGGCGACGCATGTCGACGATCGCATCCACGTGCTCGATCATCATCGGGCACTCCTCCACGCACGCCCGACAGGTGGTGCACGACCACAGCGTGTCGGCATCCACCAGGCCGTCGACGATCGGCTGGTGCGGGTTGCCGCCGTGCTCGCCGAGCGGTTTGCCGGGGTACGGGCTGCCGGCAAACTTCGCATCGGTGCCACCCGCCAGGCCCACCACCATGTCCTGGATGAGTTTTTTCGGGTTCAGTGGCTGGCCGGCGGCGAACGCCGGGCACGCGGCCTCGCATTTGCCGCATTGCACGCAGGCGTCGAAGCCAAGCAACTGGTTCCAGGTGAAGTCCCTGGGTTTTTCCACACCCAGCGGTGCGCTCGGGTCTTGCAGATCCAGCGGCTTGAGCCCGGTGGAGCGCCCGCCGCCGAAGCGTTCGGCGCGCCGGTGCCAGGCCAGGTGCAGGGCACCGGCGAAGGCGTGCTTCATCGGCCCGCCCCAGGTCATGCCGAAGAACAGCTCGCTCACCCCCCACAGCACGCCCAGCCCGAGCAAGGCCACCAGCACCCAGCCACCGGTACCTTCGGGCAGGATGCCGGCTACCGGCAGGGTGGCGATGAAGAAGCTGGCGGAAAACACCAGCAGGCTTTTCGGCAGGCGCATCCACGGGCCTCTGGACAGGCGCGCGGGCGGGTTCAGCCGGCGCCTGTAGACGAACAGCGCACCGCCGAACATCAAGGCGGTGGCCACCAGCAGGGCGTAGCCGAGGAGGCGGTTGTGCAGGCCGAAACCGTGCACCAGGATCGCCAGTACGGCGGCCAGCACGAAGCCGCCGGCGGTGGCGACGTGGGTGTTGGCCATGTACCTGTCGCGGGCGACCACGTGGTGCAGGTCGACCATGTACCGGCGTGGCATGGCCAGCAGGCCCTTGAGCAGCTCGACCCGCGATGGCCGGCCTTGGCGCCACATCCGCACGCGCCGCAGCGCGCCGAGCACGGCCAGGCCGAGGGCAGCGAACAGCAGCAGGGGTAGCAGGGTGTTCAACATGGGAAGCTCCCACAGAAAGCCCGAGCGACCGGGACAATCGGTTCACAGAGCGATCAGAAATCCTTGCACAGGCGCAAGGCGTCGTAGATCGCCGCATGGGTGTTGCGCTGCGCCACGCAATCGCCGATCCGGTACAGCAGGTACCCCTCCCCCGGCTGGCTCAATATCGGCTGCGGCTCAATCGCGAACAGCGCCTCCACATCGATCTGGCCCTTGTTGCGCGAGCCCTCCTTGAGTGCGTAGTACAGGGTCTCGTCGGGGCGCACACCGTTCTCGATCACCACCTGGTCGACCACCCGCTCCTCCCGTGCCCCGGTGTATTCGTTCTCCAGCACTGCCACCAGCTTGTCGCCCTCGCGGTAGACCTTCTCCAGCATCAGGTCGCCGGTCATGATCACTTCCTTGGGGTACATGCTGCGGTAGTAAGTGGGGAACGAGGTGCCGCCAATCGCCACCCCCGGCTTGATGTCGTCGGTGACGATCTCCACCTGGCTGCCCTTGTCGGCCAGAAAATCCGCCACCGACATGCCGGTGAATTCGCAGATGGTGTCGTACACCAGCGCGGTCTTGCCCGGCGCCACCGTGCCGTCGAGCACGTCCCAGCTGCTGACCACCAGGCCCTCGGCCGCGCCCCAGTGCTCGTTCTGCTCGATGAACGGGTGCCCGCCCACCGCCAGCACCACCACGTCGGGGCGCAGGTCCATGAGGGTGTCGACGTCCGCCGCCGTACCCAGGCGCAGGTCGACCTTCAGCCGCGCCAGCTCCAGTTGGTACCAGCGCGTGATGCCGGCGATCTGGTCGCGTTGCGGAGCCTTGGCGGCGATGCTGATCTGCCCGCCGATCGCCTCCTTCTTCTCGAACAGGGTCACGTCATGCCCGCGCTCGGCCGCCACCCGCGCCGCCTCCATGCCGGCCGGGCCGGCACCGACCACCACCACCTTGCGTCTGGGGCCGGTGGATTTCTCGATGATGTGCGGCACGCCCATGTATTCCCGCGAAGTGGCGGCGTTCTGGATGCACAGCACGTCCAGGCCCTGGTACTGGCGGTCGATGCAGTAGTTGGCGCCCACGCACTGCTTGATCTGGTCGATCTGGCCCATCTTGATCTTGGCGATCAGGTGCGGGTCGGCGATGTGCGCGCGGGTCATGCCGACCATGTCCACGTAGCCGCCCTCCAGAATGCGCGTGGCCTGGTTGGGGTCCTTGATGTTCTGCGCGTGCATCACCGGCACGCTCACCACCTCCTTGATGCCCGCCGCCAGGTGCAGGAACGGCTCGGGCGGGAAGCTCATGTTGGGGATCACGTTGGCCAGGGTGTTGTGGGTGTCGCAGCCCGAGCCGATCACGCCGAAGAAGTCCAGCATGCCGGTAGCGTCGTAGTACCTGGCGATTTCCTTCATGTCCTCGTGGCTGAGGCCATCGGGGTGGAACTCGTCGCCGCAGATGCGCATGCCCACGCAGAAGTCGGGGCCGACTTCCTCGCGCACCGCCTTGAGCACTTCCAGGCCGAAGCGCATGCGGTTCTCGAAGCTGCCGCCCCATTCATCGGTGCGCTTGTTGACCCGCGGGCTCCAGAACTGGTCGATCATGTGCTGGTGCACTGCCGACAGTTCCACCCCGTCCAGCCCGCCTTCCTTGGCGCGGCGCGCGGCCTGCGCGTAGTTGCCGATCACGCGCCAGATCTCCTCCGGCTCGATGGTCTTGCAGGTGGCGCGGTGCACCGGTTCGCGGATGCCCGAGGGCGACATCAGGGTCGGCCAGTGATAGCCGTCCCAGCGCGAGCGCCGGCCCATGTGGGTAATCTGGATCATGATCTTGGCGCCGTGCTTGTGCATGGCGTCGGCCAGGTTCTGGAAGTGCGGGATGATGCGGTCGGTGGCCAGGTTGACCGAGGCCCACCACTGCTGCGGGCTGTCGATGGCCACTACCGACGAACCGCCGCAGATGGCCAGGCCGATGCCGCCCTTGGCCTTCTCTTCGTAGTACTTCACGTAGCGCTCGGTGGTCATGCCGCCGTCGGTGGCGTACACCTCGGCGTGTGCGGTGCTCAGTACCCGGTTGCGGATGGTCAGCTTGCCGATCTGCAGCGGCTGGAACATTGCTTCGAAAGCCATGGCGGGTTCCTCGACTTACAGGGGCTTGACGATGAACAGGCCGTCGTCGTGGCCGTGTTCCGAACCGCCGTAGACCTGCTCGGCGACCGTGCGAAGGGGGCTGCCGCGGGCCGCCAGGATCTGGTCCATGGCGCCGGCGAACCAGCCGGTGAACATGTAGTCGACCTTGCGCCCGACCTTGCCGTACACATAGACGAAGGCCGAGTGTTCGAGCCTGACGCTGGCGGTACCCCTGTCGAGGTCGATGGCCTGGATCGTGAACAGCCCCCAGCCGCGTTGCGACAGGCGCTTCATGTAGTGCTCGAACACCGCCACGCCCTGCAGGCCGTGGCATTCGGCCTCCTTCTCGCACCAGTGCCAGGCCGACTTGTAGCCGGCCTTGTACAGAATCTCGGCGTAGGCGTCGGCGCCCAGCACCTCTTCGATGCCCATGTGGTTGTTGACGAAGAAATGTCGCGGCACGTACAGCATCGGCAGCGCGTCGCTGGTCCACACACCGGTTTCGCTGTCGACTTCGATGGGCAATTGCGGGGCGATCTTGGCCATGGAAACTGAACTCCATAAAAGAAAAAGGATGCGGCTGGGTGAGGCGTGGGGTTACTCGCCCCAGACGTCTTTCAGGACATTGACCCAGTTCTCGCCCATGATCTTGCGCACCACCCGCTCGGGGTGGCCGCGCTTGAGCAGGGTTTCGGTGAGGTTGGGAAATTCGCCCACGGTGCGGATGCCCAGCGGGTTGATGATCTTGCCGAAGCTGGTGAGGCGGCGCGCATAGCCCTTGTCGTGGGTCAGGTACTCGAAGAAGTCCTGGCCGTGGCCCTGGGTGAAGTCGGTACCGATGCCGATGGCGTCTTCACCCACCAGGTTCATGGTGTATTCGATGGCCTCGGCGTAGTCGTCGATGGTCGCGTCGATACCCTTGGCCAGAAACGGCGCGAACATGGTCACGCCGACAAAGCCGCCATGATCGGCGATGAACTTCAATTCGGCATCGGACTTGTTGCGCGGGTGCTCCTTGAGCCCGGAGGGCAGGCAGTGGGAATAGCACACCGGCTTTTTCGATTCGAGGATGACTTCCTCGCTGGTTCGGGAGCCGACGTGGGACAGGTCGCACATGACCCCCACGCGGTTCATCTCGGCGACGATTTCGCGACCGAAGCCGGACAACCCGCCGTCGCGCTCATAGCAGCCGGTACCCACCAGGTTCTGGGTGTTGTAGCACATCTGCACGATGCCCACGCCCAGCTGCTTGAAGATCTCCACGTAGCCGAGCTGGTCCTCGAAGGCATGGGCGTTCTGGAAGCCGAAGAGGATGCCGGTCTTGCCCTGCTCCTTGGCCTTGCGGATGTCGGCGGTGGTGCGTACCGGCAGTACCAGGTCGCTGTTTTCGCGAATCAGCTTCTGGCTGGCGACGATGCTGTTGATGGTGGCCTGAAAGCCCTCCCACACCGAGACAGTGCAGTTGGCGGCGGTGAGGCCGCCCTTGCGCATGTCCTCGAACAGCTCGCGGTTCCACTTGGCGATGATCAGCCCGTCGATAACGATGCTGTCTGCGTGCAATTCGGCCGGGCTCATCAGGCTGTCCCCTTGTATGACGTTGCGGCGCCGAATCGTCTGCCGGCGCTTTGGGGCCAGCATATGCCTAGGCGCCAGGTCGCCAGGATGCAAAAACGACAGGGGAATTGCCGAAAACGTCAAGGTGCGACAAAGGCCGGCATGGCCATTGGCCGTTGGCCGCTTTCGCGACGCGCAAGAATCGGCTCAAATAGCGGTTTGCCCGACGCCCGCCCGGCGTCGTGTTCAGACAAGGAATGCCAGACCATGCTGACGTCGATCGAACAGGACGGCCACGTCCTTCACCTGCGCACGCGGGAAAGCTTCAACCTGTTCGACATTGATTCGGTGTCGCTAATCATCGGGCCCAACGGGTCGGGCAAGAGCCGCTTTCTGCAGCGCACGGTAGAGCAGTTCGCCAGCCGCAGGCTGCCGGATTTCGGCAGTGACTGCCAACTGGTGTTCAACTATGTCGATCAGCGCAAGCCTCAGGACTGGGGCGTTGTGTATTACACGCCGGTGCAGAACCGGATCGCCTTTCGCGCGCAGAAGCACTTTGTGGATGCATCACAGCGTCGGGAGCAGGATCTGCTTCAACTGTATGAACACCGCGAAATCATCGAGAGCTTCGGGCTGAAGATAAACCTGCTGGTCAAATTGCGTGCAGATGAAAAAAAGGTCGGTGATTTTCTGGCCTTGGCACTGGTGGAGGATGAAAAGGGCCGCTATGCCAGCAAGCGCCACCAGCCGCAGCTGCGATCGATACGCGATCTGAAGGCGCGCCTGGAGCGGTTTTCCGACTTCAACGGCGATCAGCGCGAGCTGACGTACCTGCAGAATCAGTACAAGCGTGAACTTAGCCTTCTGAGTGGCTATGTGCTGGACGACCTGCGCACGAGGGAGCCCGCGGCATCAAACGTCCTGACGGCACTCTGCGCCACGTTCCACCACATGCAGAAACAGAACTACGACATTCTGAGCTACATCGCGCTGATCGACGAACACTTGCCCTCAAGCTACTTCCAGCACATTGACCCTGGCTCCTTGCAACAAAAGAAACACGTGGGAAGCCGCCGCCTGTTCAGGTACATCCTCGAACGCCTGGACAACTTCGCATTCGAAAAAGGCCCACGTGGCGTGTACCAGTACGCCTTGACCAATGAGCAGGAGCGCCTGCATTTTGCCTCGAATCGGGAAGGGCCGTTCGAAATGGTCCTGCCTGGCATGAGCTCCGGCCAATGGGCGATCTTCAACCAGATCATTTCCCTGTACGAAGCGATCAAGCGCCTGGCCGCGCCGCCAGCCGGCAACCGCGCTTCCCCGCGCGAGCCGATCACCAAACTGCTGGTGCTGATCGATGAAGGCGACGCCTTTTTGCACCTGGCGTGGCAACGCAAGTACATCTGGCAAATGAACAAATTTCTCAGCGAGTGCAAGCACACCTTCGGACTGACCCTCCTGCAATTGATCATCGCCTCCCATTCCCCGCTGCTGGCTTCCGATGTGCCCGGCGAATTTGTGTGCCAGTTGAACCTGGAGGACCACGCGCAAAACAAAGGCCGGGCCGCGAGCAACGATGACTTCATCGAGCCCGACACCACCTCGCCCTCCTTTGCCGCACCGCTGCACGCCATCCTCAACCGCTCCTTCGGCGCTGTCACTATCGGCGAATTCGCCGTGCGCCGGATCAATGCCGCGATTGCCGCGCTGAAAGCCGGCACATATGGCCCTCAGGAGAAGTACCTGATATCGGTGGTGGACGACCCGATCATCCAGCGCGAACTGCAGCGCCTGGTGCCGCACACAGAGCACCAAAGCCAATGATCATTTCCATGCCCGACAACTGGCGTGCGGCAAGGCCGCGGCATACGCAGTACCTGCAGGAACGGATTACGGCGTTCGTCAATAACGATCGTCCCAAGGCAAAGAACTGGTACAGCCGCACCTTTGTGGCTGATGTCGAAAAGGCCATCCTCTCGGACAGCCGCGCGCAAATGGAATGGTCCATTCATGAGTTGCTGGACTGTCGGCAGTTCATGACGGATGAGGTCTACGCCGATCTGCTCAGCGACCTCAAGCGCGTGTTCAATTACGACACGTTCAGTGCCAAACCCCGAAAGCCCATGCCTGACCACTGGGACGCCTACGCCTTGTGTGCCAGCTCGCAACTCGCCACCTGCCCGTACTGCAACTACAACTATGCGCACACCCCTGTCTCTTATACACATCTGACGCTGCCGA
>OLII01000416.1_pt1 | contig 16358 bp, 15 predicted proteins | sample 1609481 | NCBI WGS metagenome assembly OLII01 (sample SAMN05416859, study PRJEB24817) | seawater metagenome | isolation source: Sea water | place: Canada:Atlantic | collected 2013-11 | reverse complement strand
CACAGAGTAGATCGTCGGCAGCGTCAGATGTGTATAAGAGACAGTGTCAGTAGTGGCTGCTATGCTGCATTCGCACTTAAACAAACACCAACAAATGGAAACATCATGATCGAATTGTATTTTTCGCCCATTTCTCAGCATAGTCGCCGTGTGGTATCCCTACTAGAAGAAGTAGGCATTCCCTATGAAGCCAAGCCTGTGGATATGATGAAGGGTGAATACTTGTCAGAGGCATTTTTAGCCATTAACCCTAACCACCAAGTGCCCACGCTAGTAGACGGAGACATTACCCTACACGAATCTCACGCCATCTTAAGATACCTGTGCACCAAACATGAGCTTAATGATTGGTACCCCACTGAGTTATCCCAGCGTGCTCAGGTTGATCAGTGGTTAGATTGGACTCAATGCCGAATGTCACCGGCAGTGGTAGATATCGTTTTTAATAGTGTATTTTTAGGTGAGAAAGGCGATAAAAAAGCCATTGAACGGGGATTTAAAAGTCTGGAAGAAGTTAGCCAAATTTTAGATAACGCCCTAAGCGAACAAGAGTTTATCACCGGCAGTAAACCCACCATTGCCGATTTGGCTCTGGCATCTAATATATTTCATTTAGGCTTGGCCAAAGCCATTCCTAATAATGCCAACATCCAAGCATGGTTTGGACGCATGTCGGAGTTAAAAGGCTACCAAAAGTCTTTACCAAACATGTAAGGCAACCTTATAGCAGGCCTGTGAATACATGGGTCTGTTAAGTCTGCGAACCTACCAAGGAAAAGTAACAATGAAGAGTTATTTTAAATCAGACAATTCATCCACATCTAAGTGAATACCCTTGTCCTTCAACAACACTTGTAATACATCATCGCGTTCACTCTTTAATATTGCCTTGGCCCCTTCGTCCCCTGTTAAATTTAATAACTGAGCTTTTAAACGCTTGGGAAATACCACTGGGTGGCCGGGCTTGGGCGAAGCACTTGTAATTGAATAGGGCCTTATTATTTTCTGCTCGCTCTCAGGCTTTTGTGCTTGTAGTAAGGCTTGCTGCTGAATGGCGTGATAGCTTGCTTGCTGAACAAAAGGCATATCCCCTAACGCTATCCACCACATGCTGGCTTGATCACTTGCCTTTACGCCTGCCATAAAACTTGCGCTTAAGCCTTTTTGGTAATCCTCACTTACACACACTTTAAAACCATGCTCGGTAAATAATTCAGCCAACACTTTATCTTCAGGGCGCACCACACACATAACTTCATCGACATAGGGCGCAAGATTTAACGCTGACTGCAAACCCATGGCCAAATGGGTTTGCGTATTTACTTGCTTTTCGGCTTGAGCATTATTGAGAGCTCTTTTTTGATTGGGAAGTGGGTGCAATAACTTATCCCCACCAAAACGGCTCCCCAAACCCGCTGCTAATATTACTCCAACAATCACGCGGTTTCTTCTTGGTAGTGAGTCACGTCGTTTAACTGAGCCTTAATATCAATGCCATTTCGCAGCGCAGTTACCTCGGCTAGAATAGCCAAGGCAATTTCTGGTGGGGTTTTACTGCCAATGGGTAAACCCACAGGCCCTTGCAAACGATTCACCTCTTGCTGGCTAAAGCCAAAATGCTCCATGAGTCGTTCGCGGCGATTTTGATTATTCACTTTTGAGCCCAACGATCCCACATAAAAAGCCGAACTTTTAAGTGCCGATAACAGCGCCATGTCATCTACTTTAGGGTCATGGGCCACAGTAACAATGACACTGCGATGATCAATGGCCAAGCTGTCTAAAACGTCATCAGGGAAACCGGGCTGTAGTTCGATGTTTTTCATGGGCCAGTTTTTGCGGTATTCAGGCCGCGGGTCACTAACCAATACTTGGTACCCCAAGGCTTGTGCCATTTCGGCTAAGTAACGACCAGTCTCACCGGCGCCCACAATGATCATTTGCCACAACGGCCCAAAAACATTGCTCCACACGTTGTCGTCTAAATTGGGATTATGTTCGGCCTGTAAAGATCTGTGAGATATATCACCATGGGTTAAGGAAACACTACGGTACAAGCTGTGTCTTTGCTCAATGGCTTCAATGAGCTTTTGCACTTCTGCTATGTCATTGAAGGGCTCCACCACCAGCTCCAGCGCTCCGCCACAGGGTAAACCAAAACGGTGGCGTTGTTCTTGGGTTTCGCCGTAAATCATGATGTGCGGGTTAAGCGCTGGGTTTAATTTTAATTGTTCAATTAAATCCTCTTCTACGCAGCCACCGGATACTGAACCAAAGAAACGCCCTTCACTGCTCACCGCCAATAAAGCGCCCACAGGTCGAGGGGAAGTTCCCCAGGTTTTCGCAACCGAAACAAGGGTCATTTGCTGGCCCTGCTGTAAACACTCAAGACAGCCTAGTAATACTTCTAGCTGTGAGTTTTGCATTTTCTTCTTTCCTATATCGTTAACTTAATGACAAAGGCAAGCTGCGTAATCGCTTCCCAGTGGCTGCAAAAACAGCATTTGCTACCGCGGCAGCCACAGGTGGTACACCTGGTTCACCGACACCACTTGGGTCTTTGTCACTTGTTACGATGTGTACTTCAATTTCAGGGGATTGCGCCATGCGCAACACGGGATAATCGTGAAAATTACTTTGCTGAACCTTACCATCTTTCAAGGTTATTTCACCATGAAGGGCAGCGCTTAGCGCAAAAATAATTCCACTTTCCATTTGTGCTTTTACTATGTCAGGGTTTACTACAAATCCGCAATCCACTGCACAGGTTATTTTGTGAATTTTGATTTCATTATTCTCAACCGACACTTCAGCCACTTGTGCCACACTGGACTCAAATGAATTATGACACGCCACACCATGGAAATGTCCCTTAGATAATGGCTTGCCCCACTGACTCTTTTCAGCCGCCAGCTTAATCACGCCGTTTAACTTAGGGTTATTTTTGGTATGAGCCAAGCGGTACGCCACACTGTCTTGCTTTTGACCATGGGCCACTTCATCCATCATGCCTTCTTTAAAGAAGCCACTAAATGAATGCCCTACCGAGCGCCAAAACCCAACTGGTAAGCCTGGGTCTACTGTCACATGCTGAACGTCTTTATTAACGGCGTCATAGTCTTCATATAAACCCTCTACGCTAGAGTGGTCTACCGTTAGGCCGTTAAACAACCCATAACCGCGCTTACTTAGCCAATCCACCAAGCCATTTGGCATGAAGCCTGGGGCTTTACCATCCACCACTTCGTCTAGGGTATACGGCATGATGTTAGGGCCAGCACGTTGGGCGGTCCAGCTTTCGATCATGCCGTCTTTATCAACCCCCACTTCAAAACGGGCCAATGATGCTGGGCGATAAAAATCATGACGGGTGTCGTCTTCGCGGCTCCAAATTAACTGAATAGCCAAACCACTGGCTTTGGCAATTTCAGTGGCTTCGGCAACAAAATCTGAATTAAAACGGCGACCAAAGCCACCCCCTAAAAAGGTCGAGTGCAAGGTCACTTCATCAATGGATAAATCGCAAATACGCGCGGCTAATCCACGAGCCACATCGGGTGTTTGGCAACCTACCCAAATATCGCAATGACCTTCTGCAATTTTCACCGCACAGTTCATGGGCTCCATGGTGCTGTGTGCAAGATACGGTGCCCAATATTCGGCACTGTAAGTTTTATTGGCCTTTTCTAAAGCGTCTTTGCCCTCTCCTTCTTCAAACGCCTCTTCGAAGTCTCCTGAATTTAGCGCATCTTCAAACCATTTTTTACCGGTATCGGATGAAAAGCTGGCTAATGTTTCAGGCTCAATCCATTCAATGCTTAAAGCCGCTGCTGCTTGTTTGGCTTGCCAGTAGCTATCTGCCACCACGGCCACACCGTTATATATGGTCACCACTTTTTTAACACCCACCATGGCCAAAGCTGCTTTGTCATTTACCGATTTCACCGTACCTCCTGCCACAGGGCAGCGCACTAATACCGCACGGTGCAAACCAGGAAAATCCACGTCTAAACCAAATTGAGCGGTGCCGGTACTCTTGGCAATGCCATCTAGGCGGGGCATGTCTTTGCCCATGTATTTAAATTGGTTTGGGCGCTTTAACGGAGCTTCATCTGGCACACCCTGTTTTGCGGCTACCTCTACAAATTCGCCATAATTAAAGGCTTTGCCTTTGGCAATCACCTGCGCATTTTGGGTGGTTAAGTCTGACAAGGGTAAATTTAGTTGCTGAGCGGCCGCATCTAAAATAGCGGCGCGAGCGTTGGCAGCAGCTTGGCGTAAAGGTCTAAAACTCACGCGCATACTGGTGCTGCCACCCGTAGCCTGAAAGCCTATTTCAGGGTTTTCATAATCACTTAATGGACCCACATGGTGTACATGAATGGCCGTTGGTTCTACATCCAGTTCTTCGGCAATTAATGTGGTAAGCCCGGTATAAGTACCCTGACCCATTTCACTGCGCGGCATGTAAAAGTGTACTTGGTTATCTGGAGTGATTTGCAAAAATGCATCAGGCTGAAAATCTTTATCCCCTACTTTAGGAAAACCTGCGGTGGCACAAGCCGATAACGGCAAACCAATCATGAGGCCACCGCCGAGCATGGCGGAGTTTTTCAAGAAGCTGCGTCGTGAGCTCACTAGTCCTTCAGAATGCTGACTCATGCCATGTCCTCCTTGGTGGTAGATGCTGGCTCAAAAATATTAACGCCACCATTTGGGCTAGATTGCTGGTCTGCCTGTTGAGAGGCTTGCTGAGCGAAGCCTTGTTTAAACGCTGCAGTCTGAATGGCTTTTTTAATACGAGGGTAGGTTCCGCAGCGGCATATATTTCCGCTCATGGCTTGATCAATTTCGTCACTTGAAGGACTTGGATTACTCTTCAGCAATGCCGTAGCACTAATAAGCTGGCCCGACTGGCAATATCCACATTGTGGCACACTGGCTTCCACCCAAGCTTGTTGCAATGTGGATAACATTTCAGGGTTACCCACCCCTTCAATGGTGGTGATCTTTTTGTTGGCTACAGCAGCCACAGGCAAAACACAAGTGCGCGTTGAGGCGCCATCCACCATCATGCTGCAAGCGCCACATAACCCCATGCCACACCCAAATTTAGTGCCTTTAAGTTTAAAATGATCCCTTACCACCCATAACAAGGGCGTATCGCCGCTGACATCTGCCTTTACGGTTTTGCCATTTAATTCAAATGTGATCATGTAACCCTCGTCTCAAGCGCTTTTGTTATTATTGTGGCATGTAGTTAAATTTATAAAGCCGCTGAATGGGTGTTGATATCTCATATAAAGTCACCCTCACCGCTTATTTTAGTTGGCCAATAGCTTTAGAGCATCTTTAATCCAAATCGCTGAGATGCCCTTACCTTGTTCTACCATGTGAAACGCACCGCTATTTACATGGCTAATACTCTTACCTTACTCTATAGGGTATACCCCACAGTCAATAGCCAATAGTGGTTTGGAAGAAATTAATGTTAATAGGCGAATTGGCCAAGGCCACCCAAACCACCAAAGACACCATTCGTCATTACGATGAACTGGGCTTATTAGTCAGTAATGAGCGTCAAGCGGGCAGTCGTGTGTATAAAGAGTTCAGCGACGACAACATTGAGCGCCTAGAAACCATCCGCATGGCCAAGTACATGGGGTTTACTCTAGGGGAAATTAGTCAGCAAATTGAAGACTATTATTCCGGCAGTATTTCCCAGCAAGAACAAGTGGACATGCTTAAAGAACGCATGGCCGATATAGATAAAAAAATGAAAGAACTGCAAGGCGTTAAGCAGTTTTTGTTTAATAAAATACAACTGATTGAGCAATCTCCCACTGAACCTAATCAAGAAGATTGCTTACACTTAATGCGTGAAAGCCAAGCCGCACTGTAACACCTTACCCCAAAACCCCTTTAAAGCATGTTAAGAGAGAAGTTATGAATAATTGGACCGTATATTTGTCAGGTGAAATACACACAGACTGGCGTCAACAGTTAGAAGAGGGTGCTAAAACCCATAATCTACCCATTACATTTGTATCAGCCGTGACCGATCATGAAAGCAGCGATGCGGCAGGTGATGTAATTGGAAGTGAAGAAACAGGTTTTTGGCGTGATCATAAATCTTCAAAGGTAAACTCAATTCGCACCAAAAATATGATCGAGAAATGTGACATTGCCGTGGTACGTTTTGGTGATAAATATAAACAATGGAATGCCGCCTTTGATGCCGGTTTCTGTGCCGCCTTAGGCAAACCTTACATCACACTGCATGATGAAAGTATTATCCACCCGCTAAAAGAAGTAGACGGCGCCGCCATGGGTTGGGCGCAAACCCCTGCACAAGTGGTTGAGATTTTGAAATACGTCACCACTGCCTAAACATTATTGGTTGTTAATATTCAGCTCGCGCTTTACAAAGTGGGCTGAATTAGCGCTTCTTTTAAAGCTCTTTCTTTTATAGAGGCAGCCTGTTGTTAATTCTGCTTAATTTTCTGACCAAGTAGTAAAAAAATAATGTTTTTGCTAATTGTCATAATAAATTCACAAGCATTTGTTAATAGCCATTTCGTGTTAATTTCCCATTTAAATAATCAAATCCCCTTTTAGATCAAACTATTTCATCCTAAATGAGGAATTCGGGCTCAGCACGTTGACAACTATCTAAAGCCGCATATACTTTTATCAGCTTGAAAGTACGCCTAAAATTTATGCACATTTCGTTGTCTACTTTTGTCTTCGGCCTGTAAATCATAATTAATAGCAAAACTTCCAGCGTTAAATGGCCTTATTAGGCTTTAATTACTTTGATTTATTAGGAAAACAATATGTCTACTACTACTGGCACAGTTAAGTGGTTCAACGAAGCTAAAGGTTTTGGTTTCATCGAACAGGAAAACGGCCCTGACGTTTTCGCTCACTTCCGTGCTATCACTGGTACTGGTTTTAAAACTCTAACTGAAGGCCAAAAAGTACAGTTTACTGTTACTCAAGGTCAAAAAGGTCCTCAAGCTGAAGACATCGTTGTTCTTTAATTAGAAACGACTCATCCCATACCGTTTAGTCTTAAACAGCGTGGGATAATAAAAAGGCAAACCCATGGGTTTGCCTTTTTTTATGCCCATGGATGGGCGGTATCCTAAAATTGCAGGAAGCAATATTTTAGGGCATTCCCATGGATGGGCGGTATCCTAAAATTGCACAACTACATGGATCTAGTTGATAGAGCGAAGCAGGATGCCAGAGCCGACGGAGCAATATTTTAGGGTATGCAGCACACACTGCTTTTAGATTCATTCCACCTAGTTAGCTCTGCTCTTTATCCCGATACTGCCTAGGCGTTAAGCCATACCAGCGTTTAAAAGCGCGATAAAAGTTGCTGTGCTCGGTGAACCCCAATAAATGACTAATCTGTTGAAGTGAATACTTGGATTGCAATACATAGTCCATGGCCATGGTTTTGCGAGTGTGATCAATCAGTGCCACAAACGTCCAACCCTCCTCTTTTAAACGCCGTTGAAAAGTACGCTTGCTCATATTTAACTGGGACGCAATATCCTCAATATGAGGCTCTTGATTAGCCAAGGAGCTGGCAAACAGCTTAATAACTTTGTCACTCAAACTGGTTTCATCTAAATCTTTAATAGATTGATCCAATTCACCATCATGCATGAGCGATATGGTTTTATTACCAATAGGAGAGGCACGTAGGTAATCATCTGGGCTAAATAATACTGAGGTATGAGATTGGTTGAACTTTAATGGGCAACGAAACTGCTCTTCGTAAGGGCTTATATCCAAAGGTTCCGGTTGCCAAAAGCAAATCTCAAGCGGCTTAACTTCCATCTGTGCCGCCCAACTGATGGTTGTCATCATAATGGCCAACGCGCCATCAAACCCTTCATAAGCCAGTGGCTGAAAATGCCCTTTCACATGAAAATTTAGCCGATGGCCTCTTGGCTCTTGGCTTAAACTGGCATCCATGGCTTCACCAATAATGCGCTGATAACGAATAAGCCTTGCTAAGGCCGACTCAATATTTTCACTGGCCAAAATACCGTAACTAAAGGTATTAAATACGCTCACCACAGGGCTGCCGGACATCAGCAAACCTATGGCAGGATTACCCGATACTCGACTGGCCTCTCGCCATAGTCGGCTTAAATCATCTTGCTTAAAACCCATGCGGCTATCGTTAAGAGCCGTGATATCCAAGCCCACCGATTCAAACAATTCAGCAGGATTAAGGTTTGCCGCTTCAAAGGCATACACCATTAAACGCACCCAGGTGGCTGACATGTCCTGCGAGGATCTCATGGATAAGCCTTATTCATTAAAAATTACTCACCCAAGACTGGATGATTGAACTGAATCATCGCCCATAGTAGGCAATTTGGCACCCAAAGACTAGTCATTGGCATACTATGATGAAGCCTTACCCTACCGTGCACCCTACAATTTTTACACTATTCCATTTATAAGCTGCCGCGTCTTGGCCCCCACAATAATAAGAAGGATAAGAAATGTCTGATAACCAATTTGATTACGACCAAGTGATTGTGGGCTCTGGCTTTGGGGGCTCGGCCAGCGCATTACGTTTAAGCGAGAAAGGCCATCGAGTATTGGTTTTGGAAAAAGGTAAGCGCTGGAGTGACGAAGAGTTGCCCAAAACTAATTGGAACCTTAAACGTTATGTGTGGCTGCCTTTTATTGGCTGTCGTGGCTTGTTTCAAGTGGCACTAACTAAAAAATTCATTGGCTTACATGGGGCTGGCGTAGGCGGCGGTTCATTGGTGTATGGAAACGTTCACCTTGTCCCTTCTGACGAGGTATTCAGCTCGGATGCTTGGCAGGCCAGTAATAAAAATTGGAAAGAAGACCTCTTACCATTTTATGGATTAGCGCTGCGCATGATTGGAGTGGCCAAGAATACCTACGAAAGCACCGCCGACCATATTCTTAAAGAAGTGGCACAAGACATGGGTAAAGAAGGCACCTATGACACGGTGAACACCGGTATTCTGTTTCCAGAAAAAGGCGAGAAGATCGACATTAACACTCAAGGTAAAGATCGCGGCGATCCTTACTTCAATGGGGATGGCCCAGATCGCAATAGCTGCAACTATTGCGGCGGCTGCATGATTGGTTGTCGTAACAATGCAAAAAATACCCTGGTTAAAAACTACCTGTATTTTGCCGAGCGTAATGGTGTAGAAATTCGCGCCGAAAGCAAAGTCACCCGCATTGAGGCATTAGGTGCGGGCACCGGTGATGACGGCTATGAGATAACCGTTAAAGACATGTCTAACTATTTTCGCCCACGCTGGTACAAAATTAAAAGCCGTGGCCTAGTGTTGTCGGCAGGCGTAATGGGGACCGTGCCATTACTACTAAAACAAAAAATGAAGCTCAAAACCTTACCTAATATTTCAGATCGTCTGGGCGCTCAAATACGCACCAACTCAGAAACATTAATTCCGGTAAGCACTCGATTAAAAGACAAAAACGGCAAAAGAATTGAAACTTGGGATGGCCCTGGTATCTCCACTATTTTTTCTCCCGATGATGAAACCAATATTGAAGTGGTACGCTATTCAAAGGGTTCCGACTTAGCCAATATGGGCATGGTGTTAATGCCGTTAACCGATGGCGACACGGCTTTACCTAGACCTTTACAGCTAATCGTTAACATACTTAAAAATCCGTACAAAGCAGTGCGCGGTATGTTTCCTTTTAGTTCGGCTAAAAATACTATTTGGTTATTGGTCATGCAGAAAAAAGAAGCGTTTGTGCATTTTCAATATAAACGCCGTTGGTACAAAGGGTTTATAAATAACTGGGAAGCAGTACAAAAAGACGGTGATAGCCCGTTAACTGCATTTTTTCCAATAGCCCAAAAAGTCGCGCGTTTATTTGAGAAAAAGTCCAAAGGTGATGCCACCAATATATTAGGGGAAATTGTCGCCGACACCCCTATTACAGCGCATATCATGAGCGGTGTAGCCATGGGCAGTGATGCATCTAATGGTGTGATTGATCAAAGCGGTGAAGTATTTGGCTATAAAAATTTACGTGTACTGGATGGCTCGATTATTCCTGGCAACATGGGTGTGAATCCATCATTAACCATATTGGCCCTAACCGAGCATGCTATGAGTAAACTGCCAGTATTTAACCAAGAGCGAGCCGATAAAATTAAACCGGTACTATTTAGTTCTATGTTAGACGGTCAGGTATCTCATTTAAGCGGTAACGGGGATCTTGGTAAACAAATCAATCTTAAGGATGTAAGCTAAAAAGTTGCCGCCCTCCATATGAAGTGGGGCGGCAATATTTTGGCAGCTTAACTTAAAACTATTTTAATTTTTTTCGGATTCGGCTTAATGCTATGGGTGTGATGCCAATGTGTGAGGCGATCATTTTTAAAGGGATGTTGTCTTTTAGTTGAGTGTTATCTTCTAAGAACTGCAAATAACGTTGCTCGGCACTTTGCTGCACAAAAGCATATTCACGCTCTTCTTTTTTAATAAATAAATTTTCTAATAAACGATTATAAGCCTTTAAAAAACCAGGCTGGTTTTCCATCACCCCAAGAAATTCATCCCAATTAAACTCTATGCACAATACATCGCTTAGGGATTCTATGCTAAATAACGAGGGTTTTTTACGGGTCATGGCTCGGGTTGAGCCTGCGATACTGGGAGCACTGGCAAAAGACTGGGTGAACTCCTTACCCTCAACCGAGACGCTCATAAAACGTACAAAGCCTTTTACTAAAAAAAATAGCTTAGGAGCCATCTTACCCTGACTGATAAGCAGATCCCCCTCTTTATAATGCTTAAGCTCCCCCTTTAAGCCGTATTTTTTAAAGTCTTCAATCTCTAGATTTCCATCCGGCCCACTAAAGAAGCTTACGAAGTTTTCCTGCTGTGCTTGTATATTCAAACCTTCACCTAATTCAAGGGGCTCAAATCATAGGCCTAAGTCACAAGCCTTGATTGTTTAGAAATTAAATACAATGCCAAAAGTGTCATCATTACCCCCGGCATGGCCAACCAGATAATACTAAGGTCCGCGCCTTCAATCAGCAAGCCATAAAGATGTGGCACGGCCACCAATATAGGAATTAAGTAAGTAAAAGCCAATAGGCGGTTAGGCCCCACGGATTTGACTAAATACTGCTGTAAGAAAAAGGTGCCCATAGTCGTAAACACCGTCAAGTACAAAAGCACTTTCCAAAACTGAATATTTTGCCAATCGGTATTGGCCAAAGGAGAAGAGATTAACAATGCTGGCAACAATAAAATGCTGCCGCATAACATAATATAAAAAGACCCCAACACAGCAGGCACTTGTGACCCCCACTTTTTCACTAAAGTCACATGCATAGACAAACTGCAGCACGCTAATAAAAATATGGCATCGCCACGATTAATATTAGCAAGATTTGAAGAGGCAGGATGCAAAGCCAACAGCATCCAAATAGCCCCCACTATGCCTAATACAAAGCCCAACAATTGATGCTTAGGTGTGGCTATTTTTAATCCTATAAAGGTAAACAATACACTGATCACCGGCACCAAGGTATACACCACCGAAGTATTTAAAGGGCTTGTGGTTTGTAATGCGGTAAACAAGCCCACAAAAAACAATACAAGGAAGAAACTAATCAGCGCGTATTGTAAAAATACCCTTATGCCAAAAAACTGCCAGCGGTATACAACAAAAGGTAACATCAACAAGCAACCTAAAATAAAGCGCAGTGCCGTACCCACCAGCGGGCTAGTAAAAGGTAACAAATATTGAGACACCACAAATGAGGAAGCCATGAGACTTACCCATAAAAGTAAGGTGGCATTTTGAAAAATAGTTTGTTTCACAAAAGTAGCTTCCGATGTTTTTTATTGAGCGTCTACTGAGATACAAACTTAGAGAATAAAAACTCGGATACCGCCGTATCCACCTCTAATTCGTAGGTGCTAAGTAATATCTCATGCAGCTGGGAAGCACTTTTTATTAGCGTAGTATGAGTTTCACCATCGCTAATTTGGTGTAACTCACTATTACGAAGTGATTGAATATCGTTGTATTTTTTTCTACTGATCACCAAATTATTTACAAAGGCTGCATCAGGAGATCGATGAGAATAAAAATGCCCCAATGTGCAATCGGCTTCGGAATAGCGCTCGGTATTAAAGGTATAAAGGGTGAAGAAATCATCGTCTTTAAAAATTTGGTAGCAGTATTCTTGCTGGGAATTTTTAATAATTCGGTAGCGAGCATCCTCTTGGTCTTGATCTAACCCTAATTCCATATTTACAGGAAGGCGCGCCCCTAAATGGCCAAAGCCCGCATCCACAATGTAATCGCTGCCATTAAGACTCACCATCATAATGCGGTGGGTTCTTGCGGTATCAATATTCTGGTTATACACCACTCTTGCCAATAATAACCGTACCTCAAAACCCAGCACCTCTAAAATATTTTGCACTAGCTTATTATGCTCGAAGCAATAACCACCCTTTTGTTGCACCACTATTTTTTGAAAAATATCCTGCACATCTAATGAGATGCTTTTACCCAGCACCACCGCCAAACTGTTAAAGCTGTATTTGGCGATATGAGCACTTTGTAAAGCATTAAGAAATTCGATGTCGTTATTTTTAAATTCTATACCCAAGTCCTGTAAGTATTGGTTGGCTATATCAGGCATATCTAAGGTGGCTGTCATGGCAATGATTCCGGTTTTATATTCAATTAATGACGCCAATATATAACAAGCCCACTGCGTTGTAATAAACCTAGGTTTAGTGACGGGCAATATTAATTTTCTTTTAAAAAAAGCACCTCACTAAACCCAGGTTAAGGCTTGATTTTTTCTCTGCCCCTACACTGCATCACAACTTAGCAACAACTCAACACAGGAACATATTATGAAAATCACCGTATTTGGCGCAGCAGGAAATGCAGGCAGTAGAATAATCCAAGAAGCCGTAACACGTGGCCACGAGGTCACTGCTGTAGTACGCAGCCACAAACCCAGTTATGACTTTCCTGCGGGCGTTAAAGTGGCCATTGGCGATGCCAGCCAAGCCGAATCGATTCGTGCTCTAGCGGCCCAGCAAGATCTATTGATAACCGCTACCCGGCCACAGCCGGGTAAAGAGCACGAGCTATTGGAAATCACCCATACCTTTATGGATACCCTAAAAGACACAGGTGTGCGCTTATTATTGGTGGGGGGCGCCGGCGGCCTTGAAGTACCCAATACACAAGGGCGCCTAGTGGTGGATGACCGTCAGTATGTGCCATTAGCTTGGAGAGACATCGCCGTAGCGTGCACAGAGCAGTTAAACATTTGCCGCAACAGCCAAGGAGTAAATTGGACTTACCTAAGCCCTCCAGCCAATTTTGCTCCGGGCGAGCGCACCGGTCAGTTTAGATTAGGGTTGGATGAGTTGATGTTAGATAAACAAGGGCAATCCAGTGTATCCATGGAAGACTTTGCCATCGCCATGATGGATGAGGCTGAGCAGCCTAAGCATCAGGAGATGCGGTTTACTTTGGGGTATTAGGTGAGTGAGCCTTCCTTTCGATGGGGACTGCATTTGTTGTATGAGAGTAGTTATAAATTTAAGGGGGATTAATTTACTGGGTTAAAGCTTGTACGGTTTTCTTTTGTGGGGAAAAATATTTGCTCCATGCAATATTTTCATTTCCTACCTCCATGCGGGTCACTTCCCCCTACAGATTATTGTTCCCGACTAATCTGCATGCCATCATCCGTGATGGCACTCCGTTTTCACTCTCGGCAACTGCTCCTGCGTTATTCTAATTAGTCACATCCATGCCATCGATCTTTCGGCCTTCTCGATTTTGTATATTCTATTAGGCTTCAGTAATGACGTCCGAAAAAATTCGTAAGAGAGTATCGTTACCACATTGATGCAGCCTTGACGTCTCAAACAGCGGATTGTGAATGTTGAAGGTCTTTTGAGTATTTCCAAAAAAGTGACAGCATTTACAATCCCGCGTGCTTTGACTTGCTACATTTTTTCTTAAATTAAGAGGTAGTAACTTCACTATCAGTAATGCTTTTATTCGCTTTTACTCTTCCTTTAATTAGCCACAGCACTAATCCAGCCAATAGAAGCAATCCCACTCCAATTAGGGGTCTAAAGACTATCCAAGCAACTGCAATAGTGATTGCCGTTAAGACAATGGCCACTAGGAAAGCAATCAAACTTGCTCCAGCCCCTACAATGTTTCCAAGTATAGGAAGAACATCTGCTATTACGGAAAGTGGCTTCAATATTAGCATTAACCCGATAGACATCATTATTAATCCAGTTAGACGGATTACCCAAGTCAAAACCGAGTTGCTCTCTAATGCGCTTTTAAACATTTTCTCATGACTCACTACCCCATACTCGAGAAGTAAGATTTCTCCACCACCATTTGTGATATATGGCTGGAAGGTATTAGCTGTCTGCTGGGCAATAATACTTAGGGCTGCTGGTTCAACTATTTCAAAATGCACTTTTATATCGCCAACTCTAGGCCTTTCCGGGTCATCTCCAATAAAATACCCTCCCGCGTAAGAGATTATATTTTCTATTCCTTGAATATTAGGGAAAGATTTTGGCTGCAATTCAAGACTCTTAAAATTATTCATTCTTTGTGTCAGACTATCAGGAAAATCAAAGGCACCGGATGTAATTTTTTTAGCCTGTAGAGTTAGCTTTTTTAAAGGCATATTATCTGGGTTACGGTATCGGGAGTCTTTAAAATTACTAGAGCTAATAAGATCATCGCTCCAAACTTTACTGTAGCTGTATTCTTTTATTGTTTTCTCTTCTCCTCCTAGCTGTTTTTCCTTTATTGTTGTGACCTTTTCTTTCCATTGGAATATCTGAGTATTTCGCTTTAACTTAATGGCATTTGCTTGGACGTTAAAAATAGGGTCCTCTAATATCTCAGCTGTAGTTACATCAGCAGTCAGATGAACTAACTTTTGATTGTTTGCAGGTATAACAGGGGCTGACTCGATATGAATTACAGAGCCTGAGCCTTCTTCAAGGGCCTTTATACGATCAACAGCTCTGCTTTCATTCCAAATTAATAGTGGAAAAGCAATAATAAATAAGATTAATCCAAATAATATCCCTTTAAGTGCACCTCCGATTCGACTTAACCACCCTTCGCTAGTTACTTCTGTAAAACTATTATTACTCATTTTCTATCTCCGATATTATTAAATATAACCACTAGCGTAGCGAGGCAGGTCCAATCTATTGGGCGAACAACTGTTACTTACTTGGCATTCTGCATAAGTTGGTTTGACTACAGATATGCATTCCTAAGCGTTTGGCTCTGTTCTCCACCCAACCACCGGTAATATCCTGAGTAATTTCAACTTTAATATAAATTTGAAATTCACCTTCTTTAAGCGAAGAGTAGACACCTACAACAGATCCCCACTCATTTAGCGTAATTCCTTTTTCCGCTATTATCGCTGAACCATCTTCCGATGATTTTACAATTGAATACCCAGAACTTCCTACAGATTTTTTTAGCAAAGAACTAAGTTGTGACATAGCCATATTCTGTACATATATAAAGTATTCATTTTTACATTTCCAGCTCCAGATGGCACCTGATGAACTATCGTGAGTTTTCGCCAACCCTGCAAAATCGATTTTCGATGAACTACTTTCAAAGTTTGATACTCTTGCAACGGAAGTACAGCCGGAGGCTGTAATTACCATTAATAGAACAATAAGATTTTTAATCATCTGTGAATTATCCATGTTACCTAACGCTTAGCAGCGTGCATCAGCATATCTGATGTAGCTAGTCTTTTTGGCCGAAACGCATTTAAGCGTATTGTTATAAGGCATTAATCACTGTACCAAAATCTCACAAAACGCATTTCATTATTACTCCAAAAGTAGAGTGATCCTGCACTCTAAAATCGAAAGTAATCTAAAGCAGGATTAGAAAAATCCGCTTCTTTAGGGGTTATATCATCTGGTGTAACCCAAGCGTTTTTTACATAACGTCGAAAGGTATCTGGCGATAAAGTGCCAAGCCCCATGTTTGGTGCTGTATATACATAGCTCTTTTCTGGGTAGGCTTTATCCCAATTGCTTATCTCAAGAGGCAACCAAGAATATTGATCGTTACTTGATACATACAGAAATAAAGCATCACCTCTAAATTCAGTACTTATTAAAATATATGCTATATCAGCTTGTCCATCACCATTGAAGTCCCCTTGTGCCTGAGAGTAACGACTAACGGAATTTGTAGAGTTGCGTTCGTTATCTCTTTCTTCTCCTGCTAGCTCT
>OLII01000415.1_pt1 | contig 16361 bp, 10 predicted proteins | sample 1609481 | NCBI WGS metagenome assembly OLII01 (sample SAMN05416859, study PRJEB24817) | seawater metagenome | isolation source: Sea water | place: Canada:Atlantic | collected 2013-11 | reverse complement strand
ACAGAGTAGATCGTCGGCAGCGTCAGATGTGTATAAGAGACAGATTTGATGAAATACTTTTTTAAATAGTGAAGATGCAGGACACCTCAAAACAATATGACGCAGTAATAACCGAATGTAGAAGTTTGTTCATCAAAAAAATGAGCGATTATGGGAGTGCATGGCGTATTTTAAGACTGCCATCACTTACAGATCAGATTTTTATCAAAGCGCAAAGAATTCGTCAACTACAAGAAAATGAGGTGCAAAAAGTAGCTGAAGGAGAGAAATCAGAATTTATTGGAATTATCAATTATTCGATTATGGCCCTAATTCAGTTAGAAAACGGTGTGGTAGAAACTCCAGATTTAAATACAGAATCGGCAACTACTTTGTTTGACAAACATAGTACGATTACTAAAGAATTAATGCTTAATAAAAATCATGATTACGGAGAAGCCTGGCGTGATATGCGTGTTTCTTCTTTGACTGATCTCATTTTGCAAAAAATATTACGAGTAAAACAAATTGAAGATAATAAAGGGAAAACCATCGTTTCTGAAGGTATTGATGCCAATTATCAAGATATGATTAATTATGCTGTTTTTGCCATGATTCACCTAACAGACTAATGCACTTTATCCAATAATAAAATATAACTGAAGGGTTGATAAAATGAGACGATAATGAAACAGTTGCTTTTTGTATTTGTGGGAGGTGGATTCGGAAGCGTTTTACGTTATGCTATTGGAAAATGGTTGAATACAACCGAAAACGGAATTCCATACGGAACTTTTGCAGCCAATATTTTAGGAAGCTTATTGATTGGAATTATCTTAGGTCTTGCAGCGAAAAATGAAACCCTAAGTCAGAACTCAACCTTGTTACTTGCCACTGGTTTTTGTGGCGGATTTACCACCTTTTCAACCTTCGCTTATGAGAATCACTTGTTTTTAAAATCGGGAGATTTTACAAGCTTTGCAGTTTATACCATTGCCAGTTTTGTGATTGGTTTTTTAGCCGTTTTTGCAGGAATTTTTGTAGTGAAATTTCTGTAGATACTAGTTTTAATGTCATTGATTGCTAATTTTTTAAAAAAAAATAAATGAACGAATTTGTTACTTACCAATCAGAAGAAAAGTATGCTGTTATTACCATTATAAATGGAAAAGCAAACGCTATTAATCATAAAGTTATTGAAGGTTTAAATAGGGGCTTAGATACTGCTGAAGAAGAAAATAAAGTAGTCATCTTAACAGGTCAAAACGGTATTTTTTCGGCAGGATTTGATTTGAAAGTAATGACGAAATCTCCAGAATCGGCAAAAGAATTGGTTACCAAAGGATCGGAATTATCATTAAGAATGCTGTCTTTTCCTCAACCTATTATCATTGCATGTTCTGGGCATGCGATTGCAAAAGGCGCTTTTTTATTATTGTCGTCCGATTATAGAATTGGAGTAGAAGGCGATTTTAAAATTGGCTTAAATGAAGTCATGATTGGCATGACCATGCACCATGCTGGAATTGCAATTGCAAAATCTCGGTTATCAGAAGTGTATTTAAATAGAAGCGTGAACAATGCGGAAATATTTAATTCGAAACAGGCTATAGCTGCAGGTTTTTTAGATCGTATTGTCCCAGAATCACAATTGATGGAGACCGCTGTAAAAGTTGCAGAAATGTCTTCTAAATTAAATAAGAAAGCACACGCCGCAACAAAGTTAAAAGTTAGGAAACCACATTTGGATACTTTAAAAAAAGCAATAGAATTCGACTTATTGAGTGAAATTTCTATCGATTCATAACCGTTAACTGTTTCGTAAAACGAATCTGATCTTAAGATTGTTATTTCTTAAAAACTTTAATTCCAGCTTTTACGACCAGGGGTAAATGATTTTGTCTCGGTGTTAATGGGCAAGAATACTTTTCGTTATAAGCACAATAAGGATTGTACGTGTTGTTGAAATTTAAGACAATCGTTCCATCAGGTTTTTCGTCTGTAGTCATTAAGTCCATGTAGCGCCCTCCCGCATAAGAACCGTTTCCAGATGAATAATCTGTAAATGGTAAAAAGAGCAAGTCTTTGTATTTTTCATCTCTGAGATCATCTTGACTTTGGTAAATTGTTAACGAACAGTCGATTCCTTTTAAGGTAAAAGTTAAAATACCATATTCTTTGTACAAAGGTTTTCTGTCTGTCGTTGTCGCCATCTCAAAGGTTGCAGCATGCTTTGTTTTTGTCAAGGTAGCCGTTACAATAAAAGCAGTATCTACAGGGTAAAACTCGAGGCCTTTAAAGTTTTTTAAATCGTTCTTTTTCAAAGGTGACTTAGAGCCGTCTTTATAACTTTCATTTAGTTTTTGTTGGTATTCTGTATCACCAATCAAGGTTTTTTTTCTTTGAGAATTACATGCTGATACTAGTAAAATCAGGGTAATTAAGGAGATAATTTTTCGCATTAGTTTTCTTTTTTTATTTCGATGAGAATGACCCCATCGTACTTTTTGTCAGTATATTTTGAAACCTCTTTTGCTCCTTTAAAGACAGCAACAGATTTTATCTCTGCAGGGGGAATCTCATTTAAATCTTCGGGAGCGATTTCTTTTCCATCTAAAAGATACAAGATATTATTTTCATGATGGGGTTTCATTTTCTTTTCTAAAAATGGTAGTTTTTTACTCAGTAATTTATTGCTTTTAAGAATTAAAAATTGCGCATCCATTACATTTCCTGCCAAAATAAGATTTCCATAAGGAGCTGCTACCGTAGCTGCAGCCATTGTAGTCCCATCTTCCATGTACATTTGCTCGATACTGTACTCTCCTTTTTCAATATAATTGATTTTTATGATTTCCGAGGGAGCAATAGCTCTATCTCCTTTTGCGTAGGCACTAAAATCTAACAGACTTGGATGTGCGCCAATCCAAAGGGTGTTCTCCGTGTCAAATTCTATATTATCAACACCAGTTTTACAGTCGATGTTTTCAATGAAAGTTAACGTATGGTCTTCATTTTTTTGATATACTTTCACTAAAAAATCTCTAGGAGATGCCACAAATAGCAATTTTCTTTTTACATCATAATTAATTCCGTTTGCATACGCAATTCCATCAGCAACTTCGCTATAATTCTTCCCATCAAAATACACCACATTTGAAACTGCCAATCCTAAATAGTCTTCAGCTAAGTGAAGAATCCCTTCTTTATATTTATGGTCATTGGTGAAGTAAAAACGATTTTCATCTAAAAGAACAAGGTCATTCGGACTAAAGATTCGTTCGTTTTTCAATGTTTTTTGATGTGTTAATTCTTGACCAATCAATTCAAAAATTTCAATAAACTCACCTTCCTTGGTATGGTTGATGGCTGCAACCGTATAACTACTATCTTTCTTGTAGATAGAAATTCCGTGAGGTGCAAAAGGCTTTTCAAAGTTTTCTGTAAGTAATATTGGTTGGTAGTTTTTGTTGGTTAGGTCTAAAAAATAAAGTCCGCCATTTTCTTGTTGTACTGTTAGATTTTTTTTTCTTGCTGTCGCAGAGACAATTGCAAAATGACCGGTTTGACTAATGGTAATGTCTTCTGCACCAGATAATTTTATTTCGTGTAAGATGCTGCCATCAAAAGTATTTTCAATCGTTCTAAAAAAACCAGTACTAATAAATATATTTGTAAGTTCCCATGCAAGAGAAAGGAGTATTGAAAGAAACACTATTTTTTTGATTTTTTTTTTCATGATTATTTGATGTTATCACATTTCTGCTCTAAAGTACAAGAAAGAAAATAATTCACATATTTATATCAAATAAATATGAATTTTTATAGCATTTAGCAAGCAATTAAAATAAAAAAAGGGATTAGATATATTAATAAGTTATCGAGTTCATTACGAGAGGTTCGGTCTATTTATTTTTTTTGATGGGATCCATATAAAATCTAACAATTTAAAAGTCCGACAATCCAGTTGAACTTTTTTTATTTTTTAACAAACCAAAAAAGATGCATACATTATTGAGCAACTAAATCAATCAAAATAATTGATGTTTTTAGTCACAAAATTTAAAATTAACGACACAATATCTTCCTTGCTTTTGTAAAATTCATGGTCTAAAGTATCCCATGAAACAGAGTTTAAATCGATAAGAATCTTTTTTCTGAAGGCATGGTCTTTGGGGATTGGGATTTCGCCGAATTCTTTAAAAGCATTGTAAATTAAGATGGCTGTTTTATTGGCGCCTATTGCTTCATAGGCGGCTAATATTTCATGAGAAAACTGCCCCGAAGAATTCCAGAAGAATTCTTCGAAACCGCCATTTGTGGTATGATTCTCAAAAATATCAATATAAATAAACGTTTTCTCGTAGTCATTTAGACCTGTGAATTCATCCCTTTCAGAAATTTTCTTTCCAATAATTTCGCCAATTCTGATGACTTTTTCAAGATCACTATTTAGTAACAGTGCAATTTCTGTAGAAGTCATTTTTTTAATTTTTCAACACAGAAAATTCAATACTCGAATCCGTGAAAACAGTATGTGTTTGGGTTTTAAAATCCTCTTCCGATGCTTTAAAGATATTGTCTACATAGGTTTGCGGATTCAAATCAATTAAAGGAAACCAAGTACTCTGCACCTGAACCTGCAATTTATGTCCTTTTTTGAAGGTATGAAATACATCTTGCAATTGAATGTTTACGTCCGTCTTTTTGTTGGCTACAAACGGTTCTGGATTCTCGAAACTATTTCTAAAACGGCCACGCAATACTTCACTTCGAACCATTAAATGATAATTGCTCATTTTTAAATGGTTCTGTAAGTCCTTGTTATTCTCTTCTGTGTCTGTTGGATGCACATCAATTACCTTTACAATCCAATCGGCAGCTGTCCCTGTGGTGGCTACTTTTAATTTTGCTAAAATATCGCCCGCTAGGGTAAGATCTTCCGTTAAAATTTCTGTTTCAAAAACCAAAACATCCGGTCTTCGTCCCGCAAATCTTTGGTCATCCGTCATGTATTTTCTTGGTGTGAAAACCGTTTTAATATCTTCAGAATAGGGAACAGGATTTTTAATGTCACTAATGAATTGTATTTCGTTTGTTGTTTCTTTTGCTGAAGTTAAGGTTTGATTTTCGGATAAAAACCAGTTTTCTTTTACCACATTGTCAGGTGGCCAAGCATCATAACTTTTCCATTCTTTTTTTCCAGAATCAAAAACGTATGCTTCCGGCAAACCGCTCTTTTGATCTCCTTTTCCTTTTAAGAAGTGATTGAAGAAATTGGTTTCGATTTCCTTTTGAAATTTCAACGAAATAGAATCGCTAAAATAATAATTACCTACCGTATTTTTTACGACATCTTTTGCCCATTTTCCATGATCCCAAGGGCCAAAAACTAGCGTGTTATAATTGCCAACCCCATTTTTTTCGATGGCTTTATAGGTTTCTAAGGGACCGTACAAATCTTCAGCATCAAACCAACCACCAACAATCATTGTCGCAACAGAAGAGGGTACTTTGTCTAAATGTTGAATGATTCCTTTGCTTTGCCATACAGAATCATAATTTGGGTGTTCTGTAATTTCCTTCCAGAAAAAATCATCTATTGTTGCTTTCGTAGAAGCAGTTTGGACATCTAATTTTTCATATTGAAAATATTCATTTAGGTTTTTCAAAGGTCCTTTATCAAGAAAAAATTGATATTGATCATTTGAATTCATTTCAGGGAAAGAATACCACGTTTTATCAGTTGGGGTATCTTTATAAGTTCCAAACAACGAAATGGCTTTGAAATAGCTCAATAAAAAAGCACCATTGTGATGGAAGTCATCAAAGAAAAAATCACCAATACATGCTTGAGGAGAAGCCGCTTTCAAGGCAGGATGTGCATCAATTGTAGAAACGGTTGCATAATGTCCAGGATATGAAATCCCCCAAGTACCCACGTTTCCATTATTGTTTTCAATATTTTTCACCAACCAATCAATCGTGTCATAGGTATCAGAAACCTCATCCGATTCGTTTTCTTTTTTATTTGGAAGATAGGCGCGCATGTTGTCGTATACTCCTTCACTCATCCAACGTCCACGAACATCTTGGTAAACCACAATGTTTCCCTCTTTCATTAGATGTACATTCGGACTAATTTTTGTTTTCATCTTTCCTGCTCCATAAGGGCCAGCGCTATAAGGCGTTCGTTGCAATAAAATAGGATATGCTTTGGAAGTATCTTTCGGAGAATAAATAACCGTGTGCAGTTTTATACCGTCTCGCATCGCAATCGTTACTTCTTTTTTGTTGTAATGATTTTCTACATACCTGTCTTTTTTGGTTGGATTACAGCTTAGTAGTATCGCAGTACTGAAAAGAATTGTAAGTACTTTTAAAATTTGATTTTGCATTTAATTTTTTCTTGAATTTTGAATCTGTGAATTTACAAATTAGAATACGATTGTAGTCTATTTTGTCTAAAGATACGAATCCTCATTTATTCAATGATGATTTTTTTTGAAGCTCTAAATCGATTTTCTTTAAAAAACACTAAGAGATAAGTACCCTTTGACAGTTTTGAAACATTTATATTGAATGCTGTCTCTGTAGCCTTTACATCCATTTCTAAGACCTTTCTGCCTGTTAAAGAGAATACCTTAATTGTATCGAGCGTATTTAAATGGGTTTTGATGTTGATAAGCCCGTTTGTTGGATTGGGGAAAAGTTTTAACTGATTTTCAAAAGAAGTTTCATTTAATGATAACGTTTCAGTACCAAAAAATTCAATTTCAGCAATCGTACTCCAGGCACTAGTTCTAGTATCTCCTGCACTATTAAATCGGCCATATCCAATCATTTTAACATAACGTGCGCTTGTAGTAATTTCATATTGATTGAAATCCATTGTATTGGTTGCGGTGAGTATTAAATCTCCAGAAGTTGGCAACAATATTGTAAAGTCAGTTGCAGCTGTTCCTGTTGTGGATGCCCAAATTTGGTAGCCAAAAGAATCTGATTTATTTGTGGTACTAAATTGGATTAAATTAAGATTATATTCACTCCCCAAATCATAAATAATATATTCTCCATCTCCTCTATAGTCTCCTGTTAAAATAGCTCCATCCTGAGCTGCCCATATAGATGCACTCGTATTTACTTTGTCTAAGGTGTTCACTGCCACTTCGGGAGGACTATCACTAGCGTTATCGCTTGAAAAGGAATGAATTGAAACAGGGCCACCTCCGGGGACATCATTGATTAAGGGGTATAGATCCGTTAGATCTACGCCTTCTTGAGTAATGGTTAAATTTCTTATTAGGTCATCCCCCCCTGGATCTTGTGTGAAAGTTACTGTACCACTTCTATTACTGGTTGCTGTATTTGCAGTTACAGATACGGAAACAGTCACATCTCCACTTCCTGAATTTGTATCTATAGTTATCCAAGCATCGTTAGACAAAGCGGTCCAACTAACATTTGCTGTTACAGTAACTACATAACTAGCGGCGTCAGCTGGAAGTGTCTGCAAACTACTCACAGTTAGTGTCTCTGGGATTTCTATTGTACAATTGCCATCCGTGATGTTTGCTCCTAAGTGATCTAGAAAACAAGCTCCAATTCCGTAGCCTACACTATCATCTGTCAAAGGAATGTAAGAACCTAAGTTTGCTCCCTTGCCAGCAGATCCCGTTCCAGAAAAAGTAAAGATTTCACCGTCAGCGTTAGCGGTAATCCCTGTTTCTTCAGAAAAACCTGTATTGGTTTCACCTAACGAAGTTCCTGTGTAAACATTTCCGGTATATGTTAATGAAGTTCCAAGATCGTCATAAGCAGTAGCAGTATCCCCGGAAATAACATCTGACAAATTTGCATTCCCTGCAACAAAATAAATTAAATTATTTGAAACATTTCCAGTTGGATCAGTAGTTCCCTTATCTGTATTGTAATATAAAGGTGCATTTGTATTGATAATCGTATTGTTTGAAATGATTAAATTTTCAGATTTCTGATACCCATTTGAGGTATTGGTACCTGTGCACAATACCGCTGCATTGGCACTTCCCCCGATAAATGTGATTCCATTATTCCATTTTGCTTGCTCCGCTACGGTGATGCAATCTTGAATGTAATTGTTTGTAATTTCATGATCGCTGTCGGTAATTCTGATACCCCCAGTACCATCAACATTTTCGCCTAAAAAGTAATTTCCATCTACCGTAGCCTCCGAACCATGACGCAAGACTAAAGACCCCCTACATCTTCTAAAAGTGTTATTCGTAAAGCGATTTCCTTTACTTTTATTTGTGATGATTTCATTCTCGCCATCTGCTTCAACAAAATAGTTATTACTTACAGTTACTTCACTATTTACATTTTGATTACCACTTGATCCAATGCGAATGGTTTCGCTATCTCCAGAATTGCTTAAGCTGTTGTCAATTTTTTCATACTTGTAGAAATAGTTGTTGCTAATTGTATGTCCAACGGTTGCACACGGATCTGCTTCTGAGTTGTACTGGTATTCTGCTAAAATTAGTGCTCCCGCACTTGCTTTATTCATAAAGGAACAATTAATTACAGCGTTGTACGTACCGTAAAGTACAATCCATCGGTGTTTGGTTATAGAGGTAGTTCCATCGTCTGCAATATCATCTGGACTTAGCGCTAAACCATCGATTGCACAATTTTGAATTGTACTATGATTGGCATAATCAGAACCATTTCTAAATTGAATAAAATTACTTGCTCCATAACCGCCTTTCCAGTGAAATCCATCAACCACCAAGTAATCTCCACCAATATTCATTTGTAAACCTCCAGAAAAAATAACACCTCCCGGCGTTGCTGCTCTAAAAACTATGGGATTTTCTGCGGTTCCATTTCCAATAAAATTAATCCGTTCATCGGAATTGTAGATACCGTCCTCTAGGATAATTACATCTCCAGCCACAAAGGTGTTGTCTTCTAAATCTAAGGGGTCATTGATAGTATAGGTTGTTTGACTATATGCTGAAACAGTCAAAAACATGAGTAAATAAAAAGTGTTTTTAGTCATTTTTGCAGGGTTTAAGAATTGGTTAACCAGATAGCGATATCAAATATACTTTTTTTTTTTTTACTTAAATGCAACTATTTACTGTCAAAAAAGAAAAGGTGTATTGTTTTTTTAATACTGTTAGAACTTTTAAAAAAAGACAGAAAATGAGAGTTTTATTTATTTTGGGGATACTAATTGTGGGGTTTGGTTGCAAACAATCCCTTGAGACCAATAGTAAAGAGGTTAGCATTTCAAAAAACTTTCCGACATCAGAAAAGAATCGATACAATGTTGCCTTTTTAATCATGGATGGAACTTTTAATACGGAACTTACCGCGCCATATGATATTTTTCAGCACACAATCTTTAGGGAAAACATCAAAGCAATGAATGTGTTTACAGTCGCAAATACAGATGCGCCGGTTACCACTTTTGAAGGGATGCGAATTTTGCCAGATTTTAATTATCTCAAAGATGCGTTGCCAAAGATTGACATTCTAGTGGTACCCTCTGCTGAACATCATTTAGACAGTGACCTGGAGGACAAAGCGATGCTAGATTTTGTTAGAAAAGTAGATAAAGAAGCAACCTTTATTACTTCCCATTGTGACGGTGCCTTTGTTCTGGCCAAAGCTGGACTGCTTAAGGATAGGGTATCAACGACATTTCCAAGCGACATTGATACAATGCGTACAATGTTTCCTGGATTAGACATTCGAAAAAATGTTTTATTTGTGAGAGACGGAAAATACCTTACTTCAGCAGGGGGAGCAAAATCCTTTGAAGCGGCATTGTATTTGTGTGAATTTCTTTATGTAAAAGAAACTACAAAATCTTTGGCCGGTGGTTGAGTGATAGATTGGGATGTTTTAAACATCCTGCATTTAATTGTCGAAGAATAGGAGTTTCTTCAAACGAAGTGTAATACTTTAAATATATTTTTTAGCGTATTTTTAATTTAGGTTTATCCTTTTTGAGAAACTCCCAGAACTAGTAACAGTTATCGTAATTTCTTCCTATTTTTGCAAATATGGAGCAAACAAAGAAATTACAACTAACCGATTGGTTACCAACAACAAATAAAGAAGTAAAGCTTCGTGGTTGGACAGAATTGGATGTAATTCTCTTTAGTGGAGATGCCTATGTAGATCACCCTTCTTTTGGGCCTGCTGTTATTGGGCGTATCCTAGAAAGTTATGGTTTGCGTGTTGCGATTGTACCACAGCCTAGTGTGAATGATAATTTGCAAGATTTTGAAAAATTAGGAAAACCCCGTTTGTTTTTTGGTGCTACTGGTGGATGTATGGACCCAATGGTGAGTAATTATACTGCAAGTAAAAAACGAAGAGACAAAGATGCCTATACACCCAATGGTGACAAAGGGTTTCGTCCTGATTATGCAACCTCTGTATATTCCAAAATATTAAAAGAAAAATTCCCAGATGTTCCAGTTTTAATTGGAGGAATTGAAGCGTCTTTAAGACGTGTAACACATTACGACTATTGGTCAGACAAACTATTACCAACCATTTTAGAAACTTCCAAAGCAGACATGCTGGTTTATGGAATGGGCGAACAACCATTGCGTGAAATTGTTTCATTGCTTCAAAAAGGAGTGCCTTTTTCAAGTTTAAAAAACATCAAGCAAACTGCTGTATTAATCAACCAGAACGAAGAGAAAATTCCCGTTGTAAATGATTGGGAAGATGTGACAATCAACTCGCATACAGCTTGTTTGGCAGATAAAAAGACCTTCGCCTCTAACTTTAAAGTGATAGAACAAGAATCCAATAAATTAAAAGCACGCCGAATTTTACAAGAAGTGGAAGGAAGAACCTTGGTGATTAATCCACCTTTTCCAACCATGACAGAGAAGGAAATTGATGGTTCTTTCGATTTGCCTTTTACGCGTTTGCCACACCCGAAATACAACAAACGAGGACCGATACCGGCCTTTGAAATGATAAAATTTTCAATAAATATTCACCGAGGGTGTTTTGGTGGGTGTAGCTTTTGTACTATTTCTGCACACCAAGGAAAGTTTATTGCTAGTAGAAGTCAAGAATCGGTTTTGAAAGAAGTAGACAAAGTAGCAAATATGCCGGATTTTAAAGGCTATTTGTCAGATATTGGAGGCCCTTCGGCAAACATGTATCAGATGAAAGGGAAAGTACAATCTATCTGTGATAAATGTGTGGCACCGAGTTGTATTTCTCCAGTAATTTGTTCCAATTTAGATACCTCACACAAACCTTTAACCGACTTGTATCAGGCGGTGGATAAGCATCCAAAGATTAAGAAATCGTTTATAGGAAGTGGAATTCGCCATGATATGTTGGTGCCAGAATTCAATAAAAATGCAGATCCAAAAGAGTTGGATGCCTATACAGAAGAGGTAATGACCAAACACGTTTCAGGACGTTTAAAAGTAGCCCCAGAACACACGTCAGATCCTGTTTTAAAGTTGATGCGAAAGCCTTCATTTACCTATTTTCATAAGTTTAAAGAGCGTTTCGATAAAATCAACATTAAGAAAAAATTAAACTTACAATTGATTCCTTATTTTATTTCTAGCCATCCGGCAAGTGAAGTAGAGGACATGGCCAATTTAGCGGCAGAAACCAAAGATATGGGCTTTCAGTTAGAGCAAGTGCAAGGTTTTACACCGACGCCAATGACAGTAGCCACGGTTATTTATTATTCAGGTTACCATCCCTATACCTTAAAACCTACAAAAACACCGAAAACAAAAAAGGAGAAAGAAGATCAGCACAAGTTTTTCTTTTGGTACAAGAAAGAAAACAAAGATTGGATTAAAAAAACGTTGAATAAAGTAGGAAGGCAAGATTTGTTACAACGCTTATTGCCCGAAAACAATTCTTGGAAAAAGAACAAACAGGCAAAACAAGCAAAAAACACCTTTGATGATGCTGTACCGGTTCCTTTCAACAAACGTAAAAAGAAAGTAAGCAGAGCACCCAAGCGAAGACGATAGGGGTTGTTCGCGCATTCACTTTTTAAAGAAGAGTGTTTTTTATGCCAAACCAACGCCTTTTTTTCAAGCGCCCCTCTAGGACACGAACCATGTTTTCTTTTTTAGTTTACATGAATTTTTAAAATTGTAGTAATTTTGTAAAAAAAAATGATAAAAAACTCCCACTTATTTCTAATAATGACGCTCGTTATTTTTAGTTTTACTTCCTGCAAGGTGTCTAAACAATACGTTACTTTTATTTCAAAGAAAGCAGAGATTGAGACCCCAGAAACAAAGAAAGTGATCCTCATTGCTACTGATGACATTAAAGTGCTTGAGTTTACCAATACCTTCCAAAAAAATTACGAAGAAAAAGCAGCTTTTTCCAGTCAGTATTTAAATGATTTTTCCAACAAAATAAAGGCAAGCAAGGTTTTTGGAGACGTCACATACGACATTTCAAAGGAGATGTATGCTTCTTTAAACACTGCAGATGCCGATTATGTCATTCACTTTTCGAACTTCGAAATTACAAATAGATATGAATGGAGACAGTCTGGAAATATAGCGGGAATGAACGGGATGGGGAGTATGAATACATCCTCTTCTGTTGAATATTGCGTGATCAATGTGAAGGTAGTGGTGTATGATACCAAAAACGACAAAGAAATTTTAGATTTTATCGCCATTGGAGAAGCCTCCGTTTTCTTCTTCAATTTTACCACAACCTTAGAGAAAGCTAAGAACCGAACCATTGACCATATTATCAACTACTTGAAAACTGAACAAACTACTTACGAAAAGTATTAACTGTTATCTCATAACATATAAAAAAACCGTGCTAATGGCCCGGTTTTTTTATGGAAAAGAATTTTTACTGAAAACAATTCATTGCTTACATATTTCTGCGATACTGACCGCCTACCTTAAACAAAGCTTCCGTAATTTGTCCCAGAGAGCAAATTTTTGTGGCTTCCATTAAGTTTTCAAATAAATTATCATTTTGTATTGCTGCTTCCTGCAGTTTGGCTAATTGTGTTTTTACTTGTTGCGAATTCGCCCGATTTAGCCGTTCTTTTGTCTGAATTTGAAATTGTTTTTCCGTTTCGGTTGCACGAATTACTTCCGCAGGTTGAATCGTTGGAGAGCCTTTTGAACTTAAGAAGGTATTCACTCCAATAATTGGAAATTCACCATTGTGTTTTAAGGTTTCATAATACAAACTCTCCTCCTGAATTTTAGAACGTTGATACATGGTTTCCATAGCGCCTAAAACTCCGCCACGCTCTGTAATGCGATCAAATTCTAATAAGACAGCCTTTTCCACCAAATCGGTCAATTCTTCAATAATAAAAGCTCCTTGAATTGGGTTTTCATTCTTCGTCAATCCCAGTTCTTTGTTAATGATCAATTGAATTGCCATGGCTCTTCGTACCGATTCCTCGGTAGGGGTTGTTATGGCCTCGTCATAGGCATTTGTATGTAAGGAATTGCAGTTGTCATTAATAGCATACAGGGCTTGCAGCGTTGTTCGAATGTCATTAAAATCAATTTCCTGTGCATGCAAAGAGCGCCCAGAAGTTTGAATGTGGTATTTTAACATTTGAGCCCTCGCATTGGCACCGTATTTATGTTTCATGGCTTTGGCCCAAATTTTACGTGCAACTCTACCAATTACCGAATACTCAGGATCAATTCCGTTGGAAAAGAAAAATGACAAGTTGGGGCCAAATTGATTGATGTCCATACCACGACTTAAATAATATTCTACATAGGTAAATCCGTTAGACAGTGTCAATGCCAATTGGGTAATAGGGTTTGCGCCCGCTTCAGCAATATGATATCCAGAAATAGAAACCGAATAAAAGTTTCGCACTTGTTTTTCAATAAAATATTCTTGTACATCTCCCATCAAACGCAATGCGAATTCAGTAGAAAAAATACAGGTATTTTGTGCTTGGTCTTCTTTTAAAATATCTGCTTGTACTGTACCACGAACTTGTGTTAAGGTTTCTTTTTTTATTTGTTGATAAATTTCTTGCGGCAAAACCAAATCACCGGTAAGCCCTAAAAGTAACAATCCTAAACCATTGTTTCCTTCTGGTAAGGAACCTTGGTAAAGAGGTCTTTCAAGTCCTTTGGAATCGTACATTGCTACAAAAGCTGTCTCTACCTCTTTTTCTAACTGGTGCTCTTTGATGTATTTTTCGCAATTCTGATCAATCGCTGCATTCATAAAGAATCCTAACAACATAGGGGCTGGACCATTTATGGTCATCGAAACAGAGGTCATGTGGTGGCTCAAATCAAAACCAGAATACAGTTTTTTAGCATCATCCAAACAGCAAATTGAAACCCCCGCATTTCCAATTTTGCCATACACATCTGGGCGAATTCCAGGATCACTTCCATAGAGTGTTACAGAATCAAAGGCAGTAGAAAGTCTTTTAGCATCCATACCCAAACTCACATAATGAAAGCGTCTGTTGGTTCTTTCGGGACCTCCTTCACCGGCAAACATTCTTGTAGGATCTTCACCGATACGTTTAAAGGGATATAGTCCTGCGGTATACGGAAATTCTCCGGGTACATTTTCCTGTAAATTCCAACGTAACAAATCGCCCCAAGCTTGGTATTTTGGTAAGGCAATTTTTGGTATTTGAGAATGCGATAACGATTCGCTGTGCGTTTCGATATTGATTTCTTTATCTCGCACTTTAAAAGTGTAAATAGGTTGTTTGTATTTTTGAACTTTCTCTTGCCAGTTGAGAATGACTTCCCAATTGTAGGGGTTTAAATTCAATTTTACTTTTTCAAATTGTGCAAATAAAAGTTTGATGAATTCAATGTCATCCTGAACCGATTCGAGCGCAAGAATTTCGTCGCTATCAATTCCTGTTTTTGTTAGAAAAGACTTCGTAGGTTTGAGGGTTGATACAGTTTGGTTACTTTCGGCAATGGATAAAATTGTTTGATAGATTCCATATAGTTTTTGAGCAACTTCTACTTGTGAATTTACTTTTTTGTTATAGGCTCTGTTGCTTTCTGCAATTTCCGATAAATAACGAACTCTTGCCGGTGGAATTACAAATATTTTTTCAGACATTTCACTGGTAATTTCAAACGAAGATTTTAAATTAGCCCCTGTTTTTTCTACCAGTTTGTCTATGGTTTTTTTATACAAGGTATTCATCCCTGGGTCGTTAAACTGCGAGGCAATGGTTCCGTATACCGGAAGATCATCTTGATGTATGTGCCACAAATTATTGTTGCGCATGTATTGTTTTTTGACATCTCTAACGGCATCTAAAGCACCTCGTTTGTCAAACTTATTAATGGCAACTAAATCTGCAAAATCCAGCATGTCAATTTTTTCTAACTGCGTTGCAGCACCAAATTCAGGAGTCATTACGTATAAAGAAGTATCTGAATGTTCAATGATCTCAGTATCTGATTGCCCAATACCAGATGTTTCTAAAACAATCAAGTCAAATTCGGCTGCTTTTAAAACCTGTACTGCTTCATTTACATATTTTGAAAGTGCTAAGTTAGATTGACGTGTTGCCAAGGAACGCATATAAACACGTTCATTATTGATGGCATTCATTCGTATTCGATCGCCTAAAAGCGCACCGCCTGTTTTTCTCTTTGATGGGTCAACAGAAATAATTCCAATTGTTTTTTTAGGAAAATCAATTAAAAAACGACGCACCAATTCATCGACCAAAGAAGATTTTCCAGCGCCTCCAGTTCCTGTAATTCCAAGAACGGGTGTTTTAGAGTTTTTGTTCTTTAGGTGAATGCTTTCTAAGGTTGCTTTGGCAACTTCAGGGAAGTTTTCAGCAGCAGATATAATGCGAGCAATGCTCCCAATTGCCTTTTTAGCTAAATTTTCAAGTTCATTGTTAAGTACGTCTCCAATTGCATAATCCGCTTGTTGCACCAAGTCATTAATCATTCCTTGCAAGCCTAATGAACGTCCATCATCTGGAGAATAAATACGTGCAACACCGTAGTCCATTAATTCCTTAATTTCTTCAGGAAGAATAACACCGCCACCGCCACCAAAGATCTTGATGTGTGTTGCGCCTTTTTCCTTCAGTAAATCGAACATGTATTTAAAATACTCATTATGACCTCCTTGGTAAGAGGTAATTGCAATGGCATTGGCATCTTCTTGAATGGCGCAATTGACCACTTCTTCCACGCTACGGTCATGTCCAAGGTGAATCACCTCTACTCCGGTAGATTGAATGATTCTGCGCATAATATTGATCGCAGCATCGTGCCCATCAAAAAGAGAAGCAGCCGTAACAATTCTTACTTTATGTTTTGGCTGTCTCTTATACACATCTCCGAGCCCACGAGACCGTACTAGATCTC
>OLII01000413.1_pt1 | contig 16411 bp, 15 predicted proteins | sample 1609481 | NCBI WGS metagenome assembly OLII01 (sample SAMN05416859, study PRJEB24817) | seawater metagenome | isolation source: Sea water | place: Canada:Atlantic | collected 2013-11 | reverse complement strand
CGAGATCTAGTACGGTCTCGTGGGCTCGGAGATGTGTATAAGAGACAGCACTTTATCCGATTTGCGCTTTTTAGTCTGGGAATAAGCCTCTTCAATAGCACCACGCAAGGCACTATTTGAATTCTCTTGAGCGACATAATAGTACTGAGCTAAGACCATTATTTGAATGCTTGGGTCTTGGCCTGGAGGTTTTGGATTTTTAACCACGTAATTTAGCCAAGTCATTGAGTAATCTTTCTTATTAGCAAGAATATCTTGAGCATCTTGAGGTCGACTTGTTTTCTTTAGCCAAGCAGTCAACAGCTCAGCCATGTCTTGCTGCTCAAGTAGTTCGTCATTCACAAGCATTGTCCTTGCTACCCAATCACCACTTTCAACATCACTGGCTTGTGAAAAAATAAAATCGCTAGGTAGGTATAATTTTAGTTGCTTTAAATCACGTGAAAAGTCTGCAAGGTGGCTATCTATTTGTTCTTTTGCTAGGTTTTGCACCTTATCTTCAATTAACTCAACAAGCTCGTCAATTGAGTTTGTTTTTGCGTGTAGTGTTGAGATATCAAGCGTAAATTCAACCTCTGCGATAGCAATATGATTAGTAAAAACATGGAAGATAATATTATTGTTGTCTGAAGGCGACCAACACATCAACCGAACATCTTTAGAGTCTTTATCAGTGGATTGATATTGCCTAGTTTCATCTTGCTTGCCACCTAAATGAAAAAGCGTCCCGAGCCAATCTAGTGGGGTTTTCACGCCGTTTTTATCGATAGCTGTTTGCAAGCTCACCGCTTTAAGAGATTGAGTAAAGCTTTTAGAAAACTGGTCAACACCTAGATGTAAACTTAACGGTGAATAAATCGGTGCAATGCCGCGAAAAGTAATGAGAGAATTAGACATTATAAAATAATAAATTTTGAAGTGAAGAACTACATTATCAGCTACTTGGGTCAATTTCCAGAGTATAATTGCCGCTAGGTGCTTGTTTTATTAAGCTTTGAGCAACATTTAAGCTAATTAACGATTTAGATTAACCATCAATACAACGCATAATATTTTCAGCTAAACCTCATCAAGCCTTTTTCTGCCGGCTGCTAGTTAGAAGTAGATAATACCGTTAAGAGAAAATTCCGCTGAAAGACAGCTTTCTAAGGTAGAAAAATATAGCTAAGCACATCAATGGAATACTTGATATAGTAAGTAAATCTCAACGCTATAAGTAAGTTAGCTTAGTCCTATGGATTTATTTCTTCTTAAAAAAATCATCACTGTATTCATCATGCCAATCAACGTGGTGATTTTATTATTAATCATCGCACTTTTTCTGCATAAGAAAAAACCTAAGCAAAGTATTAAAACCTTAGCTGCCGCCCTTGCGATATTAGTTATTTGTTCATTTCCACCTTTTTCAGATACGGTAATGAGCGCGATAGAAAACGACTATCCACCTTACGTAAAAAGCGAAACGCCTGTTGATTATATTGTGGTGCTAGGTTGCTACCATGAGACAAATGCTGAATTACCTGTAACTAGCCAACTTGCTAATTGCTCACTGCAGCGTATGGTCGAAGCGTTGCGTATTTACCAGCTACACCCTGAAGCGAGAATTATTACTTCGGGTTATGCGGGACATAACCCGGTATCAAACGCAGAAACGGTTAAACAATCGTTAATCTTGTTAGGCGTGCCTGCGCAAAAAATTATTAGCGAGAATTTTCCCAAAGATACCGAAGAAGAAGCAGAGTTAATTTCCCCTAGGGTTCAAGGTACCAAAGTAGTATTGATAACCAATGCCGATCATATGCCAAGATCGATAAATTACTTTCAATCTCAAGGGGTTTACCCCATTGCAGCCCCCACAGGCTATTGGGTTAAAAATCCTGATGGCAGTAAAAATTGGCCGCATTATCTCCCTAGTGCCAACAAACTAAACCAAAGCACCATCGCTTGGTATGAAAACCTGGGCTTAATCGTGCAATGGTTTAAATCCTTGTTTAACTAAGCTTTCCCTAAAGCTTAGTTCTGCTTCTCTTTTGTAGAATTCTTAATTATACCGGGTTATCAATATCAATAAACTCAACATCAAGAGAGAGCTCTTTCGCTAAATGCTCACCTAAGGCTTTGACACCATATCGCTCTGTTGCATGATGACCTGCGGCAAAAAAGTGAATATCCATTTCATGAGCAATATGGGTGGTTTGCTCTGAAACCTCGCCAGTGAGAAAAGCATCAATGCCCTGCTCTGCTGCTAGTTCAATGTAGCCTTGTCCGCCGCCGGAACACCAAGCAATCGTTTTGATCTCTTTATTGCTCGGTGCAGGGATATGCAAGCATTCACGTTCAAGTATAGTATTAATTTTCTTGGCAAAAACATCGGCATTACTCGGTGTTGCAAGACTGCCTTGCATCGCGACGCTTAAAGGATTGCCTAACTCCAATGGCGCAACATTCTCAATGTCAAAAAGCTTGGCAAGTTGTGCATTATTGCCAAGTGTCGGGTGAATATCTAACGGTAAGTGATAAGCGAATAAATTAATGTCATTAACCAATAACGACTTGATGCGATCATGCTTCATACCACGAATAACATAAGATTCATTTTTCCAAAAATAGCCATGATGGACAATGATAGCATCGGCTTTTTCAGCAATAGCCCGCGCAATGAGGGCTTTTGAAGCGGTAACTCCAGTGATAATTTTATTTACCTTGTCACTCCCTTGGATTTGTAAACCATTAGGGGTGAAGTCTTTAATTTGCTCAGGTTTTAGTAAACCATTTAGGTATTGTTCAAGTTGATTTGTAAGCATTTATGTTAACTCTGTCATAATTTTCAAATATCATACTTGATCAATAAATTTTTATCATCCCAGTCGTTGCGCGGTATTTAGCAAATAAAACACTTCTGCCTTCATTATCACATTAATCAAAAGTAACAATGTATACATTATACCCACATCTCGTTGATTTATTGTGCAATTTTTTGTTTCGCCTCGTGAAAGTTTTTGATATAACTTTCCAACCAAACTTTACTTTTAATAACAAATTGTTATCAACTAGTTACGATTGAGAAGTATTGGTATTACAAAAAAAATTATAAACAAGTCAAAAGGAAGATGTCATGAGTTTACGTATGAGGAAGAAGCAAATACTTGCGCTAAGTATTTCAACAGCACTACTGTCAACGCAAAGTTTTAATACTTTCGCAGCAGAAGAAGACGGTGTAGAAAGAATAGAAATAACGGGTTCGCATATAAAGCGAACCAGCATGGAAGGACCTTCTCCGGTAAGCAGTTTATCTCAAGAAGATATTCAAAAATCAGGTGTTACTGACCTGATTAGCCTTTTCACCAAATTGCCAATTTCAGGTCAAGGCACCTTCTCAACCCAAGCCAACAGTAGTGATGATACCGCTAACGGTGGTTCATCTGTTTCATTACGTGGCTTAGGCGCTGATTCCACCTTGATTTTAATTAATGGTCGACGTGTCTCTGTTTCGCCTTTTGCTAAAGGTATCGATACCGCATTTGTTGATATTAATAACATTCCGCTTGCTGCGATTAAACGTGTCGATATTTTAAAAGACGGAGCATCGGCTACTTATGGCTCTGACGCGGTTGCTGGGGTAATTAATATCGTGCTTCGTGATGATGTAGAAGGCGCTGAAATTAGCGCTAAATTTGGTGCAACTGCTGATGGAGGAGGTGAAGAGCAAAGTGTTAATCTCGTCTTTGGTAACAGTACCGATAATACCAGTCACACCTTTATTTTAGAGTATTTTAATCGTGAAGAAGTAATGTACTCAGATAGAAGTTACTCTGCTAGTGCTAACCAAGCCGCGCGCACTGGCGATCCAGATGCCACTGACTTTAGAAGCTCTGCTGGTATTCCTGGTACTATCGCCTTAGCTGACGATCCATCAAATCGCCTTATTGATGATTTTGGTAATGATACCTGTGCGCCAGAAGACAGAGACGTAGCTAACAATTTATGTCGTTATGATTATGCGCCGCATATGAGCATGATCCCAGCCTCTGAACGTTTTAGCTGGAACTACATGGGTAAGTACGAAATTAATGACAGTATTCGCGGTTTTGCAGAGTTAAACGGTCAAAATTCTAAATCCACCGTTCGTGGTGCCGGTAGTCCAAGTTTTAACGAATTAACCATGGAGGGTGATAACGTAAACCACCCATTTTCAGATATGCCAACTCATGAGTTTTACCAACAAGATTTAACCATGCGCCGTAGAACAGTTGATATTGGTAACCGTGAAAAGCGTGTTGATTCAAACTACTACCGTGCCATATTAGGCTTACAAGGTGAAATAAAAGAGTGGAGCTGGGAAGCCGCTTATAGCTATATTAAAAGCAGTTCTACAGAACGTGGGGTAAATGGCTTCCCAAATAAGCGCCGTACACAAGAAGCAATAGACACTGGTTTATGGAACCCGTTTGAACCATCAAGTAACTCTCAAGAGTCTCTTGATTACATTGAAACCACCACCACACGTATTGGTAAGTCAACCATGGAATCACTCGACTTTAAAACCTCTGGTGCAATTTTTGAGATGCCTAGTGGTGAAGTTATGCTTGCCCTTGGCGCTGAGTACCGAGAAGAATCTATCAGTGATAATCCGGATGATCAATTTTTACGTGGTGAAGTGTTTGGTACCGAATCGACCCAAGCAAGCGGCTCTCGTGACAATTTAGCCTTTTTTGGTGAGTTAGCGATACCGGTGATGGATGATTTAGAAATTCAGTTAGCCGCGCGTTATGAAGACTACAGTGACTTTGGTACTACCACAGACCCTAAAATTTCATTTTTATGGTCACCACTTGATAACTTTAGTTTACGTGGCTCCTTTGGCACCGCCTTTAGAGCACCGTCACTGCATCAATTAGGTTTAGGTCGTACTGATGAGTCACCAAACTTAGTCGATACGCTTCGTTGTGCTGCGATTGGCAACCAAGATAGAGCGTGTGAGCCACAAGAGTATACCGCGGTATTTGAAGGTAACCCTGACTTAGGTCCAGAAGAATCGGAAAGTTACAACTTAGGGGTAATTTATAACATTACCGACGATCTAAGCTTTACCCTTGATTACTATAACTATGATATTACAAACATTATTGATGCCGACACTCAATTTGTTATGGACACTTATGGCTTAGATCCTAATATTGTTGAGCGTCGCCCAACTAATATTGCCAATGACCCAGGTGAAGTGATTCAAGTGAATGACAGTTACCAAAATATCGGCGATTTACAAACTTCCGGTATCGATTTAGACCTTAGATACAATCTTGATACTAATGCAGGTACCTTTAAGTTTGGCTACGTGATGAATTACGTGCTGAGCTTTGAAGATCACAAAGATACTGAGGAAGGCGGATTTGAACAGCCGCAAATGCGTTGGACTACCTCTGTTGATTGGGTGCTAGATGACTTTAGCGCACGAGCAGCTATTAACTACATTGATTCATTCGAGCAAGAAGCGTCATTGAAGTTAAGTCAAAAGGTTGATGCAATGACTACACTTGATGCGTCAGTGAACTATATGGGCTTTGAGAACTTAACGTTAACAGTCGGTGCAACCAACTTAACCAATGAAGAGCCACCGTTTGCCTATCATGACTTTATGGGCTTTGCCGTGAATGTTCATAGTGGCCAAGGTCGTTTCGCGTATGCACAAGCAACCTATAAGTTTTAGGTAAAAGTTTTAGACATAAGTTTTAGACATTATTTTTGGAGTGCTAGCTTATTAAGTTAGTGTTAAGCAGCAGTAGCTAAACGTTCACTGCGCTTAACTAGAACAAAGCTAATGTAAAACTAATATAAAACTAATATAAATAAAGCAAAACTAAAAAAGCAAAATCGGTAAAGCGATTTTGCTTTTTTTATGCGTATTTTGAGTTAGTTCAAATAACTGCCGTACGCTGTAACTCCAATAAACTTATGAAGCTTTAGTCTTTGTTTTCTGCGAGCGCATACTAGTCACTTTAACAGGTTGAAATTCAGTTCTTAATTGCCATTTTGGTTTTATTGGCGTCAAAGGTAAAACACGTTTTTTAGCAACAATGACATAAACCGACCCTAGCGCAGGCAAATAACTCTTAGCAAAAACATTCCAAGTACTTTGTAGGCTTTCACTTGAAACCTTACCCACTAGAGAACTATGCAAGCAACGCTGATCAGCAAGAATTTCAAAACCCATTAAATGTAGCCAATCCTTGATTCGCATCGGTGAAAAAAATCGCTCATTCCATGGCGTTTTATGCTTTCGATAAGGTAGCAATCGATTAAAACCAACAAGACTTAATGGATTAAAACCAGTAATGACGAGATAGCCATTAGGAATAAGTACGCGGTTTGCTTCACGAATAACATGGTGTGGATCGAGAGAAAACTCTAAAGCGTGGCTGAGCAAACATACATCAACACTATGCTCTTGCATGGGTAAATCATCAATATCACCAATTACATTGGCACAAGTATCTTTAGCACCGATACTAACTCTATGATTAATTGTGCAATCAGGTATTGCTATTTCATTACTTAACGCACCTAATTTTAGTAAATGATAACCAAAAAATTTCGGCCACCAAAAACTTAATTCATGCTCTATTGCTTCTTTTATCACTTTACCATTTGGTAAAGCTTGCCAAGAATTAGGGTAATGTGGCTGTCTAAAGGCGAGTGCTGGTTTCATAGAACCTTCTTTTAAGCTTATAATGAAATCATTTAAGTATATACGAACTATAGGTAAAATCTTATATGTCTAGCAAGCAAGTGACTGTTACAGCCATCAATGCCTTTAACGATAATTACATTTGGGCACTGAGTAATGAAACAAGTGATAATGCTAATAACTTGGTCTTGGTTGATCCCGGTGACGCCATTGCCTGCATTGAGCATATAGAAAAACACCAACAAGTGCTGTCTGCTATTTTAATTACTCACCATCATCACGACCATGTTGGTGGCATAGCAAAACTTTTACACTATGCCAGTGAAAAAAATTGGTCAGTCAAAGTGTATGGACCGGCAAATGAAAAGATAGACCACCTTGATATTACCCTGATTGAGAATGACCAAGTAAGCTTACCTGAAATTAACGGTCAATTTTCTGTATTAGATTTACCCGGTCATACCAAAGGACATATCGCCTATGTAAGCCCTGAGATGGTATTTTGTGGTGACACGCTATTCTCTGGTGGCTGCGGGCGACTTTTTGAAGGTACACCAGCGCAAATGCTGCAATCATTAACAAAGTTATCAAACTTGCCAGACAAAACGTCGGTCTACTGCGCTCACGAATATACCCAAGCTAACTTGGCATTTGCATTAGCCGTTGAGCCTAAAAATACTCAATTGCAAGAATATGCAACTAAAGTAAACGATTTACGGGCTAATGGCCTAAGCAGCATCCCAACTAATATTGGGCTGGAGCAACAAATAAACCCTTTCCTGCGATGTAATCAAGCATCCGTAAAGCTTTCAGCGCAGACACATGCCAAGCAAATCCTTAATGATCCAACAGCAGTATTTGCCACAATTAGATCATGGAAAGATAATTTTTAATTCCCTATTAGGTGAACCACAGCAGGCTAGGATTTATTTTCACCTAATGACTAAATATGCTAATCTGCTAAATCATTTTTCATTTCCGCTACATTTTATTGGTTATTCATGAAGTATTTATTATTACCTGTTGTTGCTATCTTAACCGGCTGTCAAAGCCTTCCTCAAAGTGAAGAGGCTTCCACTGAACAAGTACAGTTAGAAATTGCAGAGCCTGGTGAAATTAATCAAGCGTTATTAGCCGATGAAAGTATTGATGTTATTCACCCTATTGCCGATGTTGATTTCTCATTAACTGATAAAAAAGCCCTTGGAGAAAATAACATTTGGCCACGTATTCAAAGCCAACTTACCTTTGATATTCCTGAAGACCAGCAGCGTCTGATTGCTCAACGAAATTGGTATGTAAAACATCCAAGTTATTTAAAACGTGTCGCGAAGCGTGCTGAGCCTTTCCTTTATTATATCGTTGAAGAGCTAGAAAAAAATGATATGCCAATTGAAATGGCATTATTACCTGTCGTTGAAAGTGCATTTGACCCATTCGCCTACTCTCACGGTCGTGCTTCAGGCATGTGGCAGTTTGTTCCAGCAACGGGTGATCGTTTTGGCATGAAACAAAACTGGTGGTACGACGGTAGACGTGACATCGTTGCTTCAACCGAAGGTGCTATCAAATATCTTAAATATTTAAACAAGTTTTTCGATGGCGATTGGATGTTAGCACTTGCCGCGTATAATTCAGGTGAAGGCCGAGTAAGAAATGCAGTTCGAAAAAATAAAAAGCTGGGTAGACCAACGGACTTTTGGTCTCTTGATTTACCCAAAGAAACCCGCGCTTATGTACCAAAACTATTAGCCTTAGCAGATATTATCAAACGCCCTGAACACTTTAACCTATCTCTTTATTCCATTGATAATAAAAGTGTGTTGAGCCAAGTAGATATCAAATCTCAACTTGATTTAGCCAAAGCGGCGACGTTAGCAGGCTTGTCCCTTGCAGAATTACAGCGCCTCAATCCAGGTTTTAATCGCTGGGCAACCGATCCTGACGGACCGCATCGTTTATTACTGCCAACACATACCGTTGAAAAATTTGAATTAGGCTTAAGTAAACTTAGTAAAAAAGATCGCCTAGCTTGGCAACGTTATAAAATTAAAAGCGGCGATAACCTTGGCGTTATTGCCAATAAATTCAATACCCGAGTAGATTTGATTCAGCAAGTTAATAATATCAAAGGTAATCAAATTCGCGCTGGCAAACACTTATTGATCCCTGTCGCAGCTAAATCCCTCGATAGTTATGTATTCTCGCAAGAGCAGCGCATTGCGAAGAAACAAAGCAGACCTGGAACAGGCCATAAATTAACTCATACGGTAAAATCTGGTGACAATCTATGGGATTTAGGTCGCAAGTATAAAGTGAATAGCAGCAGCATCGCCAAATGGAATGGTTTTGCCCCAAGAGATACGTTAAAGCTAGGTCAAAAATTAGTTATTTGGCAAAAAGATGCCAGTAAAGCGACCAAGTCTAGTTATGCAAATACTAAAACCGGTAATAATGTTGAAAATGCCATTATGCGTAATATCACTTATAAAGTACGCCGTGGCGACTCTTTCGCGCGCATAGCCGATAAATTCAATGTACGTATTAGTGATATCGAGCGTTGGAATAACCTTGATAGAAAGAAATATTTACAGCCAGGGCAAAGGTTAAAACTTTCTGTTGATGTCACTAATAATATTTAGGCGCTATAAAATTTACCCGCGAAAGTTCAACAATAACTAGAACAATTGTTGTCATTAAATACTGGAGCTATACGTTCTTTGTTAAGGATAGATTTTGCTAAACACGTCGATAAGGGAAAATTTGACTAGACCAGAACAAAAAAGTGAATTCGATGTAGACGTGCAAAAATCTCATGTGGTGTCACTTTTTGCTTTAGTCGGTATGTCAATTTCTGGTGCCATGGCTGCGGTGGCCATTTTTAATAACAATACGCTTTTAGCTTCAACATTATTCTTAGCAAGCTTTGTGTTTTCTAGTGGTTATTTCATTCAGAAGAAATTTAACAACTTAGTCGTTAGCTCTGCAATTACGCTCTACTCTCTTTACGTGTTAATGTTCTATCTGGTGTTTAGTGGTGGGGTTGAAAATACTGGCCCATTATGGGTATTTATCGTCGCACCGGTAACTGTATTTATTCATGGATTAAAGCGAGGATTAATTGATATTGCTCTGTTTGTTATTATTATCAGTGCTATTATGTTTAATCCTTCTGGCTTACCTGGCCATGCAACATATCAAACAGAGTTCAAACTAAGATTAATTTACGCTTTCTTAACGGTCACTTTTCTTTCTGCTTTATATGAATATTTAAGAGGAAAAGCCTATCAAAAAATGTTAGAGATAGGTGAAATGTATCAGCAATTAGCCCATTTAGATCCATTAACTCAATTACCTAACCGTCGTTTTTCGCGTAACATTCTAGAACAAGAAAAAGTCCGCTTTGAGCGAAATAAAGAGCCCTTTGCTATTATTTTATGTGACGTAGATCATTTCAAAAAAATCAACGACCAATATGGTCACAATGTCGGTGATCACGTTTTAGTTGAACTCGCGAAAAGTTTTGCTAGCCAACTAAGAAAACAAGACTGTATCTCGCGCTGGGGTGGAGAAGAATTTCTATTCGTTTTACCGCAAACAACTGCCAAAAACGCCAATATTATTGCAGAAAAAATTCGCTTGAACATACAGCAAAAAACCATGACTTACGATGAGAAATCTATCGCTGTGACGATTAGCATGGGCATTGCACAATTTACGCAAGAATTAACCCTTGATGAGATGATAAACCAAGCAGATAAACGCTTATATGAAGCTAAATCCGCGGGTAGAAATAAGGTTTGTTAATCGAAATACGCTAACTAGCCTACAATCGCACACTAGTAAAATCGACAAAGAATGTTTGTTGCTGCTCCAATGCTTCAACGGTTACCCATAAACGCCATACCATTTGCTCTTCGGTGCAATTAGCCAATAGACTTTCGGCTTTATAACTACTTCCACCTTCGCTGGCTTGAAAGAAAACCGGCACCTTCCCCATAAACATATCCCGACCTTCAAGATAAGCGGAAACTTTAGTGATGCTTGGCTGTTTAACTTCAGCTTCCTTTTCTGGCAGCACAGTCAGTTCCATAATAAATGGTAATTCTGTTTTTACCTTGTCAGTTAGCTGATGCTGGGCAAATTTAACACTTACATTGCCTAGCTTAGTCGCGATTTGGCAATCACTTTGGCTAGTAATACATTGCGTTGCTATTAGATTGTTATCAACGCCTTGCTCTTGCACGGGTTTGCAGGCGGTTAGTAAAATAACAAGAATAAATAAATACGATAACTTTGGCACAATAAAGACTTCTGTCAGTGAGAAAGTTGTCATTATCCACTAACGCCAGTAAACTGGCTAGTCCATGTAAACATTAAAAGTAATCAGCATTTCGATGACTAAGATGAGTATAAAAGTTGAACAAACCGCTAAAAACTTTATCGATTGTGAGCGCTGTGCGATGCAAGCTGTATGTCAGCCAATAACCACTGACGAGCAGAGCTTAGATCTTACCGAGAATTACTTAACCAGACGTGTGCCGGTAAACTCAGAGCAAGCCTCAACTTCGCACATAGCAAAAATCCCTGATACGATGTTACTGCAAAATCATCAGCCCTTAACGGCTATTTATGCGGTTTGCTCCGGTGTATTTAAACTTTACATTGATAACGAGGATGGTAGTGAGAAAATTATAGGTTTTCGGTTTCCTGGAGAGCTGATTGGCGAAGATGCAATTTATCAAAATAAGTATAATTACAATGCCATCGCTATAGGTGAAAGTTCAGTATGTGAAGTATCTTTTGCAAAACTTAATGCTTGTGGCCAATTAGCGCCTGAATTACAACAAAACTTAATTCAATTATTAGCTAAGCAAAGTTTCAACCAGCAACGTAATAACCAAACACTTATTGGCAAGAAGTCAGCTGACAGCTTACTTGCTGCATTTTTGCTCAACATTTGTCAACGAAATGCTGAATATTCATATAGTGAAACGCAAATAGAATTAACCATTAGTCGCACTGATATCGCCAACTTTTTAGGCATACGCCGTGAAACATTAAGTCGCTTGTTATCAAAATTTCAACAAGCACAACTCATCTGCATTAAGGGGAAGATGCTCGAGATTTTATCCCAAGAAAAACTGCTGAAACTAAGCAGTTGTTAGCCTAGCGAACTAAGTACTCAAAACGTTTTGAATTGTCACTGAAGCTACTATGGTGCTCAGCCAAGAACATTCACAGCAGAAAAAGATGATTCCAATGCTAAGCTGTTGAGTTTATATTGGCTTTTTATTGTTCGATATAAAACCACATTCAATTTATGGGCAATTATCTTTTCTTGATCTACATCAAATTTAAACACGCATAGTTGTTGATTTATATCCTTGCCAAAGGGTAAAATTGCACGGATTTTGACACATTTGCTTACACGGATGTGACATATCTCACAGCTCAATGAGCAAACACATAGAAATAGTATGAAATGTGTCCTATACCTTAGGTTTATATTAACTTTTTGGTATTGCAGCTTTGCATACTTTCTCATTAATAATAACACTGCGGAATCCTTAACATGACCACAAGTAATACGTCAGCAGTAGACTACAACTTTGATGTTGTACGTCAGTTTACTGTAATGACTGTAATCTGGGGAATCGTTGGTACACTTGTAGGTGTACTTATCGCGGCACAATTAATTTGGCCTGCGTTAAACTTTGAAACACCTTGGTTAACCTACTCCCGTCTTCGTCCACTTCATACTAATGCTGTAATTTTTGCTTTTGGTACAAGTGCTTTATTTGCCTCCTCTTACTACGTTGTACAACGAACTTGTCAAACAGTTTTGTTTGGCGGTAAATTGGCAGCATTCACCTTTTGGGGTTGGCAAGCAATCATTGTTGCTGCTGCGATTACATTACCTTTGGGTTATACTTCGTCAAAAGAATACGCTGAGCTAGAATGGCCCATTGATATTGCTATTGCTGTGGTTTGGGTTTCGTATGCTATTGTTTTCTTTGGTACCTTAATCAAACGTAAAACATCCCACATTTATGTAGCTAACTGGTTCTTCGGTGGCTTTATTATCACAGTTGCGGTATTACACATTGGTAACTCAATGGTAGTGCCTGTTTCGGCAATGAAATCATACTCACTTTATTCTGGCGCAATCGATGCCATGATGCAGTGGTGGTATGGACATAACGCCGTTGGTTTCCTATTAACAGCTGGTTTCTTAGGTATGATGTACTACTTCGTACCAAAGCAAGCTGAACGTCCTGTATACTCTTACCGTTTATCTATTGTTCACTTTTGGGCATTAGTTTCTCTATACATTTGGGCTGGTCCTCATCATTTACATTACACTGCACTGCCAGATTGGGCTCAATCTGTCGGTATGGTGATGTCAGTTGTATTATTCCTTCCTTCTTGGGGTGGTATGATCAACGGTATCATGACACTTTCTGGCGCATGGCATAAACTTCGCCATGATCCAATTCTTCGTTTCCTAATTGTTTCATTATCTTTCTACGGTATGTCTACGTTTGAAGGCCCGATGATGGCAATTAAATCAGTTAATGCTTTATCTCATTACACTGACTGGACTGTTGGTCACGTACACTCTGGTGCGCTAGGTTGGGTTGCTATGGTTTCAATTGGTGCTATGTACCACTTAATCCCTATTTTGTTTAACCAAGGCCGCATGTACAGCATCAAATTAATCAACGTTCACTTCTGGATGCACACAGCCGGTATCGTTCTTTATATCGTAGCAATGTGGATTTCAGGTGTTATGCAAGGTTTAATGTGGCGTGCTGTAAACAGCGACGGTACTTTAACGTATAGCTTCGTTGAAAGTTTAACGGCGTCTTACCCGTTCTACTTCATCCGCTTCTTAGGTGGTGTTCTGGTTGTAGCTGGTTTTATATTAATGGCTTACAACATGTTTAAAACAATCGGTGCTGAAGACGGAAGTCTTAAGCCTGTTGAACAAGCTTAAGGAGAACACACATGAAAAATTCACATGAAAAAGTTGAAAAGAATGTTGGCTTGTTCTTCTTATTTACTATCTTTGCTATCAGCATCGGTGGTTTAGTTGAAATCACGCCGTTATTCTTTCAAAAAGAAACAACAACGCCCGTTGATAACTTAAAGCCATACACTGCCCTTCAAATGGAAGGTCGTGATATTTACATCCGTGAAGGTTGTTCAAATTGTCACAGTCAAATGATTCGTCCGTTCCGTGCAGAAACAGAGCGTTACGGTCATTATTCAGTTGCCGGTGAGCATGTTTGGGAACATCCATTTTTATGGGGTTCTAAACGTACTGGTCCTGATCTAGCTCGTGTTGGTGGTCGTTACAGTGATGATTGGCATATTGCTCATTTAATGGACCCGCGTTCAGTAGTACCAGAGTCAAACATGCCATCTTATAAGTGGTTAGCTGAAAATACCCTTGATGGTGAGCTAACTGGTAAGAAGCTTGAAACGTTTAACTGGTTGACGCGTAACCGTAGTCATAAAGATGAAAATGGCAATGCTATCCCTCTTTACACTCAAACAGAGATTGACGGTGCTAAAGATGCTGTAGCAGGTAAAACTGAAATGGAAGCCTTGGTTGCATACTTGCAATCACTTGGCCACGCCTTGAAGTAGCCTGAATTATGGATTACGGAACACTTAGAGGGTTTTTTGCCCTCCTTATATTGGCTTTATTTATTATCATTGTGGTTTGGTCATATTCAAAAAAACGTAAGTCTTCATTTGATGAAGTAGCTAACTCAATTTTTGAAGAAGACGACGCTGCAAAAGCGAATAAAGAAAGCCATCTTGATAAAGATAGCAAACAGGAGACGAATAATAATGTCTAGCTTCTGGAATATATGGGTTTGGGTTCTTACCCTAGGCTCACTAGTAGGGTGTTTTTTACTACTACGTTGGTGCTTAAAGAACTTTGCAGGCGTTAAAGAAGGCGAATCAATGGGTCATGAATTTGACGGCATTGAAGAGTTAAACAACCCTTTACCTAAATGGTGGAGTACGTTTTTCTTATTAACCATTGTTTGGGCATTTGGTTACATTGCACTATATGGTTTAGGTAACTGGACTGGCGTTTTAGGCTGGAAGAGTTCTAACCAAGGCATTTTAAACGTTGCTGAATCAAAAGCGAAAACTGCGGCTTCATTAGCTGACGGCTCTGGCGTAATAGTTCAGTATGACCGTGAAGTAGCAGCAGCTGATGCTAAATTCGGTCCTATTTTTGAAGCATACGCTGCGCGTAGCATTGAAGATTTAGCAACCGACGGTGAAGCGTTAAAAGTGGGTCAACGTTTGTTCATTCAAAACTGTGCACAATGTCATGGCTCTGATGCTCATGGTACTACTGGCTTCCCTAACCTTGCTGATAAAGACTGGTTATATGGCGGCAGCCCTGAAGCAATTAAGAAGACTATCATGGATGGTCGTATTGCTACGGGTATGATGGCTTGGGAAGGCGCTTTAGGCGGCGACCAAGGTGTTAAAGAAGTTGCAGCTTACGTGATCAGCTTAAGTGGTCGCTCTGTTGACCCAGAACTAGCAAAAGCAGGTAAAGCTCAATTTGCTATCTGTGCTGGTTGTCACGGCCCAGAAGGTAAAGGCAATCAAATGCTTGGTGCACCTAACTTAACTGATAATGTTTGGTTATATGGCGGTTCAAAACGCGCTATTGAAGAATCTATCCGTAATGGTCGCGCAGGTGTTATGCCACCATGGAAAGATATCTTAGGTGAAGAGAAAGTTCACTTAATTAGTGCCTACGTTTACAGTCTTTCTCAAGACTAATAACAGACAACACTGATATTGAACGTTCAGCTTCTGCTAGCGTTCATCCTGAACATAAAAAACCCTTGTTACACTTTGTAACCAAGGGTTTTTTTATGTCTTTTAACTGGCGACAAAACTAGCTGAAAGTGAATAAAAAAGGTATAATCGGCGCCATATTTTATTGTCTATATTAAGCTTTTTATATGAAAACCTCTTGGTACCGCGAGCCTTGGGCTTGGTTAGTTTTTATCCTTCCGTTTACCGCTGTTGTTGCTGGTATTGCCACTTACATTATTGCTAACACAGACGCTGATACACTCGTCGTAGGTGATTACTATAAAAAAGGTAAATCAATCAATTTAGAGGTCGGTAAAGTAAAAGCAGCACAAAAACTGGGAATGCGCTTCGCGCTGCAATTAGTTGATAACGAGTTAGTGATTAAGCCAACCGGTATTGAAAAAGTATTTCCATTACTTAACATTAATTTTATTCACCCTACCCTTGAAGCAAGAGATTTCTATTTAGCTTTAACGCCAGATGGTAACGGCTATTTCAGACACCAGTTTGATAAAGATGTTTCTGGGAAATGGAAAATCACCTTGAGCTCGTTTGAGGGGCACTGGAAAATTCAAGATACCATCAGCTTACCGCAGCAAGATTTTATCGATTTAATTCCTGATCCGACTAAAGCCCAGTAAAAGCTCAGCAAAATCTCTGTTATAACTTTGTAATTTAAACTGAAGTCATTGCTCACTTTTATCAGATGAGCAATGTCCTGCTTTTCCATCCAAACAACCTGTTAACCCGATTAGACTTCAAATATGACCAGCAATTGTTTTCACTGTAACGAACTAATACCACCTGGTATTAACTTGAGTGTTTCCATTAATAATGCCGACAAAGCTATGTGTTGTATAGGTT
>OLII01000408.1_pt1 | contig 16498 bp, 13 predicted proteins | sample 1609481 | NCBI WGS metagenome assembly OLII01 (sample SAMN05416859, study PRJEB24817) | seawater metagenome | isolation source: Sea water | place: Canada:Atlantic | collected 2013-11 | reverse complement strand
GTCGATGCGGGTCACGCTGGCGCCCAGCTGCAGGTCGTTGGACAGGTCGCGGAACGCCGGGTTGGCGTGCAGGCGTTCGGTCAGGCGCTGGGTCCACAGGTTGAGCGCCGGGCCGTCGTTGCTCTTGAGCACGTACTGGTACTGGCTGCGGCTGGGCCCGGAGCTGAGGTTGATGTCCTGCCCGGCCCGCAGGTACAGCACCAGGCCCGGCACCTGGGCGGCCTTGGGGCGCAGCCGGTCGATGAACTCGCTGGCCGACACGTCGCGCTGGGCAGGGTCCTTGAGGGCGATCCAGAAGCGCCCGTTGGCGATGGTCTGGTTGCTGCCGGTAACCCCCACCGAGTGCGAGAACGCGCGTACCGCAGGGTCGGCCTCGATGATCTTCGCCAGCGCCTGGTGCTTGCGCACCATGTCCGGGTACGACACGTCGGCCGCGGCCTCGGTGGTGCCGAGGATGAAGCCGGTGTCCTGCACCGGAAAGAAGCCCTTGGGAATGGCCACGTAGCCGCCGATGGCCAGGGCCAGGGTCACGAAGAACAGCCCGAGCATCAGCCGCTGGTGCGCCAGGGCCCTGACCAGCAGCCGATCGTAACCGGCCACCAGGCGCTCGCCGAAGGTCGGCGCGGCGTGCTCGGGGTGTTGCGGGCGGCGCATGAACAGCGCGCACAGGGTCGGCGCCAGGGTCAGCGAGACCACCACCGAAATCAGGATGGTGGAGGTGGCGGTGAGGGCGAACTCCTTGAACAGCCGCCCCACCACGCCCCCCATGAACAGCAGCGGGATGAACGCGGCCACCAGCGAGAAGCTGATCGAGACCACGGTGAAGCCGATCTCGCCGGCGCCCTTGAGGGCAGCCGTGCGGCTGTCGTCGCCGGCCTCCAGGTGCCGGTGGATGTTTTCCACCACCACGATGGCATCGTCCACCACAAACCCCACGGCGATGACGATGGCCACCAGGGTCAGGTTGTTCAGGCTGAAGCCGAACAGGTACATCAGCGCGAAGCTGGCCACCAGCGATACCCCCAGCACGCTGGAGACGATCAGCGTGGCCGACCACTGGCGCAGGAACAGCGCCATGACCGCGATCACCAGCAGCACGGCGATCAGCAGGGTGATCTCCACCTCGTGCAGCGAGGCGCGGATGGTCTGGGTGCGGTCGCTGAGCACCGACACCTGCACCGATGCCGGGAGCATTTCCTCCAGGTGCGGCAGCGCCTGCATGACCCGGTCCACGGTGTCGACGATGTTGGCCCCGGGCTGGCGGAACACCACCAGGTTGAGGCCTTCCTGGTCGCCGGACCAGGCTTTGACATAGGCGTTTTCGGCGCCGTTGATGACCGTGGCCACGTCCTTGAGGTGTACCGGGGCGCCGTCGCGGTAGGCGACGATGAGCTGGGCGTATTCATCGGGGTGGAACAGCTGGTCGTTGGTGGCCAGGGTCGACACGCTGCTGTCGCCGTACAGCGCGCCCTTGGCCAGGTTGAGGCTGGTCTGCTGGATGGCCTGGCGCAGGTCGGCCAGGGTCAGGCCGATGGCGGCGAGTTTTTCCGGCTGGGCCTGCACGCGAATCGCCGGGCGCTGCTGGCCGGTGATGTTGACCAGCCCGACCCCGTCGATCTGGCTCAGCTGGCGTGCCAGCAGGGTTTCGGCGTAGTCGCTCAGTTCGTTGGCCGGCATCTGCGCGGAGCTGACGGTCATGATCAGCACCGGGCTGTCGGCCGGGTTGACCTTGCGCCAGGTGGGCAGGCTCGGCATGTCCTGGGGCAGGCGCGAGGAGGCGGTGTTGATCGCGGCCTGGACTTCCTGGGCGGCGGTGTCGATGTTCTTGTCGAGGGTGAACTGCAGGATCAGGCTGGTGGAGCCCAGTGCGCTGCTGGAGGTCATCTGGGTCATGCCGGGGATGGCGCTGAACTGCACCTCCAGCGGTGTGGCCACCGACGAGGCCATGGTCTCGGGGCTGGCGCCGGGCAGCTGCGCGCTGACCTGAATGGTGGGGAAGTCCGCTTCGGGCAGCGGTGCCACCGGCAACTGCGGGAACGCCACCACGCCCAGCAGCACCAGGGCGAAGGTCAGCAGCAGGGTGGCCACCGGGCGGTCGATGCACCACGCACTGATCGAGCTGCGCCCGCTCATGGCTGCACACCGCTGCCGGCAACATCGTCGCCGACGGGCGCGGCGGGCGGGGCTGCCAGCACCTCGACCCGGGCGCCGGGCCTGAGCCGCGACTGCCCGTCGGCCACCAGCGTGTCGTTGACCGCTACGCCGCTGATCACGTTGAGGTTGCTGTCCTGATACAGCACCTTGACCGGCACCACCGCGACCTTGTCGCCCTCGACGCGGTACACGAAGTGCTGGTCGATGCCCCGCTGCACCACGCCGGGGGGCACCACCAGCGCATCGCGCTGGATGCTGGTCTGGATCTTCAGGCTCACCAGTTGCCCCGGCCACAGGCGGGCCTGGGCATTGTCGAACGCGGCCTTGGCGCGCAGGGTGCCGGTGTTGGCGGCGATCTGGTTGTCGATCAGGCTCAGGTGCCCTTCACCCAGCAGCAGGCCGCCGCTGTCGCCGTTGCCTTCGAGGTAGGCACGGATCGGCGCCGGGGGTTCGGCGGCCACCAGCCCCTGCAGGGTCGGCAGCCATTGCTGCGGCACGGCGAACTCCACCGCAATGGGGTCGATCTGGGTCACGCTGAACAGGCCCTGGGCGTCGCTGGTGCGCACCAGGTTGCCTTCGTCGATGTTGCGAATGCCCACCCGTCCGGTGACCGGCGAGCGGATCTGGGTGTACGACAACTGCACCTTGGCCGCGGCGATCGCTGCCTGGTTGCCGAGGATGCTTGCCTTGAGCTGGTTGACCAGTGCCTGCTGCTGGTCGAGGGTCTGGCGCGAGATGCCGTTGTCTTCGCTGAGCAGGCGGTAGCGCCTGAGGTCGACCTCGGCCACCTGCTGCTGGGCCTGGCTCTGGCCCAGTTGCGCCTGGGCCTGCTCGAGGCTGGCGCGGATGCTGCGGTCATCCAGGGTGGCCAGCAGGTCACCGGCCTGCACCGACTGGCCCTCCTTGACCAGGATCCGGGTCAGCACGCCCTCCACCTGGGGGCGGATCTGCACGCTGTGCAGCGACTGCACCGCGCCGATGGCGCTGAGGTAGTGCGGCACATCCTGCTGCTGCACCTGGATCACACTGACCGGGGTGGCCACGGGCATGGCCGGTTGGCTGGCCGTGTGGCGACCGAAAGTCAGGTACAGCGCCAGGCCCAGCAGCAACGCTATCAGGCCGAAAAAAAACACTCGAGAGCTGGAAATTCGCATGCGTGCACGGCGCCAGGGCAGAAAAAGGAGGGCTGTCAGTAGGTTATAGCTGCTACTGGGGGTCAGCAGTGTGACGCCCACCTGTCAGCGCTGTCAGCTGGCAGATGGCCAAGTGCCAATAGTCTGCGCTGGATCAAGGTTTTACTAAATGTTGCCCCGTAGAGTCTCTCGCCCTGCCGCCCCTCCACCTATAAAAACGCGAGCGCTTTCGATGAAGAGCAATCTGCCTGTGACCGGCCGCAATGTAGATTACCCCGGTGACGCGAATATCCTTTCCACCACCGATCTGACCAGCGCCATTACCTATGCCAACGAGGATTTTCTCAAGGTCAGCGGGTTCGAGCGCGACGAGCTGATTGGCCAGTTGCACCATGTGGTACGCCATCCCGACATGCCTTCCCAGGCCTTTGCGCAGATGTGGCAGACCCTCAAGGCCGGCCGCTCGTGGATGGGGCTGGTGAAGAACCGCTGCAAGAATGGCGACCATTACTGGGTCAGCGCATTCGTGTCGCCGGTCACCAGCCAGGGCCAGACGGTGGAGTACCAGTCGGTGCGCACCAAGCCCACCCCGGCGCAGGTGGAGGCCGCCGAACGCTGCTATGCACGCTTGCGCCAGCAGCGCCCGTTGCCCTGGTGGCAACGCCTGCCGCGCCCTGGCCTGGCGTTGCAGCTGGGGCTGGGCACAGGCCTGGTGCTGGCAGTGGTGCTGGGCACCAGCCGCCTGCTGTTGCCGGCGCTGCCGTGGCAGTGGCTGCTGGAGCTGGTGGCCGCCGGTGGGCTCAGTGCGCTGCTGGTGTCGGCGCTGCTGCGCCCGCTGGAACAACTGCGTGTGCGGGCGCAGTCGATTGCCGACAACCCGTTGAGCCAGCAGCTGTATACCGGCAAGGCGGGCGCCGTGGGGCAGATCGAATTCGCCCTGCTGATGCTCGAGGCGCAGATCGGGGCGGTGGTGGGGCGCATTGGCGATACCTCGCAGCGCCTGGCCGGCCACACCGCAGAGCTGGCCCAGCACCTGCAGCACAGCCACACCACCACCCTGGGCCAGCAGGGCGAGGCCGATCAGGTGGCGGCGGCAATCAACCAGATGACCACCAGCGTGGCCGAGGTGGCCAGCAATGCCCAGCAGGCTTCGGAGGCCGCCGAGCATGCCGAAGATGCCACCCAGAATGGTCACCAGCTGGTGGATCGCAGCCGCAGCAGCATCCTCGAGCTGGCCAGCGCGCTGAGCGCTGCCACCGAGGTTATCCACACCCTGGAAAGCCACAGCATGGAAATTTCCGGGGTGCTGTCGGTTATCCACAGCATCGCCGAGCAGACCAACCTGCTGGCACTGAACGCGGCCATCGAGGCGGCGCGGGCGGGGGATCAGGGGCGTGGCTTTGCGGTGGTCGCCGATGAGGTGCGCGGCCTGGCCAAGCGCACGGCCGAGTCCACCGGCGAAATCCAGCGCATGATCAGCGCCTTGCAGCGCGGCACCCGCGATGCGGTGCAGGCCATGCACGAGAGCCGCGAGCATGCCGGGCAGAGCGTCGAGCAGGCGCAGCAGGCGGCGGTGGCGCTGGACGGCATCAGCCAGCAGGTCAACCAGATCAGCGAGATGAGCCTGCAGATTGCTGCGGCGGTGGAGCAGCAGAGCCTGGTCAGCGAAGACATCAACCGCAACATCATCAGCATTCGCCAGGCCAGCGAAGAGAGCGTGGTGGCCGGTCAGCACGGGCATGCCAACGCCAGCGACGTGGCCGGCCTGGCCGAAGACCTCCGGCGCCTGGCCGAGGAGTTCTGGCAGCGCCGTTAGGCGCCGCTCAGAAACCGATGAAGCTGTAGTGGCCAGCCGATGTGCTGCACACCCGGGCGCCGGCCTGATGCAGTTGCTCGACCAGTGCCGGGCTTTCCACGTGCAGGGTCCAGGGCGCCAGCGCGGCGTTGCCCGGGGCATGCAGGGCGGCGTGCAGCGCCCCGGTGTCGGGCAGGTAGGCGGTGAAGCCGTTGCCCTTGAGCGCGCTGGTGGTGATGCCCAGTTGCTGGCAGATCTGCACTTTGGCGTGGATATCGTCGCGGTCGGCCTGGCGCGAGCGCTCGATCAGCTCGGCCAGTTGGCGGTCCATCAACTGGCTGCCGTGGATCAGTACCGGGCCGCGTTGCCATGCTTCGGTCGGGCAGTCTTTGGCGTCGGGGCGCAACGGGATGTGCGGGTTGATTTCCATCGGGTAGATGCGGCACACCAGCGGCCGGCGCTCATAGATGCGGCACAGGTTGTCGGCATCCAGATTGCGGCAGGCGCCGGGGTTGAACGCGGCGAAGGTGATGGCCACGTGTGCCTGGGTACTGCCGCAGGGCACGGCGCAGGCACGGCGGGTGGCGTGCTCGCGCTGGGCGTCGGGCAGGCCCAGGCCGTTGGCCAGAAAGGCTTCCACCAGCACGATGAGCTGGCCGCCATCTGCCACCCAGTGGCGCGCTTCGTCGAGGGTCAGGGGAACGTGGTGGCCATTGCAGCATTTGCCACAGCCGGTGCAGTCGAACTGGAGTGAGGTTGCAGCGCTGGTCACGGTTTGGCGGGGGTCCATTCGGTGATGAAGGCAGTCTTGCGCTGCTTGTCGAACAGGCACAGCTCGCTGCCTTTCTGGTTTTTCATGTGCTTTTGCGGGTAGTGGCCGCTGATCAGCAGGGCACTGTAGCCGACGCGGTCGTCGAACTCGGCCGGCTTGCTGGCGGGCCGGGCATCCTTGAACTGGCTGGCGGCGAGGCAGGCCCTGGTCAGGGCTTGTTCGTGGTCGGCCCAGGCCTGGTCGCTGGAGGCATGGGCGCCGAGGCTGAACAGGGCCAGCAGGGCGAAGGTGAGGGCTTTCATGATGGGCGGCTCATGAGGGGAGAGGCCGATGATTATGCCAGAGCATCGGTTTTTGCAGGAGCAGGAGCGTTTCAGCGTTTGTCCTGGCCCCTTCGCCGGCAAGGGATCACGGCCCCTGTAGGCGCCGGCCTTGCCGGCGAAGGGGGGCGGCTCAGCGCTCGGCGAAAGCCACCGCCCGCGCGGCCACGATCAGGCAATCTGTGAGTTCCGGCGAGGAGAACTTGGTCAGCACCGCGTTCGCCCCTGCCAGCCGGGCTTTCTCGCTGTTCATCGCGCTGTCCAGCGAGGTGTGCAGCAGTACATAGAGGTGCTGGAAGTCAGGCGTTTCGCGCAGCGTGCGGGTGAAGGCGTAGCCGTCCATCTCGGACATCTCGATGTCCGAGACCACTACGTTGATCTCCCGGTCGGTGCCCTGCAGCTCCAGCAGGGTGTCGATGGCATCCTTGGCGCTCTTGGCGGTGTGGCATTCCAGCCCCAGGCCGCGCAGGGTCAGCACCGACTGGTGGAGTGCCACATGGCTGTCATCGACCACCAGTATGTTGGTGGCCTGCAGAACGGCGGCGTCTTCGGGGTTCAGCTCGCTGCTGCTCACTTCACGCGGCGGCGGCGCAATGCCGTGAATGACCTTTTCGATGTCCAGCACCTGCACCAGCGTGCCGTCCACCTGGGTTACCCCGGTGATGAATGCCTTGCTGCTCGACCCGTAGGGCGGCGGCTTGATGTCGGTACTCAGGCAATGCACGATGCGGCTTACCGCCTGCACGTGCAGGCCCTGCTTGGAGCGGCTGATGTCGGTGACGATCAGGCAGCCGCCGTTGGGGTCTTCCAGCGGGCGCTCGCCGATGGCGCGCGACAGGTCGATGACCGACAGCGAGTTGCCCCGCAGGGTGGCCACGCCTTTGACGTGCGGGTGCGATTCCGGGAGCTTGGTCAGGGGCGGGCAAGGGATGATCTCGCTGACCTTGAGCAGGTTGATTGCCATCAGCTTGCCGCTGCGCAGGGTGAACAGCAGCAGCGACAGCGAGTCGGCGCGGGCATTTTGCGAGGCCATAGGCACCTTCAGGGCAAAGAGAATAAGGGATCTGCCGGGTTATCGACCCGAGCACGCCAGGCTTTAATCCGCCACTGCACTTCAGCGTAGCCCCAGTCGGCGGGCCAGGCGGCTGAGGTTGGCGCGGTCCAGGCCCAGCTCGCGCGCGGCACTGGCCCAGTTGTGCTGGTGGCGCTCCAGGCAGGCCTCGATCAGCTGGCGCTGGTACAGGTCCAGGGCCTGGCGCAGGTCGGTGCCGGGCGGCGGTGGCAGTGGCGCCGCCACGCTGGGCGCTGCGCCCGGGCCGGCGCTGGGCAGGTCGAAGTCGCGGGCCTCCAGGGTGAGGATCTTCGGCCGCTCGGGGTGCTGGCCCAGCGCCTTGAGCGACGAGCGGCCGATCAGGTGCTCCAGTTCGCGCACATTGCCCGGCCAGTCGTACGCCAGTAGCGCGGCCTGGGCATCGCTGCTCAGGCGCAGGCTGTTCAGGCCCATGCGCGAGCGGTTCTGCTCCAGGAAGTAGCCGCTGAGCAGCAGCACGTCGCGCCCGCGCTCGCGCAGCGCCGGCACCCGCAGCGGGTACACGCTCAGGCGGTGGTAGAAGTCGGCGCGGTAGCGCCCGGCACGCACTTCCTCGGCCAGGTCGCGGTTGGTGGCGGCAATCAGGCGTACATCCACCTGGTGCTCCTGGTCCGAGCCCAGGCGCTGCAGCTGTCCGCTTTGCAGCACGCGCAGCAACTTGGCCTGCACGGCCAGCGACAGTTCGCCCACTTCGTCGAGAAACAGTGTGCCGCCGTTGGCCAGCTCGAACTTGCCGCGTCGCTCGCCCACCGCGCCGGTGAAGGCGCCGCGCACATGGCCGAACAGCTCGCTCTCGACCAGGGTGTCGGGCAAGGCGGCACAGTTGAGGCTGATCATCGGCTTGTCGGCACGCGCCGACTGCTGGTGGATGGCCTGGGCCACCAGCTCCTTGCCGACTCCGGTTTCACCGGTGACCAGTACGGTCAGGTCGCTGCCGGCGACCAGGCGGATCTCTTCGAGCAGGTGCTTGTGGGCCTTGCTCTGGCCGATCAGTTCCTGGTGCTGCTGGCCGCTGGCCTGGCGGTAGATCTCGGCGCGCTGGTGTTCGTCTTCGGCGCGCAGGGCCAGGCGTTCGATACGTTGCGCCACGTTGACCGTGGCGGCGGCCAGGCTGGCGAAGGCCTGCAGGGCGTCCAGCTCGACCTGCTGGAAGCGCTCCGGGGCCAGCGCATCGAGGGTGATCAGGCCCCAGGGCCGTTCGTCGACGAACAGCGGGCAGCCCATGCAGTCGTGTACCTCCAGGTGCTGGTGCAGGCCCTCGACCAGGCCGTCGTAGGGGTCGGGCAGTTGGCTGTCGCTGGCAAAGCGGGTCGGCTCGCTGCGGCTGAGCAGGGCGGCGAAGCGCGGGTGTTCGCTGACCTTGAAGCGCCGGCCCAGGGTGTCGGGGCTCAGGCCGTCCACCGCCAGGGGGACCAGCCATTCACCATCCAGGCGCAGCAGCGCGGCGGCGTCGCATGGCAACAGGGCGCGCATGGCTTCGAGCAGGCGACGGTAGCGTTCGCGTTCGGGCAGCTCGCGAGACAGGTCGCTGACCAGGGGCAGCAGTGCGGTAAGCAGGGATTTTGCGGTCATGATGACTCCTTCGAGTCTTTATGACTCTAGCAGGGCTGTGGTCAATTTGACTCAAAAATATTCAAGCTATTGATTTATATGGATTTAATAGTTGGCACGAAAGCTGAAACAACCCAGGCAGATTATCCAGAAGCCATAAGGCCCGGGAGTTACCCATGCTCAATGCCCAAGATCGTGCCATCGTCAAAGCCACCGTTCCGCTGCTGGAAAGCGGCGGCGAGGCGCTGACCACGCACTTCTACAAACTGATGCTCAGCGAATACCCCGAGGTGCGTCCGTTGTTCAACCAGGCCAACCAGGCCAGCGGCGACCAGCCGCGGGCGCTGGCCAATGGCGTACTGATGTATGCACGCCATATCGACCAGCTCGAGCAACTGGGCGGCCTGGTGAACCAGATCATCAACAAGCACGTGGCGCTGCAGATCCTGCCCGAGCATTACCCGATCGTCGGCGCCTGCCTGCTGCGTGCCATCGAAGAGGTGCTCGGCAAGGAGATCGCCACCCCCGAGGTCATCGCGGCCTGGGGCGCGGCCTACCAGCAACTGGCCGATATCCTGATCGGCGCCGAAGAGGGCCTGTACCAGCAGAAGGCCCAGGCGCCGGGTGGCTGGCGCGGTGCGCGGGCGTTCCGGCTGGCGGCGCGGGTGCAGGAGAGCAGCGAGATCGTCTCGTTCCACTTCGCCCCGCTCGATGGCGGTCCGGTCCTCAAGGGCGAGCCCGGCCAGTACCTGGGCCTGAAGGTGCAGATCGATGGCCAGGAGCATCGGCGCAACTATTCATTGTCGGCGCTGGGTGACGGCCGCGAGTATCGCATCAGCGTCAAGCGCGAGGCGGGCGGCAAGGTGTCCAACTACCTGCATGAGCAACTGCAGGTGGGCGATACCCTGGAGCTGTTCCCGCCGGCGGGCGAGTTCACCCTGAGCGCCAGCGACAAGCCGCTGGTGCTGATCAGCGGCGGGGTAGGGATCACCCCGACCCTGGCGATGCTCGACGCGGCCCTGGCCAGCGGTCGCCTGGTGCACTTCATTCATTGCGCGCGCAACGGTGCGGTGCATGCGTTTCGCGACTGGGTGGACGAACGCGCGGCGCGTCATCCGCAGCTCAAGCGCTTCTATTGCTACGCCGAGGATGACGGGGTGAGCCTGCCGGCCGACGCCGTGGGGCTGCTGAGCCAGGATCAACTGGCGCAGTGGCTGCCGGTCGAGCGTGACCTGGACGCGTACTTCCTGGGGCCCAAGGGCTTCATGGCGGCGATCAGGCGTCAGCTCAAGGCCCTGGGGGTGCCGGAGCAGCAGAGCCGCTACGAGTTCTTCGGGCCGGCGGCGGCACTCGAGTAAGGGCCGGGGCCTGTTCGCCGGCAATGCCGGCGCCTGCAGCTGCGCGTATGTGCTGCAGGCGCCGGCTAAGCTGCCGACCTTAATCTTCTTTTAATCGGTTTAACCTTCACTCCCTGTGGTCATGGTCGGCGTGTAGAATTGCGCCCAGGCTTGAGCCACCTATCTAGTGAAGGGAACGGGAATGAACGATCTAACGCAGCGCCTGAATCGGGAACGGCGCTTTCTGGTACTGCTGGGCGCCATCTGCCTGGCGCTGATCGGCGGTGCCCTGTACATGCAGATCGTGCTGGGCGAGGCACCATGTCCACTGTGCATCCTGCAGCGCTATGCATTGCTGTTCATCGCCCTGTTCGCCTTCATCGGTGCGGCCATGCCCGGGCGGCGCAGCCTCACGCTGTTCGAGGCCCTGGTGGTGCTGAGCGCCATCGGCGGCATTGCTGCAGCGGGCAACCACGCCTACATTCTGGCCAACCCGGCCGTCAGCTGCGGCATCGACACACTGCAGCCGATCGTCGACGGCCTGCCGCTGGCCTCGGTGCTGCCGCTGGTGTTCCAGGTGGATGGTTTCTGCTCGACGCCGTACCCGCCGGTGCTGGGGCTGTCGCTGGCGCAATGGGCGCTGCTGGCCTTCGTGCTGACCGCCGTACTGGTGCCGCTGGGCATCTACCGCAACCGTCGCCAGCGTTAGACAAAAGTCCCGTGTCGAGGCAAGTGCGCAGGGCTTGAGAATTTTCCGAAGAAGTCGCCTCCAGGTTGACCTGGATCAAGTCCCAACCCTTGCGGTACGGGCATTTCAGGGCTACAGCCAGGGGTGCGACAAACTGTCGCGAAATTGATTTTTGCTGCGCTATTGTTACGTTTTCTGTAAAGGACTGTTGCTCAATAAGTCATAGTCATGGCCATGTTACGTCACTACAATCGCCCCCAATTTCCGTTCGGCACCGCTTGCGAGTTGCAGGATTAAAGGAGCTCCGGCCCCTTTCGTGACTCTGACGAGCATCGCCTGCGGCGATGCCGGGCTGACCCCCCTCCCGTGATTTTCCGCACCAAATGGAATTGGTCTGTAAACAGGCCTGATTGCCTACGAAGTCAAAACAATAAGCACCGTTGCACACCGGTTCTGCCGAGCAGCCGCAGCTGAATTCCGGCGTGACCGTATTCGATCCCATAAATGCTGACGCTTGGCAGGACGAAGTGTTGGCGACCAAAACACAAATTGCATTGAAGCAAGCTGCTCTAGAGGTCGTGAGATGAGTAAAAAGCGTTACCCCAGACTGTTTGGCATTCTGCCCTTTTTAGGCATGCTTTTACTCAGTGGGTGCAACTGGACCCTGCTCGACCCGAAGGGCCAGGTCGGCATTGAGCAAAGGAACCTGATCCTGATCGCTACCGGCCTGATGTTGCTGGTGGTGATTCCTGTCATTTTCATGACGATCGCGTTCGCGTGGAAGTATCGCGCCTCCAACAAGGCTGCCACCTACACCCCTGACTGGTCGCACTCGACCGAGATCGAAGTGGCCGTATGGTCCATCCCGGTGCTGATCATCATCGCCCTGGGTTATGTCACCTACCTCTCCACCCACAAGCTGGACCCGTACCGTCCACTGGATTCCGACGTGAAGCCGGTGCAGATCGACGTGGTCGCGCTGGACTGGAAATGGCTGTTCATCTACCCGGAACAGGGCATTGCCACGGTCAACAAGATCGTCTTCCCGGCCAACACCCCGGTCAATTTCCGCGTGACCTCCGACGCCGTGATGAACTCGTTCTTCATCCCGGGCCTGGGCGGCCAGATCTACGCGATGGCGGGCATGACCACCAAGCTGCACCTGATTGCCAACCAGAACGCCGAGTTCGACGGGATCTCCGCCAACTACAGCGGTGCCGGCTTCACCGGCATGAAGTTCAAGGCGATCGCCACGTCCCAGGAAGATTTCGAGGCGTGGGTCAACGAGGTCAAGCAGTCGCCGCAACAACTGGACAAGGCCACCTACGAGGCTCTGGCCAAACCTAGCGAAAACAACCCGGTTGCGCTCTACAGCGTGGCCCCGGAAAACATGTTCCAGTCCATCGTCGACAAGTACGAGGGCATGAACCGTGGCAAGCCGGTGGTGCACGAGAAGAAAGAGCACAAAGAAGCGGCCGAAGCGATGGACGTGAGTATGCATTCAGCTGCTGGGGCAGAGGAGTAAAAGATGTTCGGTAAACTTAGTCTGGACGCGATCCCGTATCACGAGCCGATAGTCATGGTGACCCTCGCCATGATCGCGCTCGGCGGTCTCGCGTTGGTTGCTGCAATCACCTATTTCCGCAAGTGGACCTACTTGTGGACCGAGTGGCTGACGTCGGTCGACCACAAGAAGATCGGGGTGATGTACATCATCGTCGCGATGGTCATGCTGCTGCGCGGCTTTGCCGACGCCATCATGATGCGTACCCAGCTGGCCATGGCCACTGGCGGCGCCGAGGGCTATCTGCCTCCTGAACACTATGACCAGATCTTCACCGCTCACGGTGTGATCATGATCATCTTCATGGCGATGCCATTCTTCACCGGCCTGATGAACCTGGCCCTGCCTCTGCAGATCGGTGCACGTGACGTTGCCTTCCCGTTCCTCAACTCCCTGAGCTTCTGGCTGCTGGTGTCCGGCGTTGCGCTGGTCAACATCTCCCTGGGCGTGGGCGAGTTCGCCAAGACCGGCTGGGTGGCCTATCCACCGCTGGCGGGTATCCAGTACAGCCCTGGGGTCGGTGTCGACTACTACATCTGGGCGCTACAGATATCCGGATTGGGGACAACGCTGACCGGTGTCAACTTCCTGGCCACCGTGCTGAAAATGCGCGCCCCTGGCATGAAGCTGATGGACATGCCGATCTTCACCTGGACCTGCACCTGGGCCAACATCCTGATCGTGGCTTCGTTCCCGATCCTGACCGCGACCCTGGCACTGCTGACCGTTGACCGTTATCTGGACTTCCACATTTTCACCAACGAGCTTGGTGGGAACCCGATGATGTACGTCAACCTGTTCTGGGCATGGGGTCACCCTGAGGTGTACATCCTGATCCTGCCGGCGTTCGGCGTGTTCTCGGAAGTCATCTCGACCTTTACCGGCAAGCGCCTGTTCGGCCACAAGTCGATGATCTACGCCTCGGGTGCGATCTCGGTTCTGGGCTTCGGCGTATGGCTGCACCACTTCTTCACCATGGGTTCGGGCGCCAGCGTCAACACCTTCTTCGGTCTGGCGACCATGCTCATTTCGATCCCGACCGGGGTCAAGCTGTTCAACTGGCTGTTCACGATCTACCAGGGCCGTCTGCGCTTCACCGCGCCAGTGCTGTGGACCCTGGGCTTCATGGTGACCTTCTCGATCGGCGGCATGACCGGCGTACTGCTGGCCGTACCTGGTGCTGACTTCGTGCTGCACAACAGCCTGTTCGTGATCGCTCACTTCCACAACGTGATCATCGGTGGTGCGGTGTTCGGCTACATTGCCGGCTTCGCCTTCTGGTTCCCGAAAGCCTTCGGTTTCACCCTGAACGAGAAGTGGGGCAAGGCTGCCTTCTGGTTCTGGATCTCCGGTTTCTACGTGGCCTTCATGCCGCTGTACGCACTGGGCTTCATGGGCATGACCCGTCGTCTGAACCACTCGGACAACCCTGCCTGGGAACCGTACCTGTACGTGGCCGTGGTCGGTGCCGTGCTGATCCTGTTCGGTATCGCCTGCCAGCTGATCCAGCTGTACGTGTCGATCCGCGATCGCAAGGACAACATGGACGTCACTGGCGACCCATGGAATGCGCACACCCTGGAATGGTCGACCTCGTCGCCACCGCCGTTCTACAACTTCGCCACCATGCCGGAAAAAGTCGGCCTGGACGCATGGACCGAAGCCAAGCGCGCCGGTATCGCCTACAAGGCTCCGGCCCAGTACGCACCGATCCACATGCCGAACAACACCGCTACCGGTCTGTACATGGGCGCGCTGTTGACCGTCTTCGGTTTCGCCACCATCTGGCACATCTGGTGGTTGGCCGCGGTCGGCCTGATCGGCACCATCGCTGTCTTCGTTGCTCACGCTGCGCGTGACGACCAGGGCTACATGGTTCCTGCCGAGGAAGTGGCACGTATCGAAGGTGAGCGTCTGAAGCACCTCGGTCTGGCTACCGGCTCGCCAGTCGGTGCGCCTGTCGAATCGTTTGAACGGGTTTAATCAATGTCCAGTCATGTAATCAATGCTGATGCTGCTCATGGTCACGACCATGGGCACGAAGAACACCACGACTCGGGCCAGATGACCGTATTCGGTTTCTGGCTGTACCTGATGACCGACTGCATCCTGTTTGCGTCGATCTTCGCAGCCTACGCGGTGCTGTCCGGCAACTTTGCCGGCGGCCCGTCGGGTCACGACATCTTCGAACTGCCGTATGTACTGGCTGAAACCGCGCTGCTGCTGTTCTCCAGTATCACCTTCGGCTTCGCCATGCTGCAGATGTACAAGGGCAACAAGAACGGTGTACTGGCCTGGCTGGCAGTCACCTTCCTGCTCGGCCTTGGCTTCATCGTCATGGAAGTCAACGAGTTCCACCTGCTGATCAGCGAAGGCTTCGGCCCGCAGCGCAGCGGCTTCCTGTCGGGCTTCTTCGCCCTGGTCGGCACCCACGGTCTGCACGTGACCGGTGGTCTGATCTGGATGGCCGTGATGATGTACCAGATCCAGAAGAAGGGCATCACCGGTTCGGCCAAGACCCGCATGGGTTGCCTGAGCCTGTTCTGGCACTTCCTGGACGTGGTCTGGATCTGCGTATTCACCGTTGTCTATCTGCTGGGGGTTCTGTAAATGGCTAACGCACATAACGAGCACGCCGAGGGCAGCCACGGCAGCGTGAAGTCGTACGCAATCGGCTTCGTACTGTCGGTGATCCTGACGCTGATCCCGTTCGGTCTGGTGATGTACCCGACCTTGCCCAAAGACATGACCGTACTGATCGTGGTGGCCTTCGCGGTCATCCAGATCGTCGTGCACCTGTACTACTTCCTGCACCTGGACCGTTCGCCAGAGCAGCGTGAGAACGTCAGCGCCTTCCTGTTCACCGGGTTGGTCATTGCACTGTTGGTCGGCCTGTCGCTGTGGATCATGTTCAGCATCCACACCAGCATGATGGCGAAGTGAGGTAAGACGGCATGTCCTTTAAGCACTTTATCCAAATCACCAAACCGGGGATCATTTTCGGTAACGTGCTTTCTGTGGCAGGCGGTTTCTTCCTTGCCGCGCAAGGGCATGTGGACTTCATGCTGTTCCTGGCCACGGTGATCGGCACTTCGCTGGTGGTGGCGTCCGGTTGCGTGTTCAACAACTGCATCGACCGTGACATCGACATCAAGATGGAGCGCACCAAGAACCGTGTGATGGTTCAAGGGCAGGTCTCGCTGAAGATCGCGCTGGCCTACGCCACCCTGCTCGGGGTGGCCGGGCTTGGCCTGCTGTACGTGCAGGCCAATGCCCTGGCAGCGTTGTTCGGCCTGATCGGGTTCATCATCTACGTAGGTTTCTACAGCCTGTACCTGAAGCGCAAATCGGTGCACGGCACCCTGGTAGGCAGCCTGTCCGGTGCCATGCCTCCGGTGATCGGCTACTGCGCCGTGAGCAACAGCTTCGACCTGGCTGCGTTGACCCTGCTGGTGATGTTCAGCCTGTGGCAGATGCCGCATTCCTATGCGATCGCGATCTTCCGCTTCAACGACTACCTGGCGGCCTCGATTCCGGTACTGCCGGTCAAGCGTGGCATCCTGGTGGCCAAGAAACACATCCTCTGGTACATCGTGGCGTTCCTGGCAGCGACCCTGATGCTGACCATCGGTGGTTATGCCGGCATGAGCTACATGGCCGTGGCGGCGGCGATGGGCATGTACTGGTTGTACATGGCCTGGACCGGCTACAAGGCTGTGGATGATCGCCTGTGGGCGCGCAAGCTGTTCGTGTTTTCCATCTTCACCATCACTGCGTTGAGCGTGATGATGTCGTTGGACACCAAGGTGCCGACCGAACTGCTGCTGACCTACGCGCATTGATCTGATGTGTTGAAAGAGACCCCGGGCCGAAAGGTGCCGGGGTTTTTTTTGCCCTTCAGAAACGGCTTCGCTCTTGCTCTTGCTTTTGCTTTTGATCTTTCCGTCCTTCAGGAGGCCGAATGGAGCCCGCGTGTAGTGGGGTGTAGGGCCATGGATGGCCCGGAAAGTGCCGACGGGCAGGGACGCCCGTGCGGCGCGGCCCCACGGAGCGTGGGTGGAATGAGGGGACCCGTAGCGAAGCGTAGGGCCGGA
>OLII01000406.1_pt1 | contig 16529 bp, 9 predicted proteins | sample 1609481 | NCBI WGS metagenome assembly OLII01 (sample SAMN05416859, study PRJEB24817) | seawater metagenome | isolation source: Sea water | place: Canada:Atlantic | collected 2013-11 | reverse complement strand
CCTTTAAATGTTTAATATCAATCACATGTCGGCTTTTATGCTATATAATCGCGCCCAAATTTTCTGAATGGACTCGAATATGACGCATCCTATTGTCAAGGACTGGCGCGGCGGTGGCAAAGCCATTGCCATAGCTTCCTTTTTGTTTTCCCTCTTTATATCTCTATTGATTCCTCAAACTGCAATTGCCAGCCCCCCGAGGGATTACGATCTGGATAATGACGGCCTCATCGAAATCAATAATTTAGCCGACCTAAGCGTCTTAAATCAAATCCGTAATAATCTAACTGGTTGCCCGGCGGATGGTTGTAACGGCTTTGAACTCACTACTGATTTAGATTTTGATACCAATGGCGATGGCGTCATGGATGCCAATGATAGTTATTGGAATGAAGGGGAAGGTTGGCTGCCCATAGGGGATGATTCAAATCCATTTACGGGCATTTTTGAAGGCAATGGACATGTGATAAAAACCTGACCATCCATCGCCCGAGCACTGAGCATGTTGGCTTGTTTGGCTACATTAATAATGCACATATTCGGCACTTGGGTTTAAGCGGGCCCTTGATGTCGGTGACAGGGTGGAGGTATGTAGGCGCGCTGGTAGGCCTAGCAAATGACAATAATATCATCAGGGCCATTTACAATACGGGTGCAATTTCAGGTTCAGGTTCTTATGTTGGTGGGTTGGTGGGCCGTGCTAATGATGGCAACCAGATCAGCACCAGTTTCAATACGGGCTCAGTGACAAGTTCATCTTCTTACGTTGGTGGTCTGGTGGGTCTTATTAATAGTAATAACCAATTTAGCGACAGCTATAGCACGGGTTATGTGAGGGGTGAAGGAGATCAAATTGGTGGATTAATTGGCCTTTCTATCTATTCAAGCAATGTAATATCCAACAGCTATTGGGCCACCGACAGTTCAGGACAAGCCCACAGCGATGACAGCTCAGAAGACACAGGCTATGTGGGTCTATTACTGGCCACTTTGCAATGTGCCACGGATGCTAATACAAATGCCAGTATCAGCAGTTGCGTATCCAATGATGGCAGCGATGAAGGCTTAGACAATGCGCTGACGTTATTTGCAGGTTGGGGGATCTCAGGCTATTGGGATTTTGGTAATAATCAACAGCTTCCGGGCTTAACCCTAAATGGTGTGGTGTATCGTGATGCCGATGGCGATGGCTCTCTAGATGAGCATGATATCTGGCCAAATCAACCAGCGGCTTCGCTGGATCAGGATAGCGATGGCTACCCAGACAGCTGGACGTTAGGATGCGATGTTGACTGCATGGCGGCATCACAGTTGAGCCTCGATCAGTTCCCCGCTTCGGCTGCCGCTTGGCAAGACAGTGATTTGGATGGCCTAGTGGATGCTTGGGCTACTAGTTGTGACGCAACTTGCCAAAGCACATCTGGCTTATTATTAGATGCTTACCTTGATGATACCGATAACGACGGGATTACCAATGCTGATGATAGCGACGACAACGGTGATGGCGTCACTGACGTGGATGCCGACAGTAATGGTTTAATTGAGGTGAGTACATGGGCTCAGTTAGATGCCATTCGCTATCAACTTGATGGTTCCGGTTACAGAACTTCTGCAGTTGCCGAACTGAATCAATCGGGTTGCCCTTCCATGGTATATGAGGGTATTTATCAGCAACGTTGCTCCGGATACGAACTCGTAAATGATCTAAATTTTGATACCAATCAAGATGGTGTAATGGATGGCAATGATGATTACTGGGGTGGCGGTGAAGGCTGGTTGCCAATAGGGGATTATTCAAATCCGTTCACCGCGATTTTTGAAGGCAACGGCCATGTGATTGAAAATCTCTATATCAATCGCCCTAGTACTTCTCGTGTGGGGTTATTTGGAAAAATTAATAATGCTCAGATTCGACAACTGGGTTTAAATGGGCCCTTGATGTCTGTGACAGGAAGCTCGCAGGTGGGGTCACTAGTAGGAGAGCTGAATGATAATAATATCATCAGTATGGTTTACAACACGGGCTCGGTGACGGGTTCATATTATGTCGGTGGATTGGTGGGTAGAGTTAATGACAGTAACCAAATCAGCATAAGCTTCAATACGGGTTCGGTAATAGGTTCAAAAAGCAGTGTCGGTGGGCTGGTGGGCCGTATTGAGGATAAAAACCAAATTAGCGGCAGCTATAGTAGTGGTTTCGTTGCAGGGAAGAGCTCTGCGGGGGGGTTAATTGGTTCTTCGGGTTCAACTACCGTCATAAACAACAGCTATTGGGCCACCGACAGTTCAGGGCAACTCTACAGTGATGACAGTTCAGAGGACACGGGCTACCTGGGTTTACCACTGGCCATCTTACAATGCGCCATTCAGGCCAATACCGATGCCAGTAACAGCAATTGTGTCTCGGCGGATGGAGCCGGTGAAGGCTTAGGTACTGCGCTCATACTGTATAAAGATTGGCAAGACTCGGGCTATTGGGACTTTGGTGGTCATCAACAGTTACCTAGTTTAATTTTGAATGGTGCCGTGATTCGTGATTCGGATGGCGATGGCTCATTGGATGAACACGATATTTGGCCAAACCAACCCGCTGCATCCTTGGATCAGGATAGCGATGGCTACCCAGACAGCTGGGCATTAGTGTGTGATGCTGACTGCATTGCATCATCTGGCTTAAGCCTTGACCAGTTCCCCGCTTCCGCCGCCGCTTGGCAAGACAGTGATTTAGACGGCCTAGTGGATACATGGGCTGCCAATTGTGATGCAACTTGCCAAAGCACATCGGGCTTATTATTAGATGCTGATCTTGACGATACCGATAACGACGGCATCAGTAATGGCGATGACACCGACGATAACAATGACGGCATCACCGATGTGGATGCCGACAGTGATGGCCTAATCGAAGTGAGCACACTGGCCCAGTTAGATGCTATTCGTTTTCAACTGGATGGTGTTGGTTATAAAGCTTCAAGCGATGCTGAATTGGATCAATCTGGTTGTCCTGTAATCGTACATCAGGGCATTGAGAAACTACGTTGTTCCGGCTACGAGCTTGTGAATGATCTGGATTTTGATAGCAATCAAGATGGTCTGATGGACACTAATGACGATTATTGGAATGGGGGTGAGGGTTGGGCTCCCCTAGGAGAGTACTCTTCAAATCCGTTTACTGCCATTTTTGAAGGCAATGGCTATGTGATTAACAACCTGACTATTAACCGCCCTAACACAGATTATGTGGGTTTATTTGGCTACGTTAACAACGCACAAATTCATCAACTGGGTTTAAGTGGCAAGTTGATGTCGGTGATTGGCGATGGCAATGTCGGTGCTCTGATCGGGCGAGCAGGTGATAACAATCAAATCAGTGTCATTTACAACACGGGGTCGGTGGCTGGTTCATCTTCTTCTGTAGGCGGACTGGTGGGCTACCTCAATGCACATAACCTAATCAGCGCCAGCTACAATACGGGTTCAGTAACCAGTTCCTCTTATTTTGTGGGTGGTTTGGTGGGTAAAGTTTATGAGAGTAACCAAATTAGCAATAGCTACAGCAGTGGTTATGTGATTGGGATATCGGCATATTCTGCAGGTGGCTTAATTGGTTCTTCGGATTTAAGCAGCGTAATAAACAACAGCTATTGGGCCACAGACAGCTCAGGACACGCCACCAGTGATGGTAGTTCTGAAAGCACGGGTTACGTGGGCCTAACACTGGACTCATTGCGATGCGCCACCAAAGCCAATACCGCTGCCAGTAACAGTGCTTGTGTTTCAGCAGATGGCAGTGATGAAGGTCTAAACGCCGCGCTAACCCTATATGCCGATTGGGAAATTTCAGGTCATTGGGACTTTGGTAGTGCTCAGCAATTGCCCAGTTTACTGTTAAATTCAGTGGTGCATCCAGATTCAGACGGGGATGGTATCTTAAATGAGGACGATGCTTTTCCAAACCAGTGGGCTGCCTCTGTGGACCAAGACAATGATGGCCACCCCGACAGCTGGGCGCTAGGGTGCAATGCGAGCTGTATTGAGTCATCAGGATTGACTTTTGATCAATTCCCCACATTAGCCGCTGCTGGTTTAGACAGTGATTTAGATGGCCTAGTGGATGCTTGGGCAGCTGACTGCGATAGTGCTTGCCAAGGTGATTCTGGCTTAACGTTAGATACCTACCTTAATGATACCGACAATGACGGCACCAGTAATGGCGATGACACTGATGACAATAATGATGGTGTCGCCGACATAGACGTCGACAGTAATGGTTTAATTGACATAAGTACTTTAGCCCAGCTAGATGCCATTCGCTACCAACTGGATGGCGCAGGTTACAGAGCTTCGAGCGATGTGAAATTAGATCAGTCTGGTTGCCCTGCCATTGTGTATCAGGGTCGTATGCAACAGCGTTGTTCTGGCTACGAGCTCATGAATGATCTGGATTTTGATACTAATCAAGATGGGGTTATGGACGCAGGCGATGATTACTGGAATGCAGGTGAAGGTTGGCTTTCCATAGGGACATCTTCCCTGGGGCCGGGGGAGGCAAATCGGTTTACAAGCATTTTTGAAGGCAACGGACATGTGATTAATAATCTTTATATTAATCGCCCTAGCGATTCTAGTGTTGGATTATTTGGCAGTATTAACAATGCACAGATTCGTCAATTAGGTTTGACTGGTCCATTGATGTCTGTGACAGGAGAATATGTAGTGGGTGCGCTGGTGGGCTATGTTGTTTCAAATAGCCGCATCACAGCCAGCTACAATACGGGGTCAGTGGCAGGTTCATATTCTGTCGGTGGACTGGCTGGTGCTGTTGAAGCAAACAGCCAAATCACAGCCAGCTACAACACCGGATCAGTAGTAGGTTCGTCTGACCATGTCGGAGGGCTGGTGGGAGTTGTTGGTTTTAATAATCAAATCAGCGCTAGTTACAGCAGTGGCTATGTACAAGGCAGTTCAAGTGTCGGCGGTTTAATTGGTGCTTCAGGTTCAATTAATTCAAACATAATAAACAACAGTTATTGGGCCACAGACAGTTCGGGGCAATCTAGCAGTGATGGAAGTTCAGAAGATACTGGCTACGTGGGTTTAACACTGGCTACATTACAATGTGCTATTGAAGCCAACACAAATGTTAGCAACAGTAATTGTGTATCGGTCGATGGTAGTGACGAAAACTTAAATACTGCACTTATCTTATATAAAGACTGGCAAGCATCAGGCTATTGGGACTTTGGCAATAATCAGCAGTTACCAGGCTTAATATTGAATGGTGTGATACACCGTGACTCAGATAAAGATGGCGTATTAGATGAATATGACGCCTTTTATTTGAATGCAGCCGCTAGTACTGATACTGACATGGATGGTCAACCAGATGCATGGGCTGAAAGCTGTGATTTACAGTGCCAGCAGGATTCTGGTTTGGAAATAGACCCATCTATTAACGACACCGATAATGATCTTGTGATCAATAACGAAGATGAAGATGACGACAACGATGGTGTATTGGATGACGCAGATGCTTATCGATTAATTTCACTTGGCGCACTGACCGACACCGATGGTGACGGTATTCCAAACCAGTGTGATGCCGACTGTCTCGCCTTAGGGATGGCAGAAGATTTAGATGATGACAATGATGGTTTACTGGATACAGAAGATGCTTATTGGTTAATTGCCATTGGCGATCTAACCGATACGGATAACGACGGCCGTCCTGATGATTGCGATTCCGCTTGTATCGATAGTGGCATGGCCGCCGATACGGATGACGATAATGACGGTGTGCTTGATGATAATGATGAGTACCGTTTAATTTCATTGAATGGTAATGCCGATTTTGATGGCGATGGCATTCCTGATGACTGTGATCAAGCCTGTATCGATACTGGTATGGTTGCCGATACCGATATCGATAATGATGGTGTATTAAATATCGATGATGCTTTTGATTTCGACGCCAATGAGAGTAGCGATTATGACCTAGATGGTTTAGGTGATAATGCAGACTTAGACGATGATAACGACGGTGTGGCAGATACAGATGATGCCGAGCTAGGAGCTGATAATGGCGCACCTGTGTTAACTGCAATTGCCGACGATGCCTTCGTTAGTGTCACCACAGAAAATGGCTTCAACGCCTTGGTGACCATAGATGATGATTACATGCTGGCCTTTGTTGCCACCGACATGGTTGATAGCGACCTTCGTTTTGAAGCGAGCTTAAACGGAAACGTGCTGAGTAAAGATGATAATGATCAAGTGCTATTGCCAGCGGGTAACCTAAATATTATTTGGGTAGCCATTGATGATGCAGGTAATCGCAGCAACAGCCTAACTCAAAATGTGAAAGTTTATCCGCGAGTAAGTTTCACATTAGTCGAATCCATTATCGGCGAAGCGTCTGATGCGTTAATTGAAGTGAAGTTGAGCGGTGAATCACCGGTTTATCCGGTGACCATAGAGCTTGAAATAGATGCACTAAGTGAAATCGACCAAAATGACTTATCAGACAGCTTTGATATTTCAGCTAAGCACCACGTTATCATTGAGCAAGGAGATGACGAAAACGCGCCTAACCTTTCAGGCAGTTTAGTGATTCCAGTGGTTGATGATGGTGTGAATGAAAACGATGAGCTGCTGGTGGTTAACTTAAATGGTGTGATCGTCGCTGAAGATGAAGAAAACTTTTATTTAGTAGATGAAACTTTAAATCAGCATACATTAACCATTACCTACCAAAATTTAGCGCCGGTTATACAACTGCTAATGGAACAAGCTGGTGTTGAAGTGGCCAACGTTAAACAAGATGGCGGCGATGTTACCGTGACGGCATTGATCACCGATGGCAATGGCAACGATACCCATACTTTTGCTTGGGACTTAAACTCATTGGGTTTAAGTGTGCCGTTAGGAAATGTATTAACTTTTAGCCCGACGAATTTAGCGGTGGGCGAATACGCATTAAGTGTGGAAGCAACAGATGATGGCATTAATCCACTGTCTGGCTCAGCCGTGCTAAATGTTAATGTGACGGCCCCTCGTGCCACTGAGCCGGATGATGATGCCGCATCAGCTGGTTCTTCAGGTGGGGGTTCACTTTGGTGGGCACTATTACTGTTAGCAGGAGTGTCTTTGCAAACAAAGCGTCGCCGAGTTATTCATTAAGGTTCGTTGAAAAACCTGTTAGAGAAATAAAAAACGCAGCCTAGGCTGCGTTTTTTATTTCTCTAAGCAATGCTCAATTTTTTAATTGAGTCGAATGCAGGGGTATAAAATTATACCAATCGTATCTAGTGAAAAACCTATTGATTAAATATATAGATCTTAAGGTCGATTACTCTGAAGTTAGTAATGATGAAGGTTTAACTTAACCTAAAAGTTAGCAAACTTTATCCAGTTCATTGGAGCGTATTAGTTTATTTAGATCTTCCGTACCGCCTATTAGCACACCGTTTACAAAAACCATGGGAAAGGTTTTCCAGCCAGTCCACATTTTTAATGCATTTCGTTTGCGCCATTCCTTGAAATAGCTGCCATATTCTAAATATTCAAAATCAAGGCCTTGCTTGGTTAATAATTTACAGGCGTTTTTGCAAGCTGGGTTAATGCCCATGCCTATTACAACGATGGGCTTGCTTTCCACTGTGTTCATGATGCTTTCAACGAAGGGGCGATGATTGTCACTGATGGTTTGTTGAATATTTTTATGAATTTTAGCTTCATCAAGAATATGGCGTGGCATAGTAGACTCTGGAATTGGTAAATCAACGTTGATGGCCACATTACCATGCTTTAAAGCCGACGGTTAGCGGGCATCTTAAGCCTATCATTTTTAGGCCTTAAGTTTTTAAGGTGTCTATTTATGTAAAGGTGATTTCTAAGTGTGCGGTATTGAGTAACGCGAGTAATGAATTATTGGCAGGACGGCCCTATGGCTGGCTACAGGTAATCAAAAAACTTTCTATGGTGTATCCCTGCGGCATTGGAGTTTACTTTATTAGGGTGCTTGTGTTCTCGCCAGTTAGAGACATGCTTGCCAATATTGAGGTGGGGGAATTGAGGCTCCCCTTCGAAATCAATATTTAGGAATTGTAATAAGGTGGAAAAACTGTCCCTTTGGCTGATGTTTATCTCTAACAAATCGTCTCTAAATTCAAAATAGTTCCGGATGCTGTCTTTGTGTTGCTGGTAGCAATTTTCGAGGTGTTGAGCATCAAGAGAGTTGGTGGCTGTGGACAGTTCAAACGTTGTATGGAAAGCGCGTTTAAGCACTGGGTTAAAAACCCCAGTTTTAATCTCAAGGCTGTCTTTCATCTTTTTAAGCAGTTTCTGTATTGATGGAATCCATAGATCCTGCGAGCGCTCTAAATAGATGAATTTGGAACCGGGAAATAAAGCGTCTAGTTGTTGGTAATCACTGAAACAAGGGGCGTCTGATACCACGTCGGCCAATTTAAATGCCTGCTGGGTAAAGGCGGTATGGGCTACCTTAAAACCATGGTCTAATAATGCCACGCTAATGCTTGTGGTGCCGGTTCGGGGTAAGCCTATAATAAAAATTTTGTTCATGATTTAACGCAACGGTATTTAATGTAAGGGCATTTATACAGGGTGTTAACTGCTATTTATTGCGCGAGGCAGAATTTCAAATTACGACTGGATTCTTTTAATAATATGCCTTGTTTTAATAATAGCTTTTGCAGTTTTCTCTGAAAAACTTTTTCTAAAGCTTGTGAGTTATCTAGTTGAGCTTGTGTTTCGAAAAAGCAATTGACCAATAAGCTGCCTGGAAACAATTCAAACTGCACGGTATGGGTGGTTTTCACAAGGCCTTCTAGCTCATTCTGTGCTTGATCGGAGATAACGTTAATTACTTTAAGTAATCGTTCGTTTAGTTTTAGGGTAATTTTAGACATTTTCATGATGTTGCACTCGTGAGGTGTGAGGGATCATGGTTGGAAATTCTTAGAGGCGATAAATGGTTTAGTAGAGTGTTAGCTGTATTAAACTGTAAATAATTAGGCATTAAAGGATACCTAATTATTTGTTTAGATTTTTAAAAGCGACTCATGTTTCAGACTAATTTCAGATTACGCTTCTTCATTACACAAAAGATATTCCATTAACGCCTTTTGAGCATGCAATCTGTTCTCGGCTTCATCCCAAACTACTGCACGCGGATCATCCATCATGTCATGACTGATCTCTTCACCACGGTGAGCCGGTAGGCAATGCATGAAAATGGCATCTTCATGGGCCAAGTCCATGAGTTCAGGGCTTACCTGATACTTTTTGAAAACTTTCTCACGCTCTTTTTGTTCTTCTTCTTGGCCCATAGAAGCCCACACGTCAGTTACTAACATGTGTGCGCCAGTGGCGGCTTCTTTAGGGTCACGAATGATTTTCACGCGATCTTTATTGGCCTCTACCAATTCAGGCATAGGGTCAAACCCTTCAGGGCAGTTCACTACTAAGTTAAAGTCAAACTGACGGGCTGCGTTTATGTAGCTGTGACACATGTTATTGCCATCGCCTACCCAAACCACGGTTTTGCCTTGAATGCTGCCGCGGTGTTCTTGGAATGTTTGCATGTCAGCTAATAACTGGCAAGGGTGATACTCGTCGGTTAATGCATTAATAATTGGTACGCGAGAGTTGGCGGCGAAGGTTTCAACTTTTTCGTGGCCAAAGGTGCGAATCATAATGATGTCGCACATGCGAGACAGCACTTTAGCGCTGTCTTCAATGGGCTCGCCACGACCTAATTGAGTATCGCGCGGGCTTAAGAAAATGCCTGCACCACCCAATTGAGCAATGCCCGCTTCAAAGCTTACACGAGTACGGGTAGATGATTTTTCGAAAATCATCCCCAGTACTTTATTTTTTAAGGGCTCATAAACCAGCCCTTGTTGCTGCATAGATTTCAACTCAATGGCGCGGTTGATTAACATGGCCAATTCAGATGGCGTGAAATCTAACAGGGTTAAAAAGTGACGGGGTGCCATATCTTTCATGATAATGGGCCTTTTTATTTTCTTTGTGCGAAATACAATTTAATTTGCTCGCACACTTTTGCGGCAATTAAATCGGCTTCGTCATTAGTTAATACAAATGGTGGCAACAGCCTCACCACATTGCCAGCTGTGACATTTAACAAAAGCCCAGCGTCTAAAGAGGATTTCATAATGCTGGCAGCGTTATCTTGGGTATTTAATACCACGCCAATCATTAATCCTTTGCCACGATATTCGGTGACAAATCCTGTGTCTTTTAATTCCTTATCAATGCCACTTACAATACGTTCACCTAATTCGGTAACCCGCTGACAAAGATTTTCATTTGTAATGGTATCTAACACTGCGTTAGCGGCGGCACATACCAATGGATTACCACCATAGGTCGAGCCATGGTTGCCCGGTTGTAACACATTGGCCGCTTTGCCTTTGGCCAGACACGCGCCGATAGGTACGCCATTGCCTAGACCTTTGGCAGTGGTGAGTACGTCAGGTGTCCAATTAAAATGTTGGAATGCGAAGTACTCACCGGTACGACCGTTGCCAGTTTGAATTTCATCTAGCATTAATAATAAATCTTGCTTGTCGCACAATTCACGCAGGCCATTCATGTAGCTTTCGGTAGCAGCGGTCACGCCGCCTTCCCCTTGAACAGGCTCGATTAAAATGGCCACAATGTTTGAATTATTGGCCACTGCATCTTGAGCGGCTTTTAAAACGTTGTAAGGCACACGCTGAAAACCATTCACTAAAGGGGTAAAGCCAGCATGGGCCGCTGGATTCGCCGTAGCGGTTAACGTAGCCAAAGTTCGGCCGTGAAATGCGCCTTCCATTACCAATATGGTGGGAAGGGTAATGCCTTTATCATTGCCGTATTTACGAGCAATTTTAATGGCGGCTTCATTGGCTTCTGCCCCTGAGTTGCCAAAAAATACGTTATCCATGCCACTAATGGTGGTTAATTTTTCAGCCAAAGATTGCTGCTGGCCAATACCATATAGGTTGGAGGTATGGACCAGATTATCGGCTTGTTCGCGAATGGCGCGAGTAACAGCCGGGTGGCCATGCCCTAAACCGCACACGGCAATACCGCTTAATGCATCAAGATAAGATTTGCCGTTTTCGTCTGTCACATACACCCCTTCACCTTTTGTAAAGGTAACGGGTAAACGGCCATAGGTGTTCATAATAGGTTGCATCACAGTTCCTCACGCAAGCCTAAAAAAGCAAAATGGCAGCGAATTCGGCTTGCCTTTCCTCATTTAATTAAGGGGGAATTCGCCATTTGCTGCCAAAAAATGAAGCCAAGCATAATACCTAACTGCTGCATTATTACAAGCAACGGGGGCAGGGAGTGGTTTTTACAGTTAGAATGCCCGTTTTATCAATGATTTAGCGTAATTTTTAGGTGTGAGCGGGGCAGCAATGACAGCGAAAAAGTGGCAGTTTTGGATAGATCGTGGTGGTACATTTACCGATGTGGTGGCGAAATCTCCTCAGGGGCAATTGTTAACTCATAAACTGCTGTCGGAAAACCCAGAACAATATAAGGACGCGGCCATTGCTGGAATTCGTCATTTTCTTAAATTACCCAGCCCACAAAGCATTAACCCAGAGTTAATTGAAGTGGTAAAAATGGGCACCACGGTGGCCACCAATGCATTGCTAGAGCGCAAAGGGCAGCGGTGTGCTTTGTTAGTAACAAAAGGCTTAAAAGATGCGTTGTACATTGGCTATCAAACCCGCCCAGATATTTTTGCGTTAGCGGTAGAGCGTGGCGAGCCGCTTTATCATCAAGTAATAGAGGTGTCAGAGCGAATTTCGGCTAAGGGAGAGGTGGTGACACCGCTAAATATAAAAGCACTTACCCTGGAATTACAAACATTACGCCAGCAAGGTTTCGACAGTGTGGCTGTGGTTTTAATGCACGGTTATCGCTACCAACAACATGAAAAGCAAGTGGCTCAATTGGCCACTGAGTTAGGGTTTAGTCAAATCTCGGTCAGTCACGAAGTGAGCCCCTTGCAAAAAATAGTCAGCCGCGGTGATACAACAGTGGTGGATGCCTACTTAAGCCCAGTGCTGCGTAAATATGTATCACAAGTGGCAGGTGAATTAAATTCAGGTTCATTATTGCAAAAAAATGCCACCGATAAAGCTAATGCGAAAACCATTGGTGATGTGCCTTTGTATTTTATGCAAAGCAATGGTGGCTTAAGTTTGGCCAGTAATTTTGAAGGTAAAGATGCTATTTTGTCAGGGCCGGCCGGTGGTGTGGTGGGCATGGTAAAAACAGCGCAATTGGCTGGCAAACATGAAGGTAAGCCGTTTAATAAACTGGTGGGCTTTGATATGGGGGGCACCAGTACCGACGTAAGTCATTACGCTGGCGAATATGAGCGCCAATTTGAAACTCAAGTAGCCGGTGTGCGATTGCGAGCGCCCATGATGCAAATTCATACGGTGGCTGCCGGTGGTGGCAGCATTGTTAAGTTTCAAGATGGCCGCTACCAAGTGGGCCCTGAAAGCGCCGGCGCTAACCCTGGTCCCGCTTGTTATCGCCGCGGAGGCCCGTTAACTGTCACTGATTGCAACGTATTGCTGGGTAAAATTCAGCCGCAATTTTTTCCGGCTATTTTTGGCGGGCAAGGCAATCAGCCAATAGATAAAGACATTGTGCTGCAAAAATTTAATGCACTTGCTAACACTTTAAATGAGCAACAAGAATTAACAGATGTGGGGCTTTCGAATAAAAAGATTTGTGCACAGCAAGTAGCTCAAGGATTTTTAAATGTAGCCGTTGAAAATATGGCCAATGCGGTGAAGCGTATTTCCATTCAGCGCGGTTATGATTTAAGCGACTATACCCTTGTAAGTTTTGGGGGAGCCGGTGGGCAACATGCTTGTTTGGTTGCCGAACAGCTGGGGGTTAAAAAAGTACTGCTGCATCCTTTTTCTGGGGTGTTATCTGCATTCGGGATTGGTTTGGCCGATCAAATAAAACTCAAAGACAGTGCCATTGAAAAACTGCTTGAAGAATCTTTACTCAGTGAAATAAAGAATGAAATAGAAGCGATTCAATCCTCCCTAACTGATCAATTCCTGATAAGTGACAGTCAAACTTCTGGCCCGCAAAAAATTGAATATCAAGCGCGACTGCATGTTAAATATGTAGGCAGTGACAACAGCTTGTTAGTTGATATGGCCAGCCTTTCCAAAATGAAAACAAGCTTTGAAGAGCAACATAAGCAGCTATTTGGTTTTAAAGGCAGCGAGCCATTATTTGTGGAAGCGCTACAAGTGGAAGCGCGTGTGGCAGGGGAAGTGAGCGCGCCTTTAATTAAAATGATAAGCGAAGATGCCAAGCCAAAGACGAAGGTTAAACTGTTTAGTGGCCAAGAGGAGTGTGATGCCAATGTGTATCAGCGTCATGAATTAAAAGTTGGTCAAGTGGTGATTGGGCCATGCTTAATATTAGAAGAGACGGGCACGGTGGTTATTGAAAACCAATGGCAAGGAGTGATAACCGAAAAAGGTGATTTATTATTAAGCCATTATCAATCGGTGAGTAAACAATATTCCGCCCAGCAAGCCGATCCTGTGTTATTGGAGATTTTTAATAACCGTTTCATGAACGTGGCCGAACAAATGGGCTATGTGTTAGAGCGCACTGCCGCTTCGGTGAATATTAAAGAACGCTTAGATTTTTCCTGTGCTCTGTTTAATGTGAAAGCCCAGTTGATTGCCAATGCTCCGCACATTCCAGTGCATCTTGGCAGCATGAGTGAGAGTGTATTGGCGGTTATTAATAAACACGGTAACAGTATGCTTGATGGGGATGTATACGCGGTGAATACACCTTATAACGGTGGCACCCATTTACCCGATGTGACCTTAGTGAAGCCGGTTTATGTAAAACAAAATGGCCAAGAAGTATTGAGTTTTTTTGTGGCCGCCCGTGGACACCATGCTGATATAGGAGGCATTACCCCAGGCTCCATGCCACCTTTTAGCCGCCATATTAATGAAGAGGGCATTTTGTTAGATGGTTTACAGGTGATGCGCGGTGGTGAATTTTTAGAAAGTACCGTTCGGGATTGTTTGCTTGACCATGAATACCCTGCGCGAAATGTGAAGCAAAATATTGCCGATTTAAAAGCACAGATTGCCAGTTGTGAAAAAGGAGCTCAGCAATTATTAAGCATGGTAAGCCAATACAGTTTACCGGTTGTGAATGCCTACATGGATTTTGTATTGGATAACGCTGAACTGGCTGTTCGCAATGTTATTAAAACGTTAAGCGATGGCCATTACCGTTACCAGATGGATGATGGCTGTGCCATAGAGGTAGCTATAAAAGTAAATGCACAAAAGGGCAGCGCTCAGGTGAATTTCGCTGGAACTTCTGCCATGCATAAAGGTAATTTCAACGCCCCCAGTTCGGTGGCTAAAGCTTGTGTGCTGTATGCGTTTCGCTGTTTAGTGAGTCACGACATTCCTTTAAATGCAGGTATTTTTCGAGCGCTGGATATTCAAATTCCAGATAACAGCATGCTTAGCCCGCAATATCCGGCGGCGGTGGTAAGTGGCAACGTAGAAACCGCGCAATACGTGGTAGATACCTTGCTTTTGGCCTTAGGTGTTATGGCAGGCTCGCAAGGCACGAATAATAACTTTACCTTCGGCAATGACGAGTATCAGTATTATGAAACCTTGTGCGGCGGCATAGGAGCGGTGGAAGGGCATAATGGTGCCAGTGCGGTTCACGCCCACATGACCAATAGCCGGCTAACTGATCCGGAAGTGTTGGAAAGTCGCTACCCGGTACGTCTAGAAAAATTTGAAGTGCGAAAAAACAGTGGAGGCGCCGGAGAATTTAATGGCGGTGATGGCATGCATCGACAAATTCGTTTCTTAGAACCCATGACAGCAGCCATGATTTCAGGCCATAGAATAGTACCGCCGGCGGGTGTAAAAGGTGGCGGCAATGGACAATGCGGTGTGAACAGAGTAATTCGAAAAGATGGTCAGGTGGAGGGCTTAGAGGGTTTAGCGCAGGTGGAAATGGAAACTGGTGATGTGTTTGATATTCAAACCCCTGGGGCGGGTGGGTTTGGAAAGATTACAATCAAATAACTTTTGAAGGTGGTTTATAAAAACAAGCCCATCTTTTGTGATGGGCTTGTTTTTATAAAATAATGACTGACTAACTAGCCCAGGCTAATTAATCGCCGTCTGAAAAACTTAGCCCTGCATCAATGTCTAATCCAGTGGTGACATCTACTTTGAAATTATTATCAAGAGCTTTGGCGGCAGCTTGAAGATCGGTGCTATTAGCTTCATCAATTGCTGCATGAATGGTTATGAAGTTTGCCTTTATGGACTCCACATCTAATGTGTTGCCATCGGTATTGTTCATTATGTTAAATAAACTCACGTTAGTGTCGGCTTTACCCTCTAATAATTCTTGAGTGATATCAATTGATAAATCCAGTGAATCCCAAATTGAATTAGATAGCTGAGCTACCGAACTGCTGACGCTTCGATTGGCAAGGTAATCGTAATAATTTTGCACTGCTAGCACAATTTTGGTGGTGGCAGCGCTACCGTCTTCTCCGCTGACATTTTCTAGCTCGCCACTTAGAAGCAGCTCACGATAGCTGCTGCCTGTGCTGCGATAATCGGCTGTCCAACCATCATCAATAATGTTGGCTCTGCGCAGCAGTTCTGCGGTGTAACCGGTTAATATTTGGCACTTTCGAGGTGCGTCTACAAATTCAGTGGCAACGTCACTGCTGGCGGTTGAGCCGCTACCTGCATTTTCAAATAGGGCGACTTCGAGTGCTAATAGACCTACTTTATTTGATTCTTTTGTGGTGAAAAGATCATCATTGATGCCTGTTACGCTGCTCAATAAGTTATTAATTTCTGTTCTTACTATGGCTGTGGAATCCACGCCATTTACTCGAAACGAGTCAATATAATAGTAGTTGGGTATCACTATGCTGGTAATCATGGGGCCAAAATTGAAGGGTAATAACTGAAACCAAGTGTCGTTAGCTTGTACCCAATTTGCTTGTACCGTTAGCAAGTTGGCTTCGTTGATATTGCCATCACTGCAGAAAAACTCAGCGCTATCATCAAGCACTTGAATTTGTGCTTTGAAAGCTGCTGAGGCGGGCATAATGGTGTTGTCAATTACTTGCTCAATGGCAACCTCTAGCTCAGCGCTGGTATTGCTGGTGATAGAAGAGCTGGAGGAACCACAAGCGCTTAGCATTAGGGTGCCCAAACCTAGGCCGAGGCTTTTAAACACGAAAGGAGCTTTAAACATAGTTACAACGAAACCTAAATTAAGAAGATAAGGATACTGATAGCATATGATTATCCCAGCTGTTGTTGGGAAAACTTAAACGCATTTTTGGGTCTTCTTTTAATGTGTTGGTGTGAATGCGACGGATTTTACCTGCAGAATTGGAGAGTACAAAATAATTTTTGTCC
>OLII01000403.1_pt1 | contig 16563 bp, 9 predicted proteins | sample 1609481 | NCBI WGS metagenome assembly OLII01 (sample SAMN05416859, study PRJEB24817) | seawater metagenome | isolation source: Sea water | place: Canada:Atlantic | collected 2013-11 | reverse complement strand
TTCAGAGTTAGATCCTTTTTCACGGATAATCGCTGCTTTCGGCTTTGCTTTGGTATGGTCAATTTCAGGAAGTTCTCCTGTGAAATGTTTTGGAAATGTAAATTGTAAAGGCTGTTGTTTATAGTGTTCAAACCTGGTTTTCGCTAAACCATTTGCTGTTTGTTTAGCATCTAATAAGAATGAAGTTTTGTACCAAACATCTCGCATGTGAGCAACATCAAATGTGAAATGATCATCGTGATTTTTAAGCCTTAATTTTCCTGAATGATTTGCCTTTCCAATGGTGAAAAATTCAATGCCTTTTTCAGATAAAATTTCAGCAATACTGGCATCGGCTTGAAACACAATTCCTGCATTTTCAGCAAATAAAAGTTTGGTTGAATCTATTTCATTCAAACCTGTTAAATCAAGTTCAGCACCTAAACGAACATCAGCAAAGCACATTTCCAAGAGTGTAGTAATGAGTCCACCAGAAGCAATATCGTGCCCTGCAGAAATTTTTTCATCTTTTATCAATCCTTGTAGCGTATCAAAAGTCTTTTTTACGAAAGCAGTATTTTGAATGTCAGGAGCCTCGTTACCTATGGCATTTAAAGATTGGTAGAAAGAGCTTCCTCCTAATTTAAATGCATCTTGAGAGATGTTGATGTAGTAAATGATTTCTTCAGTTACTTGTAAAACAGGCTCTACCACCTTGGTGATATCATTGCAGTTTCCAGCAGCTGAAATGATTACGGTTCCTGGAGCTATTACATCACCATCGGCATATTTCTGCTTCATAGAAAGTGAATCTTTACCTGTAGGGACATTAATCCCTAGTTCAATAGCAAATTCAGAAATTGCTTGAACTGCTTTGTACAAGCGAGCATCTTCACCTTCATTTTTACAAGGCCACATCCAGTTTGCAGAGAGCGATACCGATTGCAACCCGTCTTTTAAAGGTGCCCAAATGATATTGGTCAATGCTTCGGCAATAGAATTTTTACTACCTGCCTCGGGATGAATCAATCCAGAAATAGGGGAGTGTCCAATAGAAGTAGCTACGCCTTCTTTGCCTTGATAATCTAGAGCCATAACACCTAAATTATTCAATGGAATTTGCAATGCACCCACACATTGCTGCTTGGCTACTTTACCACCCACACAACGATCTACCTTATTGGTTAACCAATCTTTACAAGCAACAGCTTCTAATTGCAATACCTGCTCTAAATAGATTTGAAAATTTTTTGTTTTATACCTTGGATTCTTATAATTTCTTGCAATTGTTGTATCTGTTAACACGGTTTTTGGAGAGCTTCCAAACATATCCTCTAAAGCCAAATCCATAGGTTTATCTCCTGTGGTGTTCGACTCAAATGTAAAACGATGATCATCGGTAACCGCACCAACAGTATACATTGGAGAGCGCTCGCGTTCTGCAATTTTTTCTAAGGTCTCTATGTGCTTTTCTGCAATGACCAAGCCCATTCTTTCTTGAGATTCATTCCCAATAATTTCCTTTGCAGATAAGGTTGGGTCTCCAACAGGTAAGGCATCTATATCAATTTTTCCTCCAGTATCTTCTACCAATTCTGAGAGGCAGTTTAAGTGCCCTCCAGCACCATGATCGTGAATGGATACAATGTGGTTTTCATCGCTTTCTACCATACCACGAACTGCATTGGCAGCACGTTTTTGCATTTCTGGGTTCGAGCGTTGCACAGCATTCAACTCAATTCCCGAAGCCAATGCCCCAGTATCAGCAGAAGAAACGGCAGCGCCTCCCATACCAATTTTGTAATTGTCTCCACCAAGAATAACAATTTTATCGCCTTGTTGCGGCTGTTCTTTTAAAGCTTGTGTTGCTTTTCCATAGCCAATACCTCCGGCTTGCATGATCACTTTGTCAAAACCGAGTTTTCTTGGAGCTGATACACTGGCAGAGGCATTTTCTTCATGCTCAAAAGTCAATACAGAACCACAAATCAGGGGCTGACCAAATTTATTACCAAAGTCCGAAGCACCGTTAGAGGCTTTGATTAATATATCCATTGGCGTTTGGTACAACCAATCTCTCGCTTCAAATTTTTGTTCCCAAGGTCTATTTTCTTCTAGGCGACTGTAGGAGGTCATGTACACAGCAGTTCCTGCTAATGGCAGTGAACCCTTTCCACCCGCAAGACGGTCTCTGATTTCTCCTCCAGAGCCTGTAGCGGCACCATTAAAGGGCTCTACGGTTGTTGGGAAATTATGTGTTTCTGCTTTTAATGAAATTACAGACTCATAGTCTTGTGTGGTATAAAAATCGGGGATATCTGCTCGTGTCGGCGCAAATTGCTCTATTGTTGGACCTTTTACAAAAGCAACATTGTCTTTATAAGCAGAAACAATAGTATTTGGGTTTTTGTTTGAGGTTTCTCGAATCATTTTAAACAATGAAACAGGCTTCTCCTTTCCGTCAATAACAAAAGTACCATTGAAAATTTTATGTCTGCAGTGCTCAGAGTTTACCTGAGAAAAACCAAAGACTTCAGCGTCTGTTAAAGGCCTTCCAATTTTTGTAGATACAGCCTCTAAATACGCTACCTCTTCTTCACTGAGTGAGAGTCCTTCTTGCAAATTATATGCTGCAATGTCTTTAATATCTAAAATTGATTCTGGTTCAATGTCAATCGTGAATATGTCTTGATTCAATCCATGAAATTGTTCAGAAATCATAGGGTCAAAGTCAGAAAAAGTAGGAGTACAAGCCTCAAATTCTTCAATTCTTACAATGTCCTGAATTCCCATATTTTGCGTGATTTCCACAGCATTTGTACTCCATGGAGTAATCATTGCGGCACGAGGGCCAATAAAAAAAGCGTCAAGAGACGCCGTGTTTATTTTAGGTTGATCGCCAAAAAGCCAAATCAATTTATTGGTTGTTTCAGCAGCCAATTCTTTTACTGTTTGAACAGCGAATACTTTGCTGTCTTGGTTTCCAAAGAAATGAATCATTTATAAAGTGTTAGTGTGTTGTTGTATGTTGCAAATGACAAATTTACTTTTTTAAGTTGAATTATACCCATAAAAAAACTTGCAAATTTTTGGTGTGTTCGGAAGGGTTATTTCTTGAAAAAAAAGGATTGTTGTATCCCCTAATGGAATAGGCATGAGATGTACATACTTTTAAGTAGTGCAGTTCTATTCAACCTTTAGGATCAGAAATCATCTATCCGTTGCGAAGGGTTAAAGGAGTTAAATTGGTCAATAATTTTTGAAGTGCTTAAAAAATGCAGTTTTTATGTGCTTTATCTGTACGCGGTAAATAAGACCATGACATCTTCCGATAGAATGGGACTGTTCTCAGCTAATGTGCCTTCGGTTCCTAAAAAATAATTGACATCAAGCGTAAAACCATAATCACTTACAGAATTGGTGTCGAAAGATGTAATCGATCCATTAATCACCCCTCGATTGAACCCATTTTGGCTAGTATATCTAAATCCTATACAATTTGTATCTGAGGAGTATCTCGAAATATTATTGATTGAGTTTGCGTGTCCTGCGAGGTAGATTACATGCTGCACAATACCGAGCGCTCCATTGTTTCGGGCAAATCCATTCATTGCACCTAGTGTGCTATGAATCGAATTTGAATTTGCTCCATCAGAACCATCCTGGTTTGTTGAGAGGTCTTCAATATTTGTATAGGCAACAAAGGTTACCTGCGATGGTAAAAAAGGGAGGCCATTGATTACTTCAGTAATAGTTGTATTCGTGGTCCCTCCCGGAGCATCAATTTTAAAGGAACCTGTATACACAGATGAGCTTGTGTCTGTGCCTAGAATCAATTGCCAATTGCTACCGTCATGTATTTTTGTTGTGGAAGCATTCGTATCAATCCAGATGTCTCCTTCTATAGGAGATACAGGTTCGTTAACAGTAACACTCACTCGAGTGTTTCGAATCGTTTTGATGGTTCCTTTGCGATCTGTTACTTTCAACTCTTGCGCAGCAACTGTGGTGATGAGAAAAAGAAAGCAAAGTGTCAATTTAATAGTTCCATGCATTTTTTTGAATTTTAAGTTGAATTATGACAACTTCTAAAGTACTAAAATAATTTTAACAAAATAACCGAGTCATACCGAGTCATTTCTTTTCTTGCTACAATAGACACTTCTTATTGTCATATTGTAAGGAGCAATTCATAAGTAGCAAACGTTTTATTTGATGTACTGAATTTCAATTACATCACCAGCATACATTGGTAAATCACTTGCGTCATAGCTTATGGTTACGGTGCCCGCTGTAGCAACAAAGTCTGTTGCTGCTCTTAATTTTGCACCATTTCGATATACAAATAATTTTGCATAGGTTGTTCCAACAGTTAATGTTGGCAAACCAGGTACAGTAATGGCAACATCGCTTGAAGCATCAGATGCTTGTGTGTGTTCAATTCGAATTCCTTGCACCAATTCGGATGCCAATATTTTTTTCACTCTTCCAGTACCTTCATCCCTTGTTAATAGGGTATATCCTGAACCAAAATCATCAGTGGTTGTAGCTGCATCACCTGATTGTACTTCTGTACTGCCTAAATTAAATTCCTCCCCATCAATGGTAAAGGTTCCTGATGCCGAAGTACTAATCTTTGTAGCATCCACTAAAGTGCCTCCTAGTTGCCAAGTGGTGGTTGTTTTATTACCTGCCGCAGTTGAAGTAATGGTTGTGATACCGTTGTTTGATTGCAGGTATTTGATAGTTCCTTTATTGTCTATCAGCTTAATTACTTCGCCTGTTCTATCAGCTTGCGTTATTGTTGAAGCATCTGATGTCTGTCCATATGCAGTCGCCCCTAATAGCATGATAAGAAGCAACGTACCTAATTTCGAATACGTACTGTTTACTGTTTTCATAATTTTTGAATTGAAAGGTTTATATAATTGTTTTCTTGTATTTATTCTATTTTTTGTGTCATTATCATTCGTAGCTCTGCAATGCCTCAATGCAGCTGCACGATTCTTATTTTATCATTTTTATAACATATTGCCTCTTGTTCTAGTTGTATGGTATTCTCATTCAGTACTGTAAAGTCTACACGGATCCCATTTCTATACACATCTATTTTCTCTGGACTTGTAATGGTTGTGGGCGTGTTGAATTCAAGTTGCCCCTCCTCAGATACAAATACTATTTGTGATTGTTTTATCAAATCAGTACTCGACTTTTGCCTTAAAATTCCAGTGGCTGTATCTGTTACGATCACGAGATCACTATTGCTTATGCTTGTTTGCAAGCCTTTTAGCGCTAGAGTATGTAGAGGGCTTGTTGTAATTGCTGTGGCTCGGTTTAAAGAACCACCTAAGCTGACATCTCCTCTGATGTTGGTAATTCCGTTGCTTGCATTGGTAATTTGAGAAACCCAAGCGACACCATTAAATATTTCCAAGCAATCACAGAATTGGTTCCAAACTTGATCTCCTGTTTTTGGAGTTTCAAAATCCGTATCTCTATGAGAATCATCACTCACTACAGGAAGTGTATGCAAGGCTTTTGGAGAAGGTATGTATAGTATTTTCTGTTGATCTAATGAGACAAAACCATTGTTGTTGCTTAGAATATTTAATGCAACATGTAACAGTTTTAATGCTCCATCCCATTGAATATCATCAAACGTGTAATCAATGGGAGTTCCTTCACCCACAATGAGAGAAATCATCCCATTTTCATCGGTAGTCACCTGATGCTCTTCTGCGTATTCTAGTCCAGATACATTGGTTATACGAAATCTTATGACCACTTCTTCAAGACGCAATGGAATGTTCTTTTCTGAGACATCGGTTCCTGGAATCTGAATTTCTTCCGTATTTAAAATTAATACCTGGTAATTGAAACCTGCTGTTTGTGCAACCATATTGATAGTACACATCCAAACGAAAAGAATTCCTATTTTTTTTAGTGTTGTCATTAGTAGGTGTTTAATGGTTGAATGCTAAATAGAATTCCGAACGAGAAGGCCTTTGAATGTAAAGAATATTGCTCTTCGGTATTGCTATCTTTTGTTGCATGTTTAAAACTGTCTGCGACATTATAATTCAGATAAATAGCAGTTCTATTTGAAATTGTATAGGCTGCACTTACGCCTCTGTGATACCGCAATGCATCTCTTGTGAATGTTTGATCGTCATATAAATTGTGTACAACATTGTTGTAAGCACTCGTTCCAGAAACAAGCCAGTCTGAAGAAATGTGTGAATGCCCTTGTAATTTGAATTTAGGCGTGTTCAAAAATGAAAAAATAACACCTGCTTTAAAGGCAATATAGGTGAACTCATAGTGCACCGGTACACTGCCGTTTCCACTATAAAACCCCGTGTTGATTTTATAGTTGTTATGACTCATTCCTAAGTTCAATTGCAATCTATCTCGATGAAGGTTCAAACGACAACCAGCTTCAAAGAAAAGCGCTTGTGATTTTGAATAGCTAGCATCCAAGGTGTTTGCACCTATATCGTTGACATAATCTTTAAAGCTAGCACTCTCACTTCCAACCTCAAGGTATATCTGCTGTCCAACAACCATATTATTGATCAAAACAAATACAACGAATAAAGCGATATGTTTTAGGGTTTCTGATATCATTGCTTCCTTGATTTTAATAGTTTTTTTGTCGTCCTATTTGAACCACTTTGAATGTGTAGTAGGTAGGTTCCAACACTATAATTGTACATAGGTACAAAGAGTGTATTTGTTGGATGTTGTTTTTTTGAAAAGAGGAGTTTTCCATTGATATCATAGATTTTAACGTAGACATCATGCTTCGTTTGTTTCGAAAATTTAATGCGCACATGATCTATAAATGGGTTTGGAGAAATAGTTAAGGAAAGGGACTCATCTATGTTATCTGTATCAGAATTTGGAATATGAATGTAGGTGCTATTTGTTAAAAAGCCTTGTTGTATCTGTATGTTGTTTAAATTTTTAGTACCAATCAATCCAGATTGCCCCATACTTTGCTGTATGTTGTAGGTTGCTGTATTTTCAGTGGATCTCGTGCTGCTGATCGATGTTATAGTAGCTCTTAATACCTGCTGGGAGTAAGAGTTGAGTCCAATAGAAAGCGCTAGGAAGAAACAGATATTCCTTGCTAATTTTGACAGCTTGTGGTATGGTAGTACAGAGTTCATTTTTAGGGCTATTGAGAAACGTTTAATTCTATTGTAAAACTATTGCGTAAAATGGCTTTGAGCTTTTGTATTTCGTTGAATAGTCATAAACTACAGCTGAACTACAATTCTTTGTTGATTTCTAGTCGTGGTATGGTCTGGGTAAAATGAAATGATGAGCCATTTTTTTAAAAAAAAGAGGGGTATTGATTGGATCATCTATTGCAAAGAATTCAAGGCCATATAGTGGCGCTGTATGAACGTATAAAAACGCCGAAGGGGTCATTTGAAATGTTCGTTGGTTGTTGTGTTCTTTATTTTAAAAATAGCTAAGTTCTATGTGCTGCTTCTTTTTGAAAGCCATATCAGTTAAAAGAAAACATCAAAATGAAAACATACTTATGGGAAAGGCTGAAATGTATCTAGATGGAATGGGCATATACAAATAGTATATCTGGCAATTAGATATTCGTTTGATTCGTTGGGCGTGAGGTAGTTTGAACTACTCAATCATGCAAACCTACATATTCACAAAGATATCAAGGGAATAATGACAGATAAATGCTGCAATGTATTTTCTTATGGAGATAGAACAATATAAAAACTTAAGAAAAGGTACGCTATGTTGGGTTTTGTGAAGTCGTACAATCGTGTTTCGTTGGTGCTACAACGTATTGATTTCTGTTATTTATACGCAGTAAAGAATACCATGACATCTTCTGAGAGGATGCCCGCATTCTCGTCAGGACTCCTCCCTTCTGTTCCTATATGGTATGGTTTCTGTCAAATTAATGTGACATAGGAAATCTTGATATTATGCTATGAATAGGTTGCTTAATTCTTGTGGTTCTGTTGAGAAAATGTAGTAAAAAGGCTTTCAACAGACTAAGGTTGCATCATCTGAGTTGAGGGAGTTAGCACGATTTGTAAATTTCGTAAAAAAGGAAGACTCAATACGACATTGTACAATGCAACATCTTTGAGAGAATGGAAAAAAAAAGAGCCTGTTCTAAAACAGGCTCCCTCATATATTGTATTATACTTACAGTATGCAATACAGTAAAACTGTGTTTGTTATACTTTTTCTAGCAAGGCCATATAAAAACCATCGTAACCAGAAGTAGAAGCGAGTATTTTTTCGTCTTTTACAAATCGAAATGCTTGTCCAGCGTCAGAGGCTAAGAATTGCGTTACTTGTTCTTGATTTTCAGAGGGTAGCACTGAACAGGTGGCATAGACCAATTTCCCGCCAGATTTTACCATCTTCGAATAACTTTGTAGTACCTCTTGCTGTGTTTTCTTGATGTTGTCTACAAACTCAGGTTGCAATTTCCACTTAGAATCTGGGTTTCTTCTCAGTACACCAATTCCAGAACACGGTGCATCTATCAACACACGATCTGCTTTGTTGTGTAATTTTTTAATTGCTTTTGTGTTTTCTATCACACGCAAATCAATGTTATGTGCTTTGTTTCGTTTTGCTCTTACTTTTAATTTACGGAGTTTACTCTCGTAAATATCCATGGCAATAATCTGGCCTTTGTTTTTCATAAGGGCAGCAAGGTGCAATGTCTTTCCACCCGCACCCGCACAGGTGTCTACAACCTTCATACCTGGTTCAACATCCAAATAGGCAGCAACCAACTGAGAAGAAGCATCTTGTACTTCAAAATATCCCTTTTTAAAGGCCTCTGTTTTAAATACATTGGCGCGTTCTACCAATTTTATGGCATCTGGGTGGTTGGGCAGTGCAACCGCTTGAATATCTTCTTTAGCCAAATCTTTGAGTAGGTGTTCTCTTGAAATGTTGAGTGTATTGACTCTTAAAACAACATCTGCCTGCTTGTTTAAAGCAGCCATTTCTGTGGTCCATGTAGCTTCTCCTAATTCAGAGGCACACAGGGTGTCCATCCAATCTGGAATGGATTCTCTGTACTTTCTAATTTTTGATAGTTCGTCAAATTTCCCTTTAATTCTTCGTGTAGGTGTTTCTTCAATTTGATTCCAATCGGGTAGGGGAATGCCTTTTAAAACACACCATACAGAAAATAATCTCCAGAGATTCGGTCTGTCAAACGGTGCATTGACATTCGCAATTTCTGCATACAACCGTTTCCATCTTACAATATCATAAATGGTTTCTGCAACAAATTTTCGATCTCTACTTCCCCAACGCTTGTCTCTCTTTAAGGCTTTTTCAACCGCCTTTCCAGCATATTCACCTTCGTTAAAGATATCTCTAATACTGTCTATAACAGCGTATGTCAAATTTCTATGTAGTCTCATGCACTCGTAATTTATTCCTAGCTATTGTTTTTCTAAGAAGCTGCAAAGTTACACATAAAGATGGTATTAATTTTTCTTTTTGCTGAAATCTCTAAAAATTACTTTTCTACGTTTTTCAATAATGTAGAAAGAGACATATACCCCGTCTTGAGTACTGTTTAGTTTCAATGGAATGTTATTTCGTGTCAAGTTCAAACCACCATTTAAAATAGCTTCATCCATGGTGATTGTATAGTCACCATAAGGTAAGTAAAACTCAAATCTACCGGCATTATTTGTCAAAGCACTGTATATTTTATCTCCTGTGGTAGCGGTAATCTTAATCCTCGAAAGGTCGGTCGGTTTGTCGTTTGCTACTGCTATTTTTTGTCTATCTAGCACAACATCTCCGTACAATTTAATACCTCTTACAAAAGGGATGTATTTGATCTCAGAATTTTCCATAAGAATAGTCTCCGTTACATTTGGAAACCAACCATTCAATTCTTCCAATGAAAATACTTCAAAATCATATTCGTCTTTCAAGACGTTTTTAATCGTAGCCTCACCATCAATGTTTGTCAAAACTTCCTTTTTCCCTATTTTAATAACTACGTTCTCTAGGGTGGTTTCATTTTCGTCTTTGATGCCATCTCCGTTCAAATCTAAGAATGCAACGAAGTTTCCGGTAGCGGCTGTTTTTTCAACAAAGGGGATCGGGATACCAAAGTCTTTCTTAAGACTAAAGTTCAAGTTGAAATTACTTGTTGTGGTCTCGTTCAAGCGATTGAATTGTCCTCCTTGTTGATTGTTTAGGTTGTCAAAAACAGAACTGTAATCACTCGTTGAAAAGTTGTAATTGGCACTCATTCCAAACCTCCATCCAGAGTTATTAAAATAATAAATAGTAGGGAATAGGCCTAGTGTATGATTGCTAAAGACATTGTTATAGCTGTAAATAGCGCTAGACTCAATCAGTACTTTTCTACTTGGAAATAAGTATTGATTTTGTGCAGAGAATCTAAACGATTGTGGGGTTGTAAAATCATTTAAGGTTTGCTGTGATGTCAAAGTAGAAAAGGCCCCCAGATTGTACTGCGTATTAAAACTCCAGGTTCTAAACCTCGAGAGTGAAGACAATTGAAGGTTGAAATAATCTTTGTTTGTTTCATTGTTCATTTCAGGTCTGGTATAGCCTGCTCTTATAAAGAATGAGTTGATTAAATTTTTGAGAAAGTTAAAGTTAGAGTACCTGAAAGTAACCCCTCTATTGTTGATGATGCTGTTAAAGGAGTTGCGATACTCATAAAAGAGTCCGTATTGGTAATTACCCGAAGTACCAGCGCTGTTCATTACTATATTGTTAAAAAAGGATGCTTGTGTATAGTTTTTAAGTCCTGTAACTGCATCGTAATTGCTGGATTCTTGATAGTTATTGGACAAGAAAATGTTCCAACCATTGTTTAAGGTATAGGTAAGCCTATTGTTGGCAGCGAATCTATCAAAGTTACCAAATCCAAAATTTTTGTCATTGTATCTAGCACTAAAATTGAAACCCAATCTTTTTTTAAAAAAACGAGTTGAAAAACTAGAACCTATAAGAAGTCCATTTGCCTTGACATTTGCTGGAGCGTTCTGCTGTTTTTTATTCGTGAATGAACTGACAAAGGCAATGTTGTGTTTTTTCTTTAATCGTAGACTCGGTTGAATGGAGAGCACATTGATGCTTCTGTTGGAGATGCTGTTGATGTTTCTTCCTAGTTGGGTTTTTATCTGCACATCTTCATTGAAAAGGTATTTGTGCCATCCACCAATACTGATACTGCTTCGGGCACTTGCAAAGCCACCTGAGTTTGTATAAAAAGCACCTACTTCATGTTGATTGTTAATTCTATAAGACCCTTTAATTCCTTTACCAGACGCTGCAATACCCATTAATCCGCCGTTTATTTGGCCAACTTCAATAGACTTTTTTTCATCATAATACCCTACATACCAAGGCGCATTGTTCAAGATGTTTTTGGTAAAGTAAGAATTGCTGTAGTTGATGTCTGTAGAGTACATTAAACTAGAGGTTGCATTAAATTGTTTAAATCCTCTTAAACTTATTGCTAAGAAAGAACGATCATCTAAGATGTTTTGTGCACTCATTCGCAGTGTTAACGGGAAATATGGATAGCCATAGGGATTGGCTTTAACTTCATTGGGTAATTTTATAAAGTTTACCCGAGTTCTTTTTTTAAAGTTGTTCGCACCCAGTCTAGGTTCATTGCTATTGATAATCAAACGATGTGTTTTTTTAGCAACAACGGTATTTGGATTGTAGGAATCAAAGGATACACGTCTAAAATTACGTTTGTTGAGATTCTTAAAAAATACTTGGTAATCAAATTCTTTTCGTTGATTCGCCTCCAAGGAGAAGGTGTAGTTTGGCTGTTTTAGTTTGTTACCCAATGTGTCGGCAAGAAAGAGGTCTTTTCTTGGAATGCTAAAGTTCACAAAGAGGTCCTGTTTGTAATTTCCAGAATTATGAACATAAAACTTGAAACGCCTGTTGTCTTCGCCATTTTTTAAATACATGTTTCGGGTATCTGTCAATTCAATATCCCAGGAGACTTCTTTTTTCGTTCGTAATGAAAAATAATTATTTGCTAACTGTTGTTGTTGTTCACCTATCAAGAAAGAGTTGATGATGACTTCCGTATTTCCATTGACAAGCTTGGTCGGACTGATAATAATAGGCACAATCACCGTATCATTTTGTTTGGCAATGTACATTTTCTCTGGATCGTCTATTCTAGTCCAAGACCCCGGTATTAAAAGATCTGTGGTAAAGCGAATCGGGTTCTTACCTATATTAACCACCTTTAGCACATTAGAAACGATTTGTCCTTGCTGCAATTCTATATTTCCTTTTACAAATTTAGATAATAGATTACCGTTTCGAATAAAGGGCAGTGTGTCCATCCTTTTTGCATTGCGTATCACTGTATTATTCGCTATCGTAGCCTGATCTAATGAGTCATTCAATATGCCATTCATACCGGATTTATAGGCTTCTTTTTTTACCAATCGCAAAGAATCTTGTGTTTTGAGATTGGCATACAGTGTATTTATGGAAGCTTCATTTGCAATGGAATCTTCTTTACGAAATGCTTCTTGCTCTGCGGCGATTTTTTGCTGTACGCGTCTGTTGGCATCGGCTCTGTATTCTGCTTCTTTTTGGATTGCAGCAAGGCGCTGTATGGAATCTTGTGTTCTTTTCGCGCGTCTGTTGGCAGCTTGTATACCAGCAATTTCAATAGAGTCTTGTTGGAAGCGTTCTTTTTGTCTCGCAATAGCGATGGCAATGGCATTTTCTTTTCGTTGGGCAAGTTCCTCGGCAGCGACTCTTGCACGCGTTGCTTGGAGAGAGTCTGCTTTGATTAGCGCTTGTTGTTCTGCGACAAAAGCTTTGTTAATAGAGTCTTGTCTCTGTCCGGCCAATTGGTTTGCGATTCTGGTGTTTACTAGTTGTATAGAGTCAGCTTTGAACCTTGCTTTTTGTTGTGAAATGGCCGTATTGATGGAATCTTGCTTTCTTTTTGCGAATTGTTCCGCAACAATCTGAGCTTGTGCGACACCAATAGAGTCTGCCTTAAATTGTGCTCGCTGTGCTGCAAGGATTGTATTGATAGAGTCTTGCTTTCTCTCGGCTAGTTGTTTTGCTACAAGTTTTGCTCCCGCTACCGTGACGGAGTCAGCTTTAAACCTTGCTTTTTGTTGTGCAATAGCCGTATTAATGGAGTCTTGCTTTCTTTTTGCGAATTGTTCTGCGACAACTTGAGCTTGTGCGACACGAATAGAGTCTGCTTTGAACTGTGCTCGCTGTGCTGTAATGGCTGTAGTAATAGAATCTTGCTTTCTTTTGGCTAGCTGTTTTGCAGCAATTTGAGCTTGCGCTACACGAACAGAGTCAGCTCTAAATGTTGCTTTTTGCTCAGCAATGACTGTATTGATGGAGTCTTGTTTTCTTTTGGATAGCTGTTTTGCAGCAATTTGAGCTTGTGCTACTCGAATGGAGTCTGCTCTAAATGTTGCTTTTTGCTCTGCAATGACAGTAATGATAGAATCTTGTTTTCTTTTTGCCAATTTCTCTGCGATAATGTTTGCTTGTGCGACACGAATGGAGTCTGCCTTAAATGTTGCTTTTTGCTCTGCAATTACAGTATTGACAGAATCTTGTTTTCTCTTTGCCAATTGCTCTGCAATAATGTTTGCTTGTGCTACACGAATGGAGTCTGCTCTAAACCCAGCTTTTTGCTCTGCAATAACTGTATTGACAGAATCTTGTTTTCTTTTTGCCAGTTGTTCTGCAGCAATGGTTGCCTGTGCTACGCGAATGGAGTCTGCTCTGAATGCAGCTTTTTGTTTTGTAATGACCGTATTGATTGAGTCTTGTTTTCTTTTTGTCAGTTGTTCTGCAGCAATTGTTGCCTGTGCCACGCGAATGGAGTCTGCTCTAAATGTAGCTTTTTGCTGCGCAATGGCCGTATTAATAGAGTCTTGTTTTCTTTTTGCCAGTTGTTCTGCAGCTATTGTTGCCTGTGCCACGCGAATGGAGTCTGCTCTAAATGCAGCTTTTTGTTGTGAAATGGCCCTATTAATAGAGTCTTGTTTTCTTTTTGCCAGCTGTTCTGTAGCAATTTTTGCCTGTGCCACGCGAGTGGAGTCTGCTCTATATGCAGCTTTTTGTGCTGCAATGACCGTATTGATTGAGTCTTGTTTTCTTTTTGCCAATCGCTCTGCGGCGATTTGAGCTTGTGCAACTCGAATGGAGTCTTGTCTAAATTTTTCTTTTTGAAACCTTCTTGAAATTCGAAGAGAATCAGCTCTGTTTCTTGCCAATCGTTGTGCCTTCGCAGTTTTGATAGAGTCATTTCTGAGTCTTAAACGAAGTTTGTTTTCTGCGATACGTTTGGCATCTCTTTGCAGCTTTGCAATTCGGTTTGCTGCGTCTTTTGCTTTTGCAAGTTGTATGGAGTCGGTTCTTCTTTTTGATGCTTGTAAACGGGCAATTCGCTGCGCTTCCTGTTGTGCTTTTACGCGCTCCGCTTTGGTAGCATCCAGTTTTAAAGAGTCTGAGGAGTTCGCCTTGGCAGCTGCCAGTGCTTTTTTCTTGTATTTTTCCAGAACGGCATCCAGTTCGGCCATTCGTTCTGACAATTCTTTGGAGTTTTTTGCAGTAAGGACTGCTTGTTTTTTAAGTTTGTTAATCGAGTCTGTTTTGCTGATCATCAGCGCACTTTGGTATTTTGCTTTTGGTATAAAGAGGAGTGTGTCTTTTTCTTGAGCATGCCCAATACCACTCGAAAGCATCAGGAAAAAGAAAACGAGAGGTCGTAAAGTAGGTGAGTTTTGGAGGATTTTTTTCAAGAAAAGATAATTAATTCACTTCTTCTAAGCGAAAACGAATATTCAGTTTGTAAATACCAGGATTGTATCTATATCCTGGTTTCAGCCGAAGGTCTACATCAAAACTATATTCGTCATAGTTTGTCAAATAGCTTCCAGGTCCATTTACATTTTTTGTTCCATTCGCAGTACATTCGCCGGCGGGTACAATTACTTGAGGAACCAACTCTTCAATGATGTTTAGAATATCATTGACGTCTGTAAAAGATCTAAAGCCGGTATCCAAAGGGGTACCACAATTGTTATTTACACGCACTTCTAGGTCGCGAATGGAGGGTGTTTCTGCATTCCCATTTCCGTAGAGTGTAATTTCTTCCCACTTATCTGCGGCTGTGCCTGCACCAGAATTGTTCTCGATAAACATACGCAATTTCCATGAGCAGTCGAGGTCTACATCTGATTTGTCTTCTACTTTTACACGCAATCTGGCAACACTCATTAAGGTAATTCCTGCCTGATACTTTGTAAAGTCTGTAAAAGACATGTTTGCTTCGGCGGTGGTGGTAGATTGCAATTGAACAATGCCACAATGAACTCCCTGAGCATGTCCTTTTGAGTTGAGGAATACAACTAAAAGTAGAAATACATAAAAATATTGAATTTTGTGCACTGAATTTAGGGGAAAAAAGGAATAAGGATGCAATTCAAGAACTACATCCTTATAGCTTGTAATAGGTTTAATTTTATTGGTCTTCTAAAAGAACGTACTGCACATACATTGTGTATACGCCACCTTCTGCATAAGCGTTTGCGTTAGGCGTAGTACCTACTTCATCTAGTGCTTCTGAAGTTGCAGTTGTTGTTGTAGATTCAGATGCATTTGGGAAGACAGCAGGCAATCCTGGTAAAATTCTGTAATCCATCACGTAATAAAAGTCAGAAGCTACTCCTGAATTGTTTAAGTAAGTTCCGGCAGTCATAGAATCGTCAGCTGTTACACCAGAGTGCCCAGCAATGTATTTATCCGTTACAGAAGGAGGCGTAGCACTACCATCTGTATTTACAAATAAACTATTATCAAAACTTTGAGTACCATTTGGCGAAAACGCTGCACTGTAGTCTGTGGCTCCACCTGTGGCATTAGCGTCACGAGGATTCGATCTACTTTGTCTTAATTCCAATAAGCTTAAAGGCAAATCGTTCACTGAGTTAGAGGTTGCTCCGTAACTTACCTGCTGGTCCCAAAATCTGGTTCCTGTCTGTGATCTTCCCACAGCATACAGATCCCAGTTTACAGAAGCACTTACTTTTAAAATAGTCGCTCCATAGTTGGTAATACCTGCTTGGTATTCTGTAATGTCATCAAAAACAAACTCAATTTGGTTTGGAGTTGTCATTTCTAACTCCAATACAGGTTGCATGTCTAGCGTAATAGACACATCTTTTTGATCAACCAATTGCGCGCTTGCTGTTGAAGCAAAGCCGAAAAGCGCTACTGCTGATAGTAATTTTGAAAAATTTTTCATAATAATTAATAATTAAGGGGGGTTAAAATAATATAGTTTAATTAATCTCAAATTCTAGTTTTGCAGCTTGTATTTCATCAGAGTTTTCATAGTCCAAAACACCAACTGCCAGGTACTTGCCTTTTGCGATGCCTTTCAATGGAAAACTGAAGTCTCTAATCAACTCTGGAAGTATGGTAAACTTCTTCACTTTTAAACGTCTGTCTCTTATACACATCTCCGAGCCCACGAGACCGTACTAGATCTCG
>OLII01000401.1_pt1 | contig 16594 bp, 4 predicted proteins | sample 1609481 | NCBI WGS metagenome assembly OLII01 (sample SAMN05416859, study PRJEB24817) | seawater metagenome | isolation source: Sea water | place: Canada:Atlantic | collected 2013-11 | reverse complement strand
CTCGTGGGCTCGGAGATGTGTATAAGAGACAGATATATTCGATGCGGTAAACGCGATAAAAGATGTGCCCAAAGATCAATGGAATGTTGAAGATTATTACGATAGCGACTCAAAAGTAGCCGATAAAACTTATTGTAAGCGTGGTGGTTTTCTACCTGAGATAGATTTCGACCCGATGGAGTTTGGTCTCCCGCCAAATATTTTAGAACTCACCGATATCGCACAATTACTCTCGTTAGTGGTTGCTAGAGAAGTGTTAAATGATGCAGGTATTGGCGATGGCTCTGGTTATGATCGCGACAAAGTAGGTATCACCCTTGGTGTCGGCGGTGGACAAAAGCAAATTGGCCCACTGACTTCTCGTTTACAAGGACCAGTACTTGATAAAGTCTTAAAAGCCTCTGGTGTCGATGCAGACGATCGCGCCATGATTATTGAAAAGTTTAAAAAAGCTTATATTCCTTGGGAAGAAAACTCATTTCCAGGCATGTTAGGTAATGTTATCGCCGGTCGCATTGCTAATCGTTTTGATTTTGGTGGTACCAATTGTGTGGTTGATGCCGCATGTGCTAGTTCATTATCCGCGGTTAAGCTTGCTATCTCAGACTTACTTGAACACCGCTCAGAAGTGATGATTTCTGGTGGTGTTTGTTGTGATAACTCGCCGTTTATGTATATGTCTTTTGCCAAGACTCCAGCGTTCACTAGCAATGATGATATCCGCCCGTTTGATGTCGATTCTAAAGGCATGATGATAGGTGAAGGCATTGGCATGATGGCATTTAAACGCCTAGAAGATGCAGAGCGTGATGGCGATAGGATATATGCTGTTCTTAAAGGTATTGGCACCTCAAGTGATGGCCGATTTAAATCCATTTATGCACCGCGTCCTGATGGTCAAGCAAAAGCATTAAAACGCGCTTATGATGATGCAGGTTTTGCGCCTAAAAGCTGTGGTTTACTTGAAGCACATGGTACAGGTACAAAAGCCGGTGATGCCGCAGAATTTAGCGGCTTATTAAAGCATTTCTCCCAAGATAATGAAGATAAGCAACATATCGCTTTAGGCTCTGTTAAATCACAAATTGGTCATGCCAAAGCCGCTGCCGGCGCTGCGGGAATGATCAAAGCAATATTGGCTTTACATCATAAAGTGTTACCGCCAACGATTAATATAGACACGCCAAACCCTGCATTGGACATCGAAAATTCTCCTATGTATCTCAACAGTGAAACACGTCCGTGGATGCCGCGTAAAGATGGCTTACCTCGACGTGCAGGTATTAGCTCATTTGGTTTTGGTGGCACCAATTTTCATTTAGTACTCGAAGAATACCAAGCAAAAGCCCAAGGGAAATATCGTCTAAATTCGGTGGCTCAGTCGTTAATATTCAGTGCCAATGATGAGGTTTCACTTATTGGTTTATTAACCAAGTGGCAAACTAAATTGGCCAGTTCAAATGACGAGCAAGCTTATACATTTAATGCCATGGTAGCAGAGTTTTCGATCAAAGATATTGCAGCAGACCAAGTGCGCTGTGGTTTTGTTGCGAAAAATGCGAGTGAAGCAATAACCCTGATTAACACGGCTTTACAGCAATTTAGTCAAAAGCCTAACCGTGAGCAATGGTCAGTACCTACCGGTATTTATTATCGACAATCTGCTTTAGCCACTCAAGGTAAAGTGGTTGCGCTCTTTTCAGGGCAAGGCTCTCAATACGTAAACATGGGCCGAGAATTAGCCTGTAATTTCCCCACTGTGATGCAAGCCGCTAGTGATATGGATAGTGAATTTTATGCCGCTGGTTTACCACAATTATCTCAAACAACTTATCCTATCCCTGTTTTTAATAAGACTGCGAAACAAGAGCAAGACTCAAAATTACGTTTAACACAACACGCTCAACCGGCTATTGGTAGTTTAAGTGTTGGCTTGTATAAAAGTTTTCTTAATGCCGGCTTTAGCGCTGATTTTGCCGCCGGACATAGCTTTGGTGAACTGACAGCGCTTTGGGCTGCTGGGGTTATCAATGAACAAGATTATATGATGCTAGCACGCAGTCGTGGTCAAGCCATGGCAAGTACCGATGCAAATATTGATGCAGGTACTATGGTTGCGGTAGTAGGAAACCCAGCAGAGGTTGCTAAGGATATCGCGAATATAAAAGATATTTCTATTGCCAATTACAATGCTAATAACCAAGTTGTTATCGCAGGTGTGAGTAGCCAAATCGATATCGCGGTTGAAACTCTCAACGCGAAAGCCAAAGATAAAGGCTACAAAGTTGTGCCTTTACCGGTTTCTGCTGCGTTTCATACCCCATTAGTTGCTCACGCTCAAAAACCGTTTGCTAAGGCCATTGATAAAGCGAAATTCTCCAAACCAACCATTCCTGTTTTCTCCAATGGCACAGGTAAGGCTCATTCAAATAAAGCAGCTGACATTAAAAAGTCACTGAAAAACCATATTTTAGAGTCAGTGCACTTTAATAAAGAAGTTGAAAATATTTATGCTCAAGGTGGCAGGGTGTTTGTTGAATTTGGTCCTAAAAATGTACTAACCAAATTAGTAGATAATATTCTACAAGATAAAACGGATATCAACACCATTGCAGTTAACGCTAACCCTAAACAGTCATCAGATAAACAATTTAGACAAGCGGCGGTTCAACTGGCGGTACTCGGTTTGTCTTTGGCTGATATCGATCCTCATTGCGCAGTAAAACGCCCGCTAACGGCAACGAAAATGTCGCCTTTAGCGATGAAGTTAACAGGTAAATCTTATGTTAGCCCTAAAACGGAAAAAGCATTTGCTGATGCGCTTGCTGATGGTCGCATGATAAAACAAGCACAGCAGGGCACAGAGCATACTAACGTTGGCGAAAAGGTTGTAGAAAAGGTCGTGGAAAAAGTTGTTGAGAAGATCGTTGAAGTCGAAAAAGTTGTTGAGGTAGAGAAAATTGTTTACCTTAACGAAAATGGTCAACCCCTTGACCATAATGCGCTACCCGTAAAGCAAAACATATCTACAGCTAAGCAGGCTAGTACAGTAGCCCCCGCAGTAGTACCCGATTTTGAAGCGAGTATCAGTCAGATTATCGCACAACAGCAACAAGTCCTTGAGGTACACGAGCAATTTATGCAAGGACCGAAAGATTATGCCAAAACCTTAGATAATGTTTTAGCCAGCGCTCCTGCTAATAGTGAATTACCAGAAAGCTTATCTCGCACTTTATCTATGTATCATGATTTTCAATCTGAAACCTTACGTGTGCATGAAAAGTATCTTACTAATCAAAGTGATGGCATGAATTCACTTTTGCACGATAAAGCACCTCACAACCAACAAGCAATAACTTCAGCGCCAACAACACCAATACCAATACCAACAGTTGCTAGTGCAGCGCCAACCGTTGCATCAGTGCAAGCTTATGTTACACCGGTTGAAAAACCTGCACAGACTGTTTCTACGCCTATCGCTCAAGCTATTGCCACCGTTAATCATGAGCCTGCTAGGTCAAATGGATTAGATCTTGCGCGCATCGAACAAGTGATGATGGACGTGGTGGCTGATAAAACCGGTTATCCGGCTGAGATGCTTGAACTTGCCATGGATATGGAAGCCGACTTAGGTATTGATTCGATTAAGCGCGTGGAAATTTTAGGCGCAGTACAAGAAATCATTACTGACTTACCTGAGCTAAATCCAGAAGATTTGGCTGAGCTGCGCACCTTGGCAGAAATTGTTAGCTACATGCAAAGTAAAGTGCCGTCAGAGGCCCTTACTTCAAGTGAACTAAATACTGCAGTTGCGACATCAGCGCCGATTACTGAACCAGCTATCGACTTAGCGCACATCGAACAAGTGATGATGGAAGTGGTAGCAGATAAAACTGGTTATCCGGCAGAAATGCTAGAACTTGCCATGGATATGGAAGCGGACTTAGGCATTGATTCGATTAAGCGCGTGGAAATCTTAGGCGCGGTACAAGAAATTATTACTGACTTACCTGAGCTAAATCCAGAAGATTTAGCTGAGCTGCGCACCTTGGCAGAGATTGTTGGTTATATGCAAAGTAAAGCCGCATCAATCTCAGTGACAAATGAACAAGCCCCTGCAACACAAGTAACTATTACTAAAGAAGCACTAGAGTCGGCTACTGTTATCGATGACCCAGCACCAAGCGCTACTGTTGCATTACAAGCGTTGCCATCAATAACAAAAATAGCTCAAAGTTTTAATGTTACTGATAACAGCGGTGAAACTAAACCTCATGCGCTTATCGTGGATGACGGTAGCGGTGTCGCCGTTTCATTAGCGAGTAAACTATTAAAACAGGGCTGGCAAATAACCGCATTAAAACCTAATTGGTTAAAGGCAACCTCTAAAAAGGCTTTTGTAAAAGCGGTAAACCTTTTTGAAATTGGTGATCAAGATAACTGTCTTGAAGAAGCTCAGGTAAAAGCAATCATTGAGCAAATACCTCAGCTTGATGCGGTGTTCTATCTACAAGGTAAAAACGTAATCAAAGGCATCGAATACCCACAAGCGGCAAAACAAGGTTTGATGCTTGCCTTTGTCTTAGCAAAATTATCTCAAGTGAAACAAGCTTGTGTGGCACGAGCTTCATTTATCGTAGTGACGCGTCAAGGTGGTACTTTAGGCTTTAGTAGTGACAATGCAGACAATAAAGTCAAAGCCAGCTTACAAGCCGATTTAGTGCAAGGGGGCTTAAATGGCTTAGTGAAAACCCTTGCTCATGAGTGGCGCAATGATGCTAATCAAACACAGGAAGTCTTTTGTCGAGTCATTGATTTATCAGCCAAGTTAGCTGCTGATAAAGCCACAGCTATCATTTGTGATGAATGGCTTGATATAAACGATAAACTGGTCGAAGTCGCTCACGATACCGATAAACTCAGCCAAAACTTAACTAGCCATGGTACTTTTAACCCAAGGTTAACCCTAGTACCTGTTGTGACCGACAGCTATGCCTTAGCAAACTCAGCAGACAGTACTAACACCATTGATAGCAACTCGGTGTTTTTAGTGAGCGGCGGTGCTAAAGGCGTTACTGCGCATTGTGTGATTGAAATCGCTAAAAAACACCAAGCAAACTTTATTTTGCTAGGGCGATCGCCATTACTCTCAAGTGACGGCAGCGAAGAGCTTAACCCAGAAACCAACACTGAGCCGAGTTGGGCTAATGGTCACAATGATGAAGTGGCGCTGAAAAAAGCGGCGATGCAATGTTTAATTGCTTCAGGTGAGCAGCCAACACCAGTAAAAGTGTCGGCGTTTGTTAAACCAATCTTAGCTAACCGTGAAATATTACAAACCCTTAATGCTATTAAAGCCGTAGGTGGACACGCCCATTATATTGCTGCAGATGTGACTAACAGTGACAGTGTAAAAACAGCGATACAACCTGCGCTTAAAGCGCTATCAAGCGCGAGCAGCAAAGCCGATTTACACATTACCGGTATTATCCATGGTGCAGGTGTTTTGGCAGATAAGTTTATCGAACAAAAAACCTTAGCGGAATTTGATGCTGTTTATCGCACGAAAATTGATGGGCTGGTTTCATTATTAGCAGCGTGTGAGTTAGATAAGCTGAAACAACTGGTTTTGTTTTCTTCAGCAGCAGGGTTTTATGGTAACCCTGGGCAGTCAGATTATTCAATTGCCAATGATATTTTGAATAAAACCGCCTATCGCTTCAAAGCACAATATCCTAATGCCCAAGTGTTAAGTTTTAATTGGGGCCCATGGGATGGCGGTATGGTTACACCACAGCTTAAACGTATGTTTAATGATAGAGGCGTTTATATCATTCCTCTTGATGCTGGCTCGAAATTATTGGTTAGCGAATTAAGTGCCGATACCAACCGTTGTGCACAAATTTTAGTCGGTAATGATTTATCAAAATCAGCGCAAGAAAATTCAGGAGCTGCTGTAAAAAAGTTACCAGTTAGTCGTTTATCAGCGCGTGTTATTAAAACACTGCAAACGGCTAACAATGAATTTTTAACTGATCATGTTATTGGCACTGATGCTGTACTACCTACCGTATGTGCAATCGCATGGATGAGTGATGCAGCTCAGTCGGTATATCCTGATTATGTTTATCAAGGCATAACCGATTACAGCTTATTTAAAGGTGTTACGTTTACCCAAGAAGCGTTAGAGCAAAATGTTGAAATAGACTTTACCATTGAGATGAAAACGCAAGTGGAGGATAACGGTAATGGCTTATTAGTTGACTGTAAAATATCTTCTATGAATGCCGCAGGAAAAACAGTTTTTCATTATGGCGGGCAAGTACATTTAGTGACTGCTAAGCCAAGCTTAATGAAGGTCGGTGATGACGTTGTGCAAAAGCTTATTCGTCAGCAAAGTATCATCGATAATGAGCACGAACATGAGCTATATCAAAATGGCTGTTTATTTCATGGTGAAAGCCTACAGGGCATAAATCGAGTAATTTCGTGTGATGAACAAGGTTTATTGCTTGGCTGTAAAGTAGCGGATAGTGCTAGTTTCAAGCAAGGGCAGTTTATGTTACCTGAGTTGGAATCAACGACTGCAACAGCGCAGGCACAAAACATTTTTGCAAATGATATTGTCTATCAAGCAATGCTTGTCTGGGTTAAAGAGCAATTAGGTTTAGGTAGTTTACCGTCAAGTACGCAAGAGTGGACTGTTTATCAGCAAGTTGTCGCAAACCAAGCTTTTTACCTTGAACTTAAGGTCGTTAATAGTCAGGGCAAAGGCAGTGAGCGCGGACAACTTATCGCAGATATTAATATTATTAGTGAAGATCATTATTTGTTGGCACAAGTTAAGTCTGCCAAAGTAACAGCCAGTGCTAGCTTAAATGATTTATTCCTTACCAATAAGGCACAGCTAACGAGTATGGAAAGCTAGATGCTAAGCAATGACATAGCCATTGTTGGCATTGATAGCCAAATAGCTGACCTGAGCGATGTAGATCAGGTCGCCCGCGCTTTATATCTAGGTAAGCTTTACCAACCTTGTGTAGATAAAAGTGCGACTTATGATAACGATGAAGCGCTAAGCTTAGCCATTAAATCTGCCGAGCAGATGCTAAGGGTTATTAATGAATATCAAGATGTTATTGCTTTAGCTGATGTTGATATCATCATTGTTGATCAAAATGCTGTTAATGAAAGTGCTGTTGATGAAAGTGCTGCGTCGGAAACCTTGCTACCAGCATTCGCACGCTTTAATAATGTTTGTTGTTTTAGTCAATTGAGTGAAGCGTTAACTTATGCAAACTCCTCGATAAATGATAATAAGCTTGTGGCAATTATTGGCGTTAATTCGACAATTGATAAAAGTGCTAATAGCGAAGAAGCAGCTAATACCATCAGTTTTGACAGCAAATTTTCTGCTTATCAATCAATATCAGGTATAGCAAGTATTTTGCTAGCACCACAAACGCTAGCTGCCAGTAAACAACTTCCTGTCTATGCAAAACTGAGTGCTTTAGCGGTGAGTAAAACCAATAAGCACGCGATGCAAACGGCAATAACCCAGTCATTGTCGATATTTGCGGATACTCAAATATCACTTGTTGAAGTGTCGGCGCTAGCGGATGAGAATCTTAGCGAATTAGAAAGTGAGGCATTACTGCAAGCCTATTCAGGCGATGCTTTAACATGCGCTATCAGTAGTGCTCGCAGTGTAACAGGCGAGGGTCATGGTTTATCGCAAGTATTGGGTTTAGTTCGAGCTGTTATTGCCTTGCAGCAGCGCTATATTCCCGGTATTAACGATTGGCAATCAGTGCCAAATGCAGCGCAAACCCAATGGCAAAACGCGAGTTTTTACTTTCCTACACAAGCGCGTCCATGTTATCCCAATAGTAACGGCAGTGCTCAACATGCAGCTTATAGCTGTTTAACAAAAGACAGTTATTGTCATCTGGTGCTAACTGAGTACAAAGTTGAAGAGGGCAGCTTAAAAGAAACTGCCAGTAGCGAAAAAACAACGAATAATACTGTCGATTATCGTGCAAATGGTTTTCTTGCGAATAGCGCGCTTAGGCTAGTTATGGTAAATGGCAATGATGAAGCCGCACTTAAACAGCAGCTTTTGACGCTACAACAAAGTATTGTAGAAAATAACCACGATTTGATTACTTTAAAATCGATGGCCGATCAGCAATATCAACACTATTTAACAACGCCTAAACAACAGTACACCATTGTACTTTTGGCTGAATCTTTAGCAGAGTTAAGCAAAGAGATTGAACTGGCGCTGCAGGGGATTAACCAAACTTTTGCCGCATTAGCACAGGCAGAAAACAGTAATAAAACACAGTGGAAAACGCCTAAAGGCAGCTATTTTACCGCCGAGCCCGTTGCTGAATCTACTGCTAAGGATAGTAATAATGTCTGCTTTATGTACCCAGGCATAGGCGCAACCTATGTCGGTTTAGGGCGAGACTTGTTGCACTTATTTCCGCAGATTTTTCCCGAAGTTATTCACTTAGCTGATGATATTGGCCATAGCTTAAAAGATAACTTGTTAAATCCTCGCAGTATCAATCGACTTGACTTCACAGCACTTAAACAAAGGGATTTAGCCCTGCGTGGCAGTCTGGCGGACATTGCAGAGGCAGGTGTTGCTTTTGCCTGTGTTTTTAGCAAGATATTTACCAAGGTGTTTAATATTACCCCAAGCTATGCCACTGGTTATTCTATGGGCGAAGTTAGCATGTATGCAGCACTTGGCTGTTGGCAAAAACCCAGTGTTATGAGTAGCCGATTAGCTAATTCAGTCACTTTTAATCAACGTTTAAGTGGCGAGCTATCGACGTTACGCGAACTTTGGCGGTTAACCAGTACAGATCTTAATTCCGCCAATCCGATTTGGGAAACATACAGCATTAAAGCAAGCTTAGCTGAAGTTGAAGCCGCATGTGTTGGTGAGCCTCGGGTGTATTGTACTATTGTTAACAGCCCCGACAATGTGCTACTTGCAGGTTACCCAAGTGATTGTCTGCGCGTTATAGATAAGCTAGGCGTACGGGCAATGCCGATGAATATGGCAAATGCTATTCATAGCCAACCGGCTAAAGCGGAATATGATGAAATGGTTAGTCTTTACACCATGCCCGTGAATAAGCGTCTTAGTACCAAACTTTATTCAAGCTCTTGTTATTTACCAGTACCACAATTAAGTAAAGCGATTGCCAACTCTATTGCTAAATGTTTGTGCGACCGAGTTGATTTCCCGCGCTTAGTCAATAGTTTATATAACCAAGGTGCCCGAGTGTTCATCGAAATGGGCGCTGGTCGCTCGTTATGTACTTGGCTTGATAAAAGCTTACAACACCAGCAAAGCCTTGACGGTATAAAAAGACTCAGTACCTCAGTCGCGATAAATGCTAAGGGTGTTAGCGACGAACTAAGCTATTTCCGCGCGGTTGCCAAACTAGTTAGTCACGGCGTTGTGCTTGATTTAAATAATTTATTTTATGGTTCAATGATCATAAAAATGCAGTCACCACATAGCAGTGACGAACTAAATAAGAGATAACCATGGAAAATATTGCCGTCGTAGGTATTGCAAATTTGTTTCCCGGCTCAAGTGCCCCAGAAGAATTTTGGCAACAATTACTTGCTAAACAAGACTGCCGCAGTAAAGCTGGCGTTGAACAAATGGGCGTAGATGTCGCAAAATATACCGGTAAAAAAGGGGACACTGACAAATTCTATTGTGTTCATGGTGGCTACATTCGAGACTTTAATTTTGATGCCAAAGCTTTTTGCCATACTAGTAATGACTTAACTGCAGACTATTTATCTCGCCTTGATGATTTAAACCAATGGTCTTTATATGTAAGTCAACAAGCATTGAAAGATGCAGGATATTGGCGTAGTGACAAGTTAGCTAACTGTGGGGTTATTTTAGGTAACTTATCTTTTCCAACCAAGTCGTCAAATCACTTATTTTTACCCTTGTATCACCAAGTTGTTGATGACACGTTAAAAAATGAATTATCTACTGACTTTCAATTAACTCAGTTTGCTCAAGAGCAAGCGAGTACTGAAAAAGACCAGGCTATTCATCCTGACAATGCCTTGGTTGCAGGCTTTCCTTCAGCTTTATTGGCAAAAGCAGCAGGTCTTGGTGGAGCACACTTTTCTCTTGATGCTGCTTGTGCCTCAAGTTGTTATTCCGTTAAGCTCGCTTGTGATTATTTACACACGGGAAAAGCCGATATGATGTTGGCAGGTGCCGTTTCAGCGGCGGATCCTATGTTTGTTAATATGGGTTTTTCAATCTTTCAAGCTTATCCTGCCAACAATATTCACGCGCCATTTGATCAAAATTCTCAAGGACTGTTTGCCGGTGAAGGCGCAGGTATGATGGTATTAAAACGCCATAGTGATGCACTGCGTGATGGCGATAAAATTCATGCGATTATCAAAGGTGGCGCCCTGTCTAATGATGGCAAAGGTGAATTTGTCTTAAGTCCAAACACTAAAGGCCAAGTATTGGTCTATGAACGGGCTTATCAAGATGCTGGCGTTAACCCCGCTGATGTCGACTATATCGAATGTCACGCCACAGGTACGCCAAAAGGCGATAAGGTCGAGCTAGGCTCGATGGAGACATTCTTTTCACGCTATTGTCGTGATGAGCAAAATACCGCGAAAAGTAAACCGCTTCTAGGCTCAGTTAAGTCAAATTTAGGTCACTTGCTTACGGCAGCGGGAATGCCAGGGATGACCAAAGCTATTTGGGCACTTAATGAAGGTAAAATCCCAGCCACGATTAACTTATCTCAGCCAATTTCATCTAAGCATGGCTTTTTTACCTCTGAGCAAATGCCAACAGAAACGGTTGCTTGGCCTGAGCGTGATGATAAACCACGTACCGCAGGTGTTAGTGTCTTTGGTTTTGGTGGCTCAAATGCCCACTTAGTTTTGCAACAACCAACGCAGAGCGTTTCGAAATCTAAATCGGATACAAAGCCAAAACAATCATTAGCTATTGTCGGCATGGATGCACATTTTGGTCATGCAAAAAATATTTTTGAATTTAATGATGTAGTGCACAATAACACCACAACATTTAGACACTTACCGACAAAACGTTGGAAAGGCATTAATAACAATAACGCTGTGATGCGAGCGTTAGCCTTACCACAGCCACCGATGGGCGGTTACATTGAAGACTTTTCAATGGATTTTTTGCGCTTTAAAGTACCACCCAATGAGCAAGATTGTTTGATCCCCCAGCAACTCATGATGATGAAAGTTGCTGATAATGCCGCCAAAGATGCCAAATTAACCCCAGGAAAAAATGTTGCTGTGTTGGTTGCCATGGGCATGGAGTTAGAATTACATCAATATCGCGGTCGAGTAAATCTCGCCAGTCAAATAGAGCAAAGCTTGCAAGCCCAAGGCGTCAGTTTAACGGATGAGCAACAACAGACACTAACAAACATCGCTAAAGATGGCGTGGCTAGTGCCGCTCAGTTAAACCAATACACCAGCTTTATTGGTAATATTATGGCATCACGAATTTCGGCATTGTGGGATTTTTCTGGCCCAGCAATTACCGTTTCAGCAGAAGAAAACTCTGTGTATCGTTGTGTTGAACTTGCGCAGAACTTATTTCAAACCAGTGATGTTGAAGCCGTGATTATCGCCGGTGTTGACTTAGCTGGCTCGATAGAAAATATCACCTTAAGGCAACACTTTGGCGAGGTGAATACCAGTGAGCTGAGCTCAAAGCTTTCATCAGGCCATTTATCAGAACAGTTATCAGAGCAAGCTGCTGAATTATTTGATGATAATCGTTGGATTGTTGGTGAGGGGGCAGCTGCCTTTGTCGTTAAACCAAGTGTAGATTCACACAACCAAGCACTCGATGCTCAGCAGGTTTACGCGACTATTGATGCGATAGCATTTGATAATAATGCCAATGTTCAAGGGATCACAACGGCGGCTCAGTCAGCGCTACAACAAGCAAAAGTCTGTGCAGAAGATGTAGTACACGTTGAAGCACACGCCAGTGGTTTTAAAGCAGAAAACACATTTGAAAAGCAAAGCTTAGCTAACATTTACTCAGGTAAGGCAGTTAGCTCGGTTAAAAAGCAAATAGGGCATACCTTTAACGCTTCAGGGGCTGCGAGCATAATTAAAACCGTATTGTGCTTATCTAAAGGCAATAAAACTAGCCAGCAAAAACGTGTAATGGCAATCAATGGTTTAGCAAAAGATGGTAGCTGTGCGCACTTGATTTTATCAACGGGTAGTCACAGTCTTAATAAGATACAGCAAGCCTCTGAGGGAAGCTTCACTGAGCAAAAGCAGACAACAGCAAAGCAAGCAGTGCAATTAATCAAAACCATTACGTTAGGCGGAAATGCTATTGATAAGGTGATGATTAAAAAATCTCAAGAGGCTAAGTTGGCTGAACAAATAAGCTCGATTAAAAAGACTTTTATCAATACGCAGTTAAGCACTAACCACAACCCAGTTAACTTGCTTGCCATTCAACCTAAATACCAACAAATAGCTGCTAATAGTAAAAAGCAGCAGAGTAGTTCAACTATGATGAACGCCGATAAATCATCCAATGGTCAAAATAAAATGCATGCTAATAAAGCCAATGTGCCTTTTTCATCAACGCTAGATAGCCAAGTCACAGCAACACATAAAGCGCTATTGAAAAGCCGCCAAGCTGCGCAGAAAAACATTGCGCAAATACTTGAGGCACAAGTTGCAGCTGCGCTTAAATCAAGCAGTGTTCGTACCGGACAGGCACTTAAAATAGCCATGCAAGCAACGGTGGCTGAAAGTCAGTCAACAATTGATGCAGCAGCTGACTCAATAGTTCATCAGTCAATAAGTGATATTTCACTGCCGAACCAAAACGGCTTTAAAATAAAAGGGCCAAAGGGCTACCATTACCCGGCATTACAACTTAAAGAGCGCTTTAACCAACCGAAAAATATTATTTGGGATACCGCTGATTTAGTTGAGTTTGCCGAAGGAGATATTGCCAAAGTATTTGGCAATGATTATCAAATTATTGATAGTTACTCACGTCGAGTACGTTTACCCACAACGGATTATTTATTGGTGTCGCGAGTTACAGCTCTTGATGCCAAGGTTAATGAATATAAAAAATCTTACATGTGCACCGAGTACGATATTCCTGTCGATGCGCCGTTTTTAATTGATGGTCAAATTCCTTGGTCAGTATCGGTAGAATCTGGGCAATGTGACTTATTATTGATAGCGTTTATCGGTATAGATTTTCAAGCTAAAGGCGAGCGAGTATACCGTTTACTTGATTGTGAGTTAACTTTCCTAGAGGAAATGGCGTTTGGTGGTGAAACCTTGCGTTATGAAATTCATATTGACTCTTATGCTAAAAATGGCGAACAGCTGCTGTTTTTCTTTCACTATGATTGTTACGTTGGTGATAAAAAGGTACTCATCATGCGCAATGGTTGTGCCGGATTTTTTACCGATGAAGAGCTCAGTGACGGTAAAGGCGTTATTTTAAATGATAGCGATAAAGCTCAATTAGCCAATGCTGAAAAAAGCCGTTTTAGCCCGCTATTACAACGTAATCGTGATACTTACAGTTATCACGATATGATGAATTTAGTCAATGGCGATGTTGCTGCTTGTTTTGGTCCGGCTTATGATCAAAAAGGCCGTAACCCTTCATTAAAATTTTCATCAGAAAAATTCTTGATGATAGAGCGTATCACCAAAATTGAGCAAACCGCAGGTCATTGGGGCTTAGGTGTGCTTGAAGGGCAAAAAGATTTAGATCCTAATCATTGGTATTTCCCTTGTCATTTCAAAGATGATCAAGTGATGGCTGGCTCATTAATGAGTGAAGGTTGTGGGCAAATGGCAATGTTTTACATGTTGTCATTAGGTATGCACAGCCATGTTAATAATGCCCGCTTTCAACCTATGCCGGGTGAATCACAAACCGTGCGTTGTCGAGGACAGGTAACACCACAATACAATACGCTAACTTATCGTATGGAAGTGACAGAAATGGGCATGACACCATACCCCTACTTAAAAGCGAATATTGATATTATCCTTGATGGCAAGGTAGTGGTTGATTTTAAAAACCTTTCGGTGATGATAACCGAGCAAGATGATAATTCACCTTATCCAGTCACTTTGCCTGACAATGTTGAAGTGAATCACCCGCCATTAGCCAATGCAAGCAAGACAGCTGTAGCTGCTATTGGCTTACAAGCGATAGATAAAAATGCAGTGCAGGATGAGCGAGGGATTGAGCCATTTAAACATCCGCAACGCCCATTGATGAAAGTGATCTCCGATTTTACCGCGCCAAAAGAGAAGGGGGTTACTCCAATTCAACATTTTGCCGCCCCTATGGTTGCAGGACAAAACCGAGTGCCAAACCAAGCGCCATTTACTCCTTGGCATATGTTTGAGTTTGCCACGGGTGATATCTCAAAATGTTTTGGTAGTGATTTTGATGTTTACCAAGACCGGATTCCGCCGCGAACGCCTTGTGGTGATTTACAGGTAGTCACTCAGGTACTCGAAGTGCAAGGTCAACGTTTAGATCTTAAAAATACAGCAAGCTGCGTCAGTGAGTATTATGTGCCGGAAGATGCTTGGTATTTCAGCAAAAATAGCCATCAAAATTGGATGCCTTACTCATTAATTATGGAAATTGCCTTGCAGCCCAACGGCTTTATTTCAGGTTATATGGGCACCACATTAAAGTATCCCGAGAAAGATCTTTTTTTCCGTAATTTAGATGGCTCTGGCGATCTAATCAAACAAGTAGATTTACGTGGCAAAACTATAGTCAACAAATCAGAATTGCTAAGCACCACCATGGCAGGCGGTATGATAGTACAAAGCTTTACTTTTGCTCTTTATGTAAAAGATGAAAGTAAAGCCGTGTCACTAGCTAGCCATGAGCTAGCGCATCATGAAAAGTTTTATCAAGGCACCGCCGTATTTGGTTACTTTGGCTCAGATGCGCTAACTAATCAGTTAGGCATTGATAACGGTAAAGTGACGCAAGCATGGTTTGAAGATAATCAAACTGCGAAGTCAGACATTAAGGTGATCGATCTTAGTAATGCAAACCAGCCTTTATACCAAGCACCCGTGAACAAACCGCATTATAAACTAGCTGGCGGTCAAATGAACTTTATCGATACGGTGTCAATTGTTGAAGGTGGCGGTAAAGCGGGTATTGCTTATGTGCATGGACAGCGCTCTATTGATGCAACTGACTGGTTCTTCCGTTATCACTTCCACCAAGACCCTGTAATGCCGGGTTCATTGGGCGTGGAAGCCATCATCGAGTTAATGCAAACGTATGCCTTAGAAAATGACTTAGGCGAACAATTTATTAACCCGAGGTTTATCGCACCGACAACAATGGTGAAATGGAAATACCGCGGACAAATTACCCCGTTGAATAAACAAATGTCGCTAGATGTGCATATCACCGATATTGTTAAATCTGAGGGCGAAGTCCGTTTAGTTGGTGATGCAAATCTGTCCAAAGATGGTTTACGCATCTACGAAGTGAAAGATATCGTGCTTTCAATTATAGAAGCATAACTCTTGGGGGAAATATGGATACCCGACAAGTTACTTCGGGTATGACGAATATAAGATAGTATTTTCCTCGGGTATGACGCAAATGGAGTGTATTGTATGAGTATGCCTCTAACTTCTCAGTCGTCATTCCCGCGTTATCTTGGCGGGAATCCATTGTTTAGCTGGAAAATAGAGCATAATAAATAAAGCAATTATCAAGGAAGATAATATGAAGCAACCAGCTGTTTATATTCTCGCAAGTAAAAAGAATGGTACTTTATATATTGGTGTTACTAGTAATCTAGTTAAGCGAATTTGGCAACATAAAAATCATGTAGTTAGCGGGTTTACTGATGATTACAACGTTAACTTGTTAGTTTACTTTGAGCAGTTTGAAGATATGTATACTGCAATATTACGAGAAAAGGCGCTTAAGAAGTGGGGAAGAGCGTGGAAGGTTAGATTAATTGAGAAGGTTAACCCTAAGTGGCTAGACTTATATAATGACATTCTTTAGGTAAAGAATTTATTAAAAAACTTAAGTTCTGGATACCCGACAAGAGACCTCGGGTATGACAAATATGAGATGGTATTCACCTCGGATATGACGAATCTGAGATGGTATTCGCCTCGGGTATGACGCAAATGAGATTGTATAGTATGAGTATGGCTCTAACTTCTCAGTCGTCATTCCCGCATTCTCTTGGCGGGAATCTAGTGCTGGTGGAAGAATAGAGTAACAGAGAAGTCTAACCCTGAGTGGTTAGACTTATATAATGACATTCTTTAGGTAAAAAATTTTCAAATCAAAGTTCTGGATACCCGACAAGAGACCTCGGGTATGACGAATATGAGATAGTATTCTCCTCGGGTATGGCACAAAAGAGATAGTATTCACCTCGGGTATGGTACAAATGAGATTCTATAGTATGAGTATGCCTCTAACTTCTCAGTCGTCATTCCCGCGTTATCTTGGCGGGAA
>OLII01000400.1_pt1 | contig 16621 bp, 18 predicted proteins | sample 1609481 | NCBI WGS metagenome assembly OLII01 (sample SAMN05416859, study PRJEB24817) | seawater metagenome | isolation source: Sea water | place: Canada:Atlantic | collected 2013-11 | reverse complement strand
CGAGATCTAGTACGGTCTCGTGGGCTCGGAGATGTGTATAAGAGACAGGGTGGATGTGACCTTCGCCAACCTGGTGTTCGTGGGCCTGGACCGCGAGCAGGTGGTGAGCCAGTGCGCGCTGATCGAAGGGGTGCTGGAGGCCAAGCCGATGCTGGCGATCGTTGCCCTGGGCGATGGCATGGACAACCAGCTGGTGCTCAATGCGATGCGCGCCGGTGCGCGGGACTTCGTCGCCTACGGCTCGCGCTCAAGCGAAGTGGCCGGGTTGGTGCGCCGCCTGAGCAAGCGCCTGCCACCGGTGACCAGCAACCCGCACCTGGGCGGCCTGACGGTGCTGTACGGCACCCAGTGCGCCAGCGACGGCGCCCTGCTCACCAGTCACCTGGCGCGGGTGGTGCAGGGCAGTGGTCAGCAGACCCTGTTGCTGGACCTGGGCCTGCCCCGTGGCGACAGCCTGGCGCTGCTGGGGCTGGAGGCCTCGTTTCACTTCGGTGATGCGCTGCGCCACCTGCGCCGCCTGGATGCCACCCTGATCGACAGCGCGTTCGCCCGCGAACCCTCGGGCCTGCGCCTGCTGGCCTATACCGACAGCGACGAGGCACTGGAGCGCACCAGCGCGGCCGAGCTGTACATGCTGCTCAGCGCGCTGCGCCAGCACTTCCAGCACATCGTGGTGAACCTGGCCGGGCAGCCCGACAGCGAGCCCTTGCGCACCTTCGTCAGCCATTGCGACAAGCTGATCTGGTACACCGACCAGAACGTGCTGGACTGCCGGCGCAACCTGGAGGTGCTGACCCTGTGGCGCGAGAAGGGCATGAAACTGGAACACGCGAGCCTGCTGGTGGACCGCTACCTGCGCAGCGTGGCACCCGACTCCGACGCGCTGGGCAAGCGCTATGGCCTGCCGGTGCTGGTGGTGCTGCCCTACAGCCCCGAGGTGCGCCTGAACGCCAAGAACCAGGGGCTGTCGCTGTTCGAGGTGGCCCCGCGCGAGGCCTTGACCCAGGCGCTCAAGGCCTTGGGCGAGCGGCTGGCACGACGTTCGGAAAGCCTGCAACCGAAGGCGGGCAACTGGATGAAGCGCCTGTGGGGGCACAAGTAGATGAGCGGCGACGAGCTGTTCGGCGGCCCGCGGCAAAACCCGGGCAGCGACCCGCAGGGGCTCAAGCGGGCCTTGCACCGGCACATCATCGATGCCATCGAGGACACCGGCCTCAACCTGCTGGAGGGCGCCCGCCCGGCGCTGGCGCAGTTCGTGGTGGAGCAGGTGGGCGACTACATCGCGCGTCAGCACCTGGCCGTGTCGCGCTACGAGATGGAGCGCCTGGCCGAGGAGATCGTCGACGAGCTCACCGGCTTCGGCCCGCTTGAGGTACTGCTGCGCGATGCGGGCGTCACCGAGATTCTGGTCAACGGCCCGCACCGGGTGTTCATCGAGCGCGCGGGCGTGCTGCAGCAGACCGACCTGCGCTTTATCGACGCGCATCACGTGGAGCGTGTGATGCAGCGCATCCTCGCACCGTTGGGGCGGCGCCTGGACGAGTCGTCGCCGATGGTCGATGCGCGCATGCCCGACGGCAGCCGGGTGAATGCGATCATCCCGCCGGTGGCGCTGGACGGGCCGTGCCTGTCGATCCGCAAGTTTCGCAAGGACATGCTCAAGAGCGCCGACCTGCTGGCCACCCGGGCCATCGACCAGGCGATCCTCGACTTTCTGCAACGAGCCGTGGGCAAGCGCTGCAACATCCTGGTCAGCGGCGGCACCGGCACCGGCAAGACCACCTTGCTGAACATCCTCAGCCAGTTGATCAGCCCCCGTGAACGCCTGGTGACCATCGAGGACGTGGCCGAGCTGCAGCTGGATCACCCGCACGTGGTACGCCTGGAAACCCGCCCGCCCAATGCCGAGGGGCATGGCGAGATCAAGGCCAGCGAGCTTATTCGCAACGCCCTGCGCATGCGTCCGGACCGCATCATCCTGGGCGAGATCCGCGGGGTCGAGGTGCTCGATGTACTGACCGCGATGAACACCGGCCACGACGGTTCGATGAGCACGGTGCACGCCAACAACGCGCAGGACGCGCTGCTGCGCCTGGAGACCCTGGTGGGCCTGACCGGTCGCCAGGTGGCCGAGAAGACCTTGCGCCAGATGATCTGCGCCGCGCTCGACGTGGTGATCCAGCTGGCCCGCCTACCCGATGGCCGTCGCTGCGTGAGTGAGGTGCTGGAGGTGGTGGGGGTGCGCGACGACGTGTATGTCACCAACACGCTGTTTCGCCTCGACCGGCGCGGCGGCGACGCCTTCCTGCGCGAGGCGGTCAACCCGGCCAGCGACAAGCTGCGCCGTGACCTCAACGATGCGGAGCCCGGGCCGTGAGCGGCGCGGTGTGGTTGTGGCTGGGGGGCGTGGTCATGTTCGGCATCTCGATGCGCCTGTTCTATACCAGCCTGCACCGCTCGGGCAACGAGCGCATTCTGCAGCGCCTGGGCCAGCACCAGCAGGCCGCCGACAACAGCGGGCCACGTGGCCCCGACTGGCTCGAGCTGATGCTGTTGCGTGCAGGTTTCGACCGCCGCAATGATCGGCTGATGGCGTGGGTGGCAGGCTGGCTGCTGCTGGCCGTGTGCGCCGGGCTGTACGGCGGCTGGCCTGGCCTGCTGCTGATGCTGCTGGCGGGGCCGTTGCTGTTGCGCCTGTTCCTGGCCTGGCGCTACCAGCACCGGGTACGCCGCCTTATCGAACAGTTGCCGGTGCTGCTCGACCATTGCGTGCGCAGCCTGAAGGCCGGGCGCACGCTGAGCGATGCGGTGCTGGGGGCCATCGATGCCTCGCGCGAGCCGTTGCTGGGGGCCATGCAGCGGGTCAAGCGCAACGTGCAGTTGGGGGTGAGCCTGGACGATGCGATGTCGGATCTGGCCGAACTGTATGCGCGCGAAGAGCTGCGCCTGTTCGCCCTGGGCCTGCGCATCAACCACCGCTATGGCGGCAATGCCAGCGAGTTGCTGGAGAACCTGATCAAGGTGATTCGCGAGCGCGAGCAGGGCGCGCGGCAGCTGCGCGCGATGACCGGTGAAACCCGCATCACCGCCGTGGTGCTGGCGGTGCTGCCGGTCAGCGTGGCCGGCTACTTCATGTTCAGCAACCCCAATTACCTGCTGACCATGTGGCATGACAGTGTCGGCCAGCGCCTGCTGTTCAGTGCCTTCGTGCTGCAGGCGCTGGGGTGTCTGGCGCTGTGGCGCATGTTGCGGAGTATCTGAGATGGCCTTGTTGCTCAGTGCGGTGTTGTTGTTTGGCGCGTTCGCCCTGCTGCTGGGTCAGTGGCTGCGTCAGCGGCGCAGCCAGCGCCTGGTGGAGCAACGCCTGCAGGGGCGTGCGCCGGACGAGCCGGCACTGCGCGGCTGGTTGCAGCGCATGGGCGACAGCCGGCTGGGGCAGCGTTCGCTGAACCTGGACGGCGAGACCCGCCAGTTGCTCGACCGGGTGGGCTGGCGGCGTTCGCGCCAGCGCTCGCTGTTCGCGGCCTGCCAGGTGGGCTTGCCGCTATGCCTGATGGGGGCGGCGGTGCTGGTGCAGGAGGTGTTCTTTCGCGAGAGCCGTTCGCCCTGGTTGTTCCCGCTGATGGGGCTGGGGTTGGGCTACCTGCTGCCCAAGCGGTTGCTGGCGCTGCTGGCGGCACGCCGTCAGCGCCAGGTGGCGCAGGAGGTGTCGACCTTCATACCGCTGCTGCGCATCATGTTCGAGTCGGGCCTGGCGGTGGAGCAGAGCCTGCGCCTGCTGAGCCTGGAGGGGCAGCGCCTGCTGCCGGTGCTGAGCGAGGAGTTGCGGCTGTTGCTGGCGCGGGTCGATTCGGGGTTGGCGCTGGCCCCGGAGCTGGAGAAGACCGCGCAGTTGCTGGGGGTGGAGGCGTTCAGCGATACCTGCATCATCCTGCGGCAGTTGCTGACCCAGGGGGGCGGGGCGATGAAGTCGCTGCTGGCGCTCAAGCAACTGCTCGATGACCGGCGCCTGACCACCTTGCAGGAACGGATTTCGAAGATGTCGGGAAAGATGTCGGCAGTGATGATGCTGTTTCTGTTCCCGGCGTTGCTGATCGTACTCGCCGGCCCGGGCTTCACCGCCCTGGCCAGGGCATTCGGGGCTTGAGAGGAGTGGACGCAATGAAGGCATGCATCGCGGCGCTGGGGTTGTTGTTGCTCGGTGGTTGCGCCACGGATGGCTCGGCGCCGTGGCTCGCCATGCCGGGCTCGACGGCCAGTTGTGCCAAGCCCGATTCGAGCCAGGAGCTGTCGCTGAACATGGCCGATGAGATGCTTGCCGACGGGCGCCCGCATGCCAGCCTTGCGCACCTGGAGGCGCTGCCGGCCGATCTGGCCCAGGTGCGGGTGCGCAAGGCCAAGGTACTGCGCCTGCTTGGACGCAGCGAGGCCGAGCCGCTGTACCGCAGCCTGCTTGGCGGGTGCCTGGCGGCCGAGGGTGAGCATGGGCTGGGTCAGATGGCGGCGGCCCGTGGCGACAACGCGCAGGCGCTGCAGCATCTGCAACGGGCCATGCAACTGGCCCCCACCGACGAGAAGATCCGCAACGACCTGGGGGTGGTGTACCTGAACCAGGGCAAGCTGGAGCAGGCGCGCTTCGAGTTTCTGACCGCAATCGAACTCAAGGACAGCGACCGTCTGGCGGCGGTCAACCTGGTGACCTTGCTGCTGTACCAGGACAAATGGCAGCAGGCGGCCGACCTGGTGAGCCGGCTGGGCCTGAGTGCGGCGCAATTCAACGAAGCGCAGGCGCGCGCCCAACAACTCAAACCTGGCAGTGTGGCTGCCGTGCAGAGGTCGTCATGAACAGTCGGATACTGGTGATGCTGGTAGTGCTGCCGGGCCTTGCCCAGGCGATCGAGCCCGGGCCTTCGTCCAGGGCACAGTCGGCCACCGAGGCGTGGTTGCAGATGCAGGCCAGCGGCGCGCAGGCCTCCAAGACCCCGCAGAGCGCCACGCCCAAGGAGCGCGACCAGAGCATGCAACGCTGGCTGGATACCTACAAATACGTGATTCCGGATTTCTTCCGGTGGGAGAAGACCAGCAATAGCGACAAGTGAGTCATGCCCAAGAAAAAGCCCAGCGTCGGCTGGGCTTCATTCACGATTTGGGCTTGGCGGAGAAGTTTCTGAGCACCATGCTCTTGAGGGCTTCCCGGGTTTGCTCGGAGGAGCGCTTGCTGGGGCTCTCTTCCTTGTATCTGGTTTTTAGTACTTTTAGGGAGGTCATCTACGGCTCCTGAAAGTAATGAAAATATACGCTGAGTGTCATGTTTCAGGTTCTATTTGCGCTAGGGATACTAGCATTTTCCCGAAATGATAGCAAATCGGCTCCAGAAGTTGAGCAAAGTTCATCGCGCTGTCTTCATCGCGGAAAATCCCCTTTTTGTTGCGGTATATATTCATTACGGCGATGGTTTCATAGACAGGGAGTTGTTCCGCATCCGCCTCGCGTCGAACCTGAATGGGAATGGAGAGTATCGACTGGGCTTCTTCTATATCGTTGTAATACTCCAGTACATCATGTTTGAAGCGATTGCAGAACTCGCGGTTCTTGTATGCAAGATTGTCCAGAAACAGAGATATTTCGCTTTGGGTATGGTGCAGGTATTGCGCCATACCGAAACTGGCGCACATGGGGGCGCCGGGGATGATGGGTTGCGTTGTGAAACCGGCATAACCCTGTTCGACATAAGGGAAGCAAATCGGCTCTTTTATGAAGTCGTCCCGCTCGCCGAACTCGACTTTGGTAGACACCGTGAAAGTCGTATCTTCAAGCACCAGGATGCCACTGCACTTTGCAAGTTTGCCAAGTGTTGAGTTGTTGTACAGAAATAGCTTGCTGGAATCGATGATGCGGGCAATGTTGTCCATGCTGCCGTCGGCAAGCGTTACCGTATCGAGAAAACCCGATGGCACCAGGGTCATGATGTTGGCTCGATAGACCGACGACTTGCCTTCATTGCCATCCCAGTCCTTGGCCAGCGACAACACACCGTGCAGGCACTCGCGCATCAGCTTGTGGACCACGTCGGGTTTGGGCGCCTCGCTGTTGAGCTCCGCTTTGATTTCCAGACGCCGGGCGCCGAGGATACGCATGTAGGCAGAGTAGTTTCCGAGAAACGACTTTGACGGAGTGCTTTTTATGTAACTGTGCAGTTGGCTGCGCGCCGAGTTGTTTTCCCGGTTGACGGCTATTTCCCGTAGCAACAGGAACAGGCCGAGGTAGAGCAACAGCCTGAATGCCGTGGACGCTTCATTCAGCGGCGCCCCCTCGCAGGTGGGTAACAGCCCAAGGCACAGGTTGTTGAACTGTCCTGTTATTGCCGAGCTGTAAAGGGAGATGTAAGCACCCACCAGAACGGTAGCGAAAATGGCGATAGAGCCGAAGAACGCACCGCTGGGGGCAAACAGCCCTTTGAGAAATGAAGTCATGCTTGAGCAGGCCACACATCGACGAGAAGTGGCCCGGATTCTTGCATAGCCCAAGGGGGCTGGCATATCCAATTTGTTTCAGGTTTCACCGCTGCCTTCGAAGGCTCGAAGGCAGCGGCGACCTGTTCAATGCGCCGTGATGCGCTGACGCAGCGCCGAGGGGTTGGGCGCCAGCGCCAGGGCCAGCTGGGTGCGGTTGTGCATGTGGGTCAGGCGCAGCACCTGCGACACATACAGCTTCACCGTGTTCTCGGTAATGCCCAGCTCGCAGGCGATCTGATAGTTGGTCTGGCCCTTGCCCACCAGCCGCGCGACGTCCAGCTGGCGCGGTGACAGCTGGTCGAAGATCGCCGGCATGCTCTCGGCTGCCGTTGCATCCTCGCCACCCAGGCCCGTGCCCACCACCTGCTCGCGGGCCTTGCCCAGGTCCTGGTAGAGGTCGTCGATGGATTCGGCCAGGTACTGCAGCTTCTGGTTGAGGTGGCCCAGGTGCTGGAAGTTCTTCTGCCGCTCCAGCAACGCGGTCTCCTGGCGCTTGAGCCCTTCGAGCAATTCGGGGAGGTCCACCGGCTTCTGGTAGTAGTCGGCGAACCCTTCGCGCAGCGCCTTGATCACATCCTGCTTCTCGGCCCGCCCGGTGAGCATGATCGCCTCGAAGATCCGCTGCTTGCCGGCAATGGCCTTGAGCGCCTTGACCAGCTCGATGCCGTCACGCTCGGGCATGTGCAGGTCGCACAGCACCAGGCCGATTGCCGGGTCTTCGGTAAACCGCTCGATGGCCTGCTGGCTGCTGTGGCACGGTACGCACCGGTACCCGCTGCCCTCGATGAATTCACACAGCTCTTCGACGATCAACGGCTGGTCGTCGACGATCAACACCTTGAATGGACTCACTGGCTTGTTCACACGCAACTCCCTGCTGACGTGCCCTTCCTGGTACGGCCATGACGCTTGTGGTATCGAGGGGCAGTGACTAGAAAAATAGACGCAGTTGGCGGCTATGTACAACGTATGTACAGCAGGTTAGACGGGTTGTTCGATCAATGGATCCATACCGCAGCCAATAAAAAGCCGGCCAGCACGAAGGGGGCGAAGGGCTGTTTTTTTGACGCTTCTTCGATCACCTGCCTGAAGCGTTGCTTAACCTTCTGACTCAGAAGGGACCACAGCCAGCGGCGGCTGAGCAACCAGATCACCACCGCCACCCCGGCACCGATGAAGGTGCCCAGCAGGTACATCCGATCAGTGGCAAGCGCCAACGCACCCAGCAGTTTCACATCGGCGGCGCCCAGGCGCCCGAGCATGTAGCCGGGCAGGGTCAGCAGCATCACGATCAGCAGCGCCCAGCCGCCCTCGCTGGCATCGGCGCCGATCCAGGTGTGCCCGGTGATGAAGAGATAGGCCAGGGCGCAGGCTGCGGCGCCAAGGGTCAAGGTGTTGTTGATCTGCCTTTCTCGGGCATCCTGTTCGGCACACAATGCGAGCCACAGCAGCAGGACGATGCTTTGCATAGGCGAAATGCCATCCCTTGGTCGTGATTGATTCTATGCTTGATTGCGGGTGTCATTGTCAGGGTAGACGCGATCATGAAAGCAGGCCTTGCAAGACGGCAAAAAGGTGCGGCGGCGATCGAATTCGCCGCCGTGTTCGTGGTGTTCTTCGCGGTGTTCTACGGGGTGGTCAGCTACGCCCTGCCACTGCTGATGCTGCAGTCGTTCCACCAGGCCAGCAGCGAGGCGGTGCGTCGCTGCATGGCGCTGGACCCGACCAGCGCCACCTACCGCACCGATGTGCCGGCACTGGCCCGCGAGGTACTGGCCCAGCAGTTGGCGTGGATGCCGGGAACGCTGAAGTTCCAGCCCGGCACCGACGCGGTCGTGACCCTGAGCAACACCAACCTGCTGACCGTGCGCATCAACTACGCCAAGGCCCGGCTCACGACGGTGCTGCCGGTGCTCGACCTGCCGGTGGTGGGCGAGGTGCCACGCCTGCCGGCAACCCTTGGCGCCACCGCGAGCCTTCAGCTTTGAGCGGTGGCCACGGCCTGTTCGATCGCTGGCGCGGGCGCCCGGCCGCCGCGGTGGCCGCACCGCAGGCCCCGGTACCGGCGGCGGTGGGCCTGCAGCTGTGGCTCGATGACAAGGGCCGCGTGCTGCGCCTGGGCGGCCCGCTGCGCAGCGTCCTGGCGCTGCCCGCGCAGGCTGCTGCGCGGGTGCAGGACTACGTGCAGGCGCACAGCCTGCTGGTGCTCGAAGGCGAGCCCGCCGACTGGCAGGCACAACCGCTGGACCTGGACTTCAGAACCGCCAATGGCAGCACCCTGCATACCCGCGGCTGGTTGCTGGCCCAGGGCGAGGACTGGCTGTTGCAGTTGTTCGATGTGGGCGATCTGCTGCAGCAGCGTCAGCAGGGCCAGGATGCCCGACGCCAGCAACAACTGGCCCGCCAGGTCGGCGCAGCACTGCGCGATTGCAGCCTGGAGCGCCTGCCCCGGGTGGCCGCCGAGCAGTTGCAGCGCCTGGCCTGGCACTGGCGCATGGGCTGGGCGGCGCTGCTGCTGCGCACCCCCGGCGGCTGGCAGACCTTCGCGCGGGACGCATCGAGCGTGCCCTGGGCCGACGATGCACGCCTGAGCGCGGTGCTCGACCGCCTGCCGTCGGGGCGCGTGCTGTGCAGCGCCGAGTTTCCGGCCTTGCAGGTGCTCTGCCCGACTCACGCGCTGTATGTGGTTGGCCATGCGCAGCAGCATCAGGCCCAGGCCTGGCTGCTGTGCGCGGACGAGGGCGGGCAGGCCCGGCCCGAGGCGGCCCCCCTGCTGCTCGATGCCATGGCCGAGCCGCTGCTGGCGCGCCTGGCCGGCGACCGCCTGCAGGCCAGCCAGCAGCGCCTGGACAATGTACAGGGGTTGCTCGGTGCGGGCTGGTGGGAGTGGTCGCTGCACGAGCCCTACCTGCACCTGGCACCGGGGCTGGCGGCCAGTTTCGGCGTGAGTGCGCAACTGGCGCTGCCGGCCTGGTGGGCGCTGCTGCACCCGGCCGACCGGGAGGCGGCGCAACTGGCGTTCGAGGCGCTGCAGCGCGAGGGCTGCAGCCTGCAACTGTGCGTGCGCCTGCAGGCCGCGTCGCTGCGCTGGTACCGCATCTGTGGCGATGTGCACGGGCAGGGGCAGCAGCGACGTCTGCAGGGTTTCATGCTCGACATCAGCGATATCAAGGCCCAGGAGCAGCAGGCCAGTGCCGCGCACGCACGGCTGGACAACCTGATCGCCAGCTCGCCGGCAGTGATCTATATCCAGCGCTATGACGCCGGCGCGCTGCAGGCCGAATTCTTCAGTGCCAGCCTGCAGCCGCTGCTTGGCTGGACGCCCGCTGCCGACCTGCAACCGGCGCACTGGGTACACCCCGACGACCAGGCGCTGTGGCTGCAACGTACCCGCGACCTGCTGCGCGAGGGCCAGGTGCGCAGCCGCTACCGCCTGCGCGATGCGCAGGGCATCTACCACTGGGTGCTGGATGAAGCGCGCCTGCTGCGTGACGACCTGGGCCTGCCGGTGGAGGCCGTGGGTATCTGGCTCGACGTGACCGAGGCGACCCTGGCCGCCGAGCGGGTGCGCGAGAGCGAGGAACGTTACCGGGTGCTGGTGGAGGACTCGCCGGCGATGATCTGCCGCTACCGGCCCGACCTGACTGTGTTGTTCGGCAACCGCCCGCTGGCCGACTACCTGGAGTGCCTACCTGACCAGTTGCCCGGGAGCGACCTGGGGCAGTGGATGTCGCCGGCCCAGCGCGAGGCGTTCTCGCAGCGCCTGGCCGGCCTGACCCCGCAGCAGCCGGTGAGCAGTGCCGAAATCTGCCTGGAGCTGCCGGGGCGCGAACATGCCTGGTGGGTGTGGTCCGACCGCGGCCTGTTCGATGAACAGGGCCGTCTGCTGGAGGTACAGGCGGTGGGGCGCGACAACACCGCGCTGCGGCGCAGCCAGCAGCAGCTGTTGCAGAGCGCGAAGATGGCCACCCTGGGCGAAATGGCCACCGGCCTCGCCCACGAGATCAATCAGCCGTTGAACGTGATGCGCATGGCGGTGGTCAACGCGCTCAAGCGCCTGGAGAACGGCGACGTGCAGGTGGAATACCTGCAGGACAAGCTCAGGCGCATCGATGCGCAGGTGCTGCGGGCCTCGAAGGTGGTGGACCACATGCGCGTGTTCGGGCGGCGTTCGGAGGTCGAACAGCAACTGTTCGAGCCCTGGCAGGCGGTTGAGGGTGCCGTGTCGTTGCTGGCCGACGGCCTGGCCGGCAAGGGCGTGGCGCTGAACCTGGGCCCGGCGCTGAGCGGCTGCCCTGTGCGCGGCCATGCCGATCAGCTGGAGCAGGTGCTGATCAACCTGGTGGTGAATGCCCGCGACGCCTTGCTGGGCCGACGTGAGGCTGACCCGCAGTTGCGCCCCTGGATCGCGGTGGAGGCCGAGCCGGTGGCGGGTGGGGTGCGCCTGCAGGTGCGCGACAATGCCGGCGGCATCGACCCGCGCCTGCTGGAGCGGATCTTCGAGCCGTTCTTCACCACCAAGCCCAGCGGCGTGGGTACCGGGCTGGGCCTGTCGGTGAGTGGCGGGATCATCGAGGGCATGGGCGGGTTGCTCAGCGCACACAATGGCGCCGAGGGCGCGTGTTTCGTGATCGAGCTGCCGGTTCAGAGCATCAGCTGAGCGCGGTTGCCGTCACAGGTGAGGTTGGCACCGACCTCGACGTTCACCAGGTCCAGCCCCAGTGCCTTGAGCAGTGTGTTGACCAGCGGGTCGACCAACTTGCCGAGCAGGTTCCTGATCACTGGCTGCAGCAGCGCCTTGACGTCATCGAGCAGGTTGCCGGCCACCACCAGCACGTTGCCGAGCAGGTTGCCGTTGAGCGGGCGGTACACCTGCAGCTCGATGCCATTGATGGTGTTGTTCAGGCTCTGCACGATATCGCTGGCCGAGGTGGCCATGTAGGCCGGTGGCAGGTCGATGTCCGGTGGCGCGCTGGCGTTGCGAAACAGCAGGTCGGTGGCAGGCCCGGTGGAGTTGCTGCCCAGCAGCGGCGCATTGACCTTGAGCCCTACGCCACCGCCAGCGAAGGCGGTGCGCGCGCCGCAGGTGGACGGCAGTATCAGGAAGCGCGTGCAGTATTTGCTGCCGATGTCGATCAGCGGCAGCGGCGAAATGGCGGTGTTGCCCGTGCTGAAAAAGGCCTGGGGATCGCTGAACATGCCCACCGAAACGTTGAGCGCCGAACTGCGGGTGCTGGCGGTCAGGGTCTTGTCCGGCTTGCAGCTGTAGCGGGTGACCTGGCTGCTGGCACTGGCGACTTCCAGGCCGATGTCCAGGTGTACCACCCCAGGCAGCAAACGGACGTCGCTGACCTTGCACGGGATCGCCAGCAGGCAGAACACCGACTCCAGCGTGGCCACCAGATTGAGGCTGAGCAGGTTGCTGACCACGTTGGTCAGCGGTTCGGCCAGGTCGAGCACGGCGTTGAGCAGGCCGGTGATGCTGTTGAGCAGCGGCAGCTCCAGGCTGACCAGCGCACGGACCTGAGCGGTGTGCACCTTGATGGTGTCGTACTGCGGGTTGCCCACGGCGGAGATCTGTTCGGGTTCTATGACCTTGAGGCGCAGGTTGGCCTTGACCAGCGGCGGGATGTTGAGCGGCACCTCGGCGGTGGCCGCAGTGTTCTTGTTGGCCAGCATCACCGAGGCCTTGAGCAGTTGCAGCAGTTGCATCTGGGCATCCAGGCCGGACTGGACCGCGCCGTTCTGGATATCGAGGATATCGCCCAGCTTGACCAGCGGGTTGTTGCCGGCACCGAGTACCAGATTGCCGAGGTCAGTCACCACCTGGGCCGCCGCGCCGCCGCGCCGGGCGAGGTCGATGGCGACATCGAGCAGGTCGGTCAGGTGCAGCTGTTTGCCCAGCAGTTCATCGTAGTTGCCGACCTGTACCCCGGCCTTGATGGCCAGGGCATCGAGAAAGCTCAGCAGGTCGACGTTGACATCGGCGATGCCCTGCCAGCTCAACACATCGAGTTTGACGTTGCCGCCAAGTGCGCTGAACAGGGCGTTGAGCATATCGGCCTTGCGCGTGTCGATGGTCAGCAGGGTGCTCTTGAGACGCAGCATCGCCTGTGGCGGCTTGGGCAGCGAGGCCACCGCACTGGCGTGCAGGGTGGTGGTGGCCGGCACGGCGCCGCCGCTCAGCAGGGCCTGTACACCGGCGGCAATGCTGGTGGCCACGGTGCTGCTGGCACTGACCCGGATCGCTTCGCTCTTGCTCGGGTTGACGGTATAGGTGCGCCGGCTGCCGGCACCGGTCTGCAAGGTGCCGCAGGTGGTGGCCAGGGTATGCTTGGCGCCGGGCGCGAAGCCGTTGCGTGCGGCGCTGGCCTGGGCCACGGTCGCCGCCTGCGGGCCGCTGCCGGTGCACACCGCACTTTGCCCAGCCGCTTCGAGGGCGGCCATGTCGACCACCCGCTGCAGCGAACGCTGTTCCAGATAGAGCCGCCCGCTATCGATCACCAACAGGGCGAACACCAGCGCCAGGGCCAGTGTCAGGGCGGCCATCAGGCCGATCGCGCCACGCTGCCGGGTTGGGAATCGGGTAGCCACGAGCACTCCTTTGCCGGCACCAGGCCGTGCGCGAACGCATGCGTCAAAGAAGTGTAGTCAAGATAATGGCCAGTCGCCTTGAGGTGGCGACCGGCCATCGCCGGCTCAGTGGGGCGGGTAGTTGGCCAGTACCTTGGCCACGGTATTCTGGATCGCGGTGTTGCGCTCGGTGGGGCCGGGCGGGTAGTTGTTCATGATCTGCTCGGCGCTGCCGCGCCATACCAGCTTGCCGTCGCGGCTGTCGAACAGGTCGACCTGGATGGTGGCGACCTTGTAGTCGACGCTGCGGGTCTCGTTGTAGGCCGGGCCGCCCCAGTAGCCACCCCAGTAACCGCCCCAGGCACCGCCGTAGTTGGTGGTGATCTGCTGCTGGCGGTTTTCGACGATCAGGTAGGTCTGCACCTTGAGGTCACCCCTGGCGTTGCCCTGGGCAGGGCGCAGGCCACGCTGGTCGAGCTGTTCGCTGACGGCCTGGCGGATGCGCTGCTCGGTGAGGTCGCTCTTGATGCGCGGGTCGTCCGGGCGATATTGCAGGGCCGGCTCCTGCCAGCTCCAACTGCGGTAGGCCGCAAAGTCGCGGCTGGCATCGAAGTCCTGGGTGACGTTGTTGCTCTGGCAGGCGCCGAGCAGCGCCAGCAGGGCCAACAGGGGAAGTAGAGCGAGACGGCGCAGCATGATGATTCTCCGGTTGCCTTCAGCTTGGGGGGTAGCCATCCAGGGCCTTGTGCACGGCATCGCGCAGGGCGCGGGCGCGCTCGCTCGGTGAGCCCTGGCTGGTGGTTTCTGCGCTGGCGCTCCAGACCGGCTGGCCGCTGCCGGCATCGAACAGGTCCAGGCGCACCACCATCACGTCGACCTGGTAGGTGCGTATGATCGGCACGCTGCCATACACACCATAGCCGTTGCGATAGCCGCCGTAGCGGTTGTAGCCGATGCCCCCGTAGCCGTAGTCGTCATAGGGGTAGTAATCGTCGCGCACCTGGCGCAGGCGCCGCTCCATGCGCAGGTCGGCACTGACCAGCAGGTCGCTGCGGGTGTTGCGCGCAGGCCGCAGGCCGCGCTGGTCGAGGGCGGCGCTGACTGCGTCGGCAAGCTCGGCCGGGTCGCTGGAGGCGCTGCCGGCCGGGAGCTGGCCGTTGCGCCATGACCAGCTGCGGTAACGGCCATAGTCACGGGCTGGTGCCGGGTAGGCGCTGGCGTCGAAGGTGGTGGCCGCCTGGGGCGGGGCCGGCGGCAGCGGTCGGGAGCTGGCCACATACGGGTTGCTGCCCTGGCAGGCGGCCAGGGCCAGGCACAGCAGGCCCAGGATCAAACGGTACGGCATGGCAGTCTCCCGGCAGACACGGCTCGGTACTCAGCGTGGGTGGCACATCCAGTGCAGGTAGCGGCCCAGGCCGGCGAAGGCCGGGTGGCGGCGGTGCGCCAGTTCCATTTCGAGCAGGTCGAGCAGTTCTGCCTTGGCCTGGAACTCGACGGGCATGTAGTCGTGGAACACCCGTACACCGCTCTCGCTGTGTATATCCCACAGACCTTCAAGGTGCGCCCGGAGTTCGCGCGGATCAAGTGGTTTTTGCGGGGTCAGGCTCTGCTTTTCACCGGCCAGGCTGGCCCCGCGCAGTTTGCGGAAATGGCCCTTGAGCAGGTTGCGATACACCAGTGCGTCGCGGTTGTAGAAGGCCAGCGACAGCAGGCCGTCGGCGCGGGTGAGCTGGTGCAGCACCGGCAGGATGGTCTCGGGTTCGGCCAGCCATTCGAGCACGGCGTGGCACAGCACCAGGTCGTAGGGTTCGGTGAGCTGGCCGAGAAGTTCCTGCCAGGGCGCCTGGATGAAGGTGGCTGGCTGGCCGGCGGCGGCGAAGCGTTCGCGGGCGCCCTCGAGCATCGGCGCGGCGGGTTCGGCCAGGGTCACCCGGTGGCCGCGCTCGGCCAGCCACAGGGCCATGTGGCCCAGGCCCGCGCCGATGTCGAGCACGCGCAGGGGGCGGTCGGGCAGTGCTTCGGCGAGGTCGGCCTGGAGCACCGCGAGGCGGATGGCGCCCTTGGCGCCGCCGTAGATCTTTTCGGCGAAGCGGGTCGCCAGTGCGTCGAAGTGGCGGTCTTTCATCGGGCGAAGCGCCGTTCGCTGTCGGCCAGCTTGCTGCGCACCACCTGTTCCATGTCCAGGCCCAGTTCGCTGCACAGCAGCAACAGGTAGAGCACCACGTCGCCGACTTCCTGGCCGGCGTGTTCGAGCTGCTCGGGGGACAGCTGGCGCGACTGGTCCTCGCTGAGCCACTGGAAGATCTCCACCAGCTCGGCCATTTCCACGCTGGCGGCCATGGCCAGGTTCTTGGGGCTGTGGAAGCCGCGCCAGTCGTTGTTGTCGCGGATGGTGTGCAGGCGGGTGGTGAGTTCTTGCAGGTTCATGGGTGGGGGCTCTCCTCGTGCGGCGTAGCTTAGCGCGGGTCGGCGGGTTTTTCAGGGGATTGTGCTGGCCTGTTCGCCGGCAACGCCGGCTCCTGCAAGCCCTGTGTCAGGTGCATGGGGCCTCACTGCCAGAGGCTGGCCCAGGCCGACACCAGCAACAGCAGCGCCAGCCCCTGATTGACCCGGCGCAGCACCACCGGCGAACCGCTCAGGCGCCGCGCCCCGCTGCCGAGCAAGGCCCAGCCACCCAGGCACGGCAGCGCGATCACGAAGAACACCAGGCTCAGGTGCGTCACCTGCAGCAGGCGGTCGCTGGCTGCGGCATCGATGAACACGCTGGCCACCGCCAGCGCCATCATCCACGTCTTGGGGTTGATCACCTGCAGCGCCGCCGCGCCCCACAGGCCGAGCCTTGCCGACGTCGCGCCCGATTGCTGCACCTGCACTGGGCTGCGAAAGATCTTCCAGGCCAGCCAGGTCAGCCAGGCCACGCCCAGCCCGTTGAGCAGCGGCTGTACCGCCGGGGCCCGGAACAGCACCTCGCCCATACCGCTGCCCACCAGCCAGACGATCAGCGCGGCCCCTGCACCGGCCCCCAGGATGATTGGCAATGCAGCGCGCAGGCCATGGCTGGCGCTGTTGCTCAGTACCAGGAAATTGGTCGGCCCGGGGGTGATGGACGCAACGAAGGCAAACAGCATGAAGGCCAGCATGGGCAGGCTCCTTGGTAGAGGGGCTTGCATGCTCGCGTGTTGGCGCGCGTCAGTCTGGAAGCTTTGTGCAGCGCCTGCGGTACTGTGCAGGGGTCATGCCATAGGCGCGCAGGAACCAGCGCCCCAGGTGGCTCTGGTCGGCAAAGCCCAGCGCTGGCGCCACCTGTGCCGGGCTCGACCCTGCCGCCAGCAGCCGGCGTGCATGGGCCAGGCGCAGTTGCACCAGGTAGGCGTGGGGCGCCAGGCCGAACGCGGCCTTGAAGGCGCGGCTCAGGCGAAAGCGGTCGATGTTGCAAGCTGCGGCCAGTTGCTCGAGGCCGATGTCGTGGTGCAGGTGTGCATGCAGGTAGTCGCGCGCCCTTTGCGCCACCAGCGGCAGGCGCGGGTCGGGGT
>OLII01000399.1_pt1 | contig 16642 bp, 11 predicted proteins | sample 1609481 | NCBI WGS metagenome assembly OLII01 (sample SAMN05416859, study PRJEB24817) | seawater metagenome | isolation source: Sea water | place: Canada:Atlantic | collected 2013-11 | reverse complement strand
TACGAGATCTAGTACGGTCTCGTGGGCTCGGAGATGTGTATAAGAGACAGTCCGTGCCCTGGGCACCCGCTTCATGGTCGAGCGCAGCGAGCACAGCACACGCCTGGCCATGCTCGAGTCGAGCACCGAGGTCAAGAGCGTCGGCAGCAGCCGCACGGTCAGCGCCGGCCAGCAGGTGCGCTTCGACGCCACTGGCATCCAGCCACTCCAGGCGGTCGACGCCGCCGGGCTGGAGCAGGCCTGGGCCAGCCACCAGATGATGGTCAAGGAGCAGCCGCTGGGCGAGGTGCTGGAGCGCCTGGCACGCAATCACGGCGGCTACCTGCTGTTCGATGCCAAGGCGCTGGCGCACCTGAACGTGACCGCCGTGTTGCCCGCCGACGACAGCGAGCGGGCGTTGCGCCTGCTGGCGCGCAGCTTCCCGATCCGGGTGCAGCACTACACCCCGTGGGTCACGCGAGTCACTCTTGAATAGAAACCCTTATCAAACGCTTCCAGTTCCCGTTACCTGTGCGTCCTTGTATTAGCCAATACATCGGAGAGTCGGGAACATGCCTTCACACAAGCCCCTCAAGCCCAGCCGCGCCCTGGCGCTGGCGGTTCATCTAGCCCTCGGCACGCTGCCGCTGCTGGCCCTGCAGCCGGCGCATGCGCAGCAGCAGGTGCAGCGCTATGCCATCCCGGCCGGGGCGCTGGGCGACGTGCTGAGCCGTTATGCCCGCGAGTCGGGGGTGGCCATTTCGTTCAATGCCGGCCAGGTCGCCAGCCTGTCCAGCGCCGGGCTGCAGGGCAACTATGCCCTGCAGGACGGCTTCGCCGCGCTGCTGTACGGCCACGGCCTGCAGGCCCAGGCCAGCAGCGACGGCTACGTGCTGGTTGCGCTGCCGGCGGCCAACGGCGCGGTGGAGCTGGGCGCCACCAGTATCAACGGGCAGGTGCTGGGGAGCACCACCGAGGGTACCGGCTCCTACACCACCGGGCCGATGCAGACGGCCACCAAGCTGCCCCTGAGCATCCGCGAAACCCCGCAGTCGGTGAGTGTGATCACCCGCCAGCGCATGGACGACCAGGACATGCAGAGCCTGGAAGATGTGCTCAAGAACACCCCCGGCATGTCCATGACCAAGGACGGCCCGCAGCGCCCGACCTTCTACGCCCGCGGCTTCACCGTCGAGAACCTGATGAACGACGGGCTCTCCAACGACCTGTCGCATTACCTCTCGCGGGACATGAACTCCACGCCCGACATGGCGATCTACGACCACGTCGAGGTGGTGCGCGGCGCCACCGGCCTGATGCAGGGCTCGGGCACGCCGTCGGCAGCGATCAACATGGTGCGCAAGCGCCCCACGGCCGACCCGCGCCTGAGCATCACCGGCAGTGCCGGCAGCTGGGACAACTACCGCACCGAGGTCGACGGCTCCGGCGCGCTCAACGACAGCGGCACCCTGCGCGGCCGGATGGTCACCGCCTACCAGACCCGCAACAGCTTCCAGGACGTGGCCGATACCGAGCGCTCGGTGTTCTATGCCATCGGCGAGGCCGACCTGAGCGACAACAGCACCTTCACCCTGGGGCTGTCGAACCAGAGCGTCAACAACACCTCCACCTGGGGCGGCCTGCCCACTGGCATCGACGGCAGCGACCTGCACCTTTCGCGCTCCACCTACCTGGGCAACGACTGGGAATACTGGGACCAGGACAACACCACCCTGTTCAGCCGCCTGGACTATCGCCTGGACAACGACTGGAAGCTGCTGCTGGCGGCCAGCCGCACCTGGTCGAAGCTCAAGATGCTCGGCAGCATGACCGAGTGCATGGGCGATGAGGGCGAGGTGTTCGGCCAGTACCTGGGGCAGTATCACTACGACGACGAGCAGAGCAGCTATGACGCCTATGCCACCGGGCCGTACCAGTTGCTGGGGCGTACACACGAACTGGTAGTCGGGGCCAGCCGCCGCGAGCTGACCTTCGAGGGCAAGGGCAACTACAGCGACGACCTGATCGGCATGAACATCCATGCCTGGGACCCCGGCAGCCTGCCCAAGCGTCGCCTGGACCTGAACTACTGGCACCAGGACCGCGAAACCTCGCAGACCGGCACCTACGTCACGTCGCGCTTCAACCTGGCCGACGACCTGAAGCTGATCGTGGGCGGGCGCCTGGACTGGTACGACAGCGAATCCCAGACCCGCAACGGCACGCGCCTGGGCAAGCCTGTCAACGTGAGCGTCACGCGCAACCTGACCCGCTACGCCGGGGTGATCTACGACCTGGATGCGCAGCATTCGGTGTACGTGAGCTACACCGACATCTTCAAGCCGCAGTCCGAGCAGGACGCCAGCGGCAGCGAACTCAAGCCGATCGAGGGCAAGAACTACGAAGTGGGGATCAAGGGCGAGTACTTCGACGGCGCATTGAATGCCAGTGCCGCGGTGTTTCGCATCGACCAGGAGAATCGCGCCAAGACCCTGGAGCGCTACCAGTGCTCCGACCTGGTGCCCAGCTGCTCCGAGGCGGCGGGCAAGCTGCGCAGCGAGGGTATCGAGCTGGAAGTGAACGGCACCGTGCTGCCGGGCTGGGAACTGGGCGCGGGCTACACCTTCGCCCAGGTCAAGTACGTGAAGGACGGCGACCCGGCCAACGAGGGACGGCTGTTCGACACCGACATCCCGCGGCACGTGTTCAAGGCGTTCACCACCTACCAGCTGCCGGGCGAGCTCGAGCGCTGGAAGGTCGGCGGCGGGGTGTACCGGCAGAATGCGATCTACAACAAGGGTGACAACTGGTACGCCACCGACAGCACCTACCGCATCGAGCAGGATGCCTACACCTTGGTCGACCTGATGCTCAGCTACAAGGCCTCCGAGCACCTGGACGTGCGCCTGAACGTGAACAACGTGTTCGACACCAGGTACTACCAGAGCATTGCCACCAACACGGTGTATGGCGGCAACTTCTACGGTGACCCACGCAATGCGATGCTGACGTTGCGCTGGTCGCTCTGAAAGGATCAGGCCGGCTCCTGCGGGCGTGCAGGGGCCGGCCTTGCCGGCGAAGCGGTCGGCACTTTTCTTCAGACATGAAAAAAGGGCCTACCTTTCGGTAAGCCCTTTTTAGTACTTGGTGGCTACACAGGGACTTGAACCCCGGACCCCAGCATTATGAATGCTATGCTCTAACCAACTGAGCTATGTAGCCAAGTGGCGCGCATTATTCGCTCGAAACGATGTTGTGTCAACACCCAATTTCAAAAAATTTAACGCCCGATCAACCGCTTAGCCAAAAACCCCTCAGAACCTGTAGGTGAAGTTGGTCATCACGTTGCGTGGTGCGCCGTAGGTGCCGTACAGGCCGGCCATGCTGTAGTACTCGCGATCGAACAGGTTGTTCAGATTCACCGAGGCTTCCAGGTGCTCGGTGATGTCGTAGCGCGCCATCAGGTTGGCGATGGCATAGCTGCCCTGGGTGAAGGTGTGCAGGTCGTTGCCCACCTTGCTCTGCCAGTTCACGCCACCGCCCACGGTCACCTTGTCCAGCACCCCCGGCAGGCGATAGCTGGTGAAGGTCTTGAGGCTGTGACGCGGCAGCACGGTGTTGATGCGCTCGTCCTGGTTGTCGGTGGTCAGGGTATAGGCATACCCCGCCGACGCCTGCCAACCCTCGGCCAGTTCGCCGTTGATCTCCATCTCGATGCCTTTGGAGGTGGTGTCCTGCTTGGCCTCGTACACGTTGTCGTGCTGCCAGATCGCCAGGTTGTCCTGTTCGAGCTTGAACACCGCCACGCTGGAGTTCAGCTTGCCGTCGAAGTGGCTGCCCTTGATGCCCATCTCGTAGCCGATGCCCTGCATCGGGTCGATGGGCTTGAATTGCGCGTCCTGCACCCACGACCCCTGCGGGTTGAAGATCTTGGTGTAGCTGGCATACAGCGACCAGGTGTCGTTCAGGTCGTACACCACCCCGGCATAGGGGATGAACACGCCGGTTTCCTTGCGGTCGGTGTTGCTGCTGGCCGCGCCATAGGGGCGGTCCTCGGTCTTGCGCTCCCAGTCGATCAGGCGGCTGCCCAGGATCAGGTTCAGGTCGTCGCTCAGGTGCAGGCGGGTGGTGAGGTAGGCGGCGTACTGGTTTTCTTCCTGTGACGACTTGCCGCTTTCGGTAAACGCCGGCTTGGGCTGCTTGCCGTCCCAGTCGAAGATGTTGTCGATCGACGCACCCGGGGTGGCGTTGTAGTCGTAGCGCCAGCCGCCCCACTCGGGCACGCTCTGGCTGAACTGCGACAGGGTCACGCCGCCAATTAGTTCGTGCTCGCGCTCGAACAGGCTGAACGGGCCGGTCACGTACAGGTCCAGGTTGTCCTGGCGCGGGGTGCCCGAGAAGCGCACCGGCAGCTGGCTCATGCCGCTGCCGTCCGGGTTCAGATCGCCCATGACGAAGCCGAACAGCTCATCGAACTTGTTTTCCGAGTGGCTGTACTCGAGCTTGCCGCTCCAGCCGTTGCCCAGTTGCTGCTCCACCGAGGCGAAGTAGCTGGTCTGTTCGTGGTCGTTGTACGACCAGGTGGGTGCGCTGTTGATCGAGCGGCTGAGGTTGCTGCGCTCACCGTTGCTGAACCGGGTGGGCAGGCCGCTGCGCAGCGGCGAGTCGACGTCGGTGCGCAGGTAGCTCAAGCCCAGGGTCAGCAGGGTGTCTTCGCTCAGGTCGAATTCGGTGATGCCGTATAGCAGTTGGGTGTCCTGCTTGTAGCGGTCGACCCAGGCCTTTTCGGTCTTGTAGTCGGCCACCAGGCGGCCGCGCACGTTGCCGCTTTCGGTCAGCGGGCCGGACACGTCGAAGCCGCTGCCGTAGCGGTCCCAGGTGCCGGCCGAGCCGGTGATGCTGGCCTGGCCCTCGTAGGTGGGGCGCTTGCGGATCAGGTTGATGGTCGCCGACGGGCTGCCCATGCCGCTGATCAGGCCGCTGGCGCCGCGCACGATCTCCACCCGGTCGTACATCGCCATGCTCTGGGTGTAGTTGTCCATGCGCGTGGTGGTAGGCACGCCGTCCACTTCGTAGTTTTGGATAACGAAGCCGCGCGAATAGTAGCTGTCGCTCTCGGCGCCCAGGCCGTCACGGGTGACGATGATGCCCGGGGTGGCTTCCAGGGTATCGGTCAGGGTGCTCAGGCGCTGGTCGTCCAGGCGCTGGCGGGTCATCACGGTCAGCGCCTGCGGGGTTTCCCTGGGCGTGAGGTTCAGGCGCGTCGAACTGCTGGAGGAGTAGGTGGTGTACAGCCCGGTGCCTTCGGTGGTCGAGCCTGGCGCCTTGCCCGAAATGCTCACGGCATCCAGTTGCAGGCCGCTGCCCAGATCCACCGGCAGCTCGATCAGGAAGCTGTTGGGGTTGGGCTGGCTCAGCCGTGCGCTGCTGCCGGTGAGGGTGCGCAGCGCCTGTTCGGCGGTGTAGTGGCCCTGCACCTCGGGGGACACGATGCCCGCTACCTGGTTGGCGTCATAGATCACCTGGTAGCCGCTTTGCGCGCTGAACAGCTCGATGGCATCGACCAGCGACTGCGTCGAGATATGGAAATCGATGCGTTGCGTCTGGGCCTGAGTGGCCTCGGCGGCCTGCACGGCGGCGCCTGGCAGCAACGCCAGCAGGCTGGCGGCCAGGATCGCGCTGGCCAAGGGTCGACGGGTGAATGCGACGTCACGTGGGTACTGCATGGTTCCTCCCCCAAGAAGGTGCAAATGGTAATGCTTCTTATGTTGGGGGTGTGACGCAGCAGAAACGGGAATTACCGTGCCGCCGTCAAAATATTTTCAGCGCACGATCAGCCAGTGCCCCAACACGGCATCGGCACGCAGTTTCTGGCTGCTGAGCAGGGCATCGAGGGCGCTGTCGGCCTGGTCCAGGTTGAAGCTGCCGCTGACCCGTCGCTGGCCGGCGGCCTCGTTGAGCAGCACCAGGCGGGCGCCCTTGTAGGTGGCCAGCTGTTCGAGCACCTGCTGCAACGGCACATCGCGCACCCGCAGCTGACCGTCGCGCCAGGCCAGCAGGCGTTCGGCATCCACCGTCTGCGGCGCATCGAGCCGTTCGCCGTGCAGGGTCAGGCGCTGGCCGGGGCTCAGGCGCTGGCGCTGGCTGGCGGTGCTGACCTCGACGCTGCCGCTGAGCAGCACCACGTCATCGTGCTCGCCACGGCTGACCGAAAAGCGCGTGCCCAGCACCTGCACCCGGGCCTGGTCGACCTCCACCACGAAGGGCCTGCCGTCGTGCACCACGTCGGCGAACACCCGGCCCTGGCGCAGGCGCACGGTGCGGGTGTCGCCGTCGAGGTCGATGTCCACCGCGCTGGCGCTGTCCAGGCGCAGGCGCGAACCGTCGGCCAGTTGCACCTCGCGGCGCTCGCCGGCGGCGGTGGCGTAGTCGCTGCCCAGCGTGTGCAGCGAGGGCACCAGCAACCCGCTCAGGCCGGCGCCCAGCAGCAGGCTGGCGGCGGCCGCATACAGCGGCCAACGGCTTTTCTTGGCGCGGTGCCGGTCGGCCTTGCGCACCCGGTGGGCGGGCAGCTCCAGGGTCTGCCAGAGCTGTTCGACGGCGGCCAGCGCGGCGGCGTTCTGTGCGTCGTGCACCCAGGCGTCGAAGGCGTCGCGTTCGGTGGGCGTGAGGTCATCGGCACGGCGCCGGGTAAACCAGTGCAAGGCCTGCTGTTCGCGTTCAGCGCTGGGGGAGTGATCGGGCGTCATTCGGCTTCGTTCGGCTGGCGCGCGTGCAGGGCGGCGGCCGCGCAGTGGCTCAGGGCTTTGTTCAGGTGGCGCTCCACGGCGCGGGGCTCCAGGCCCAGGCGTGCGGCGATGTCCTTGTAGCTCATTTGCTCGACCCGGGCCAGCAGAAACACCTCGCGGGTGGGCGAGGGCAGGCCGTCGATCAGGCGCTCCAGATGGTCGAGGGTATTGCCGGCCACGGCGCTGCGCTCGGGGCTGGTGTCGGTGAGCAACTGGTCGAGGGCCTGCTCGTCGCTGACCCCGCGCACCTGGTTGCGGCGCGCGTGGTCGATGCTCAGGTTGCTGGCGATGCGGTAGAGGAAGGCGCGCAGGTTGCCGACCTCGCTGCGCTCGCTGTGCATCAGGCGCACGAAGGCGTCCTGCAAGAGGTCGCGCGCGGTCTCCCGGCAGCGCACCCGACGGGTGAGAAAGGCCAGCAGCTCGTTGCGGTGACGCTGGTAGAGCAGCGTCAGGCTTCGGTCTTCCTGATTGTCGGGCATGGAGTGGTCTGGGGCTCGCTATGGGTGTGGGAGCGGGCTTGACCCGCGATGCAGTCACCGCGCATGTGCCTGGCTCCGCGGCGATGCAATCGCGGGTCAAGCCCGCTCCCACAAGTGCTCGCGATGCTAGCGTTACTGAGAATTATTAACAAGTAGCCCACTCACTGAAAAGAATAGTGCGCTTGCTAACGAATTCTGGATAATTGGATCCCGACCACCCGATGGACGTTTTCCCATGGCCTTGAGCACCGCCCCGTCAAGTACGCCCGCCAGCACCGGCGCGCCCAGCCAGAGCAGCCCGCTGGTGATGCGAATCATCGCTGCCTGTGCGCTGGCGCACCTGATCAACGACCTCATCCAGGCGGTGCTGCCGTCGATCTACCCGCTGCTCAAGGCCAACTACGGGCTGAGCTTCACCCAGGTGGGGCTGATTACCCTGACCTTCCAGATCACCGCCTCGCTGCTGCAACCGGCCGTCGGTTTCTATACCGACCGCAAGCCGATGCCCAACCTGCTGCCCCTGGGCACCCTGTGCACCCTGGTGGGCATCGTGATGCTGGCGTATGTCGGCAGCTTCCCGATGATTCTGCTGGCTGCGGCACTGGTGGGCATCGGCTCCTCGACCTTCCACCCGGAAACCTCGCGCATCGCGCGCCTGGCCTCGGGCGGGCGCTTCGGCCTGGCGCAGTCGACCTTCCAGGTCGGCGGCAATGCCGGCTCGGCGTTCGGGCCGCTGCTGGCCGCCGCCATCATCATCCCGTTCGGCCAGGGCAACGTGGTGTGGTTCGGCCTGTTCGCGCTGTTTGCAGTGATCGTCACCTACGGCCTGAGCCGCTGGTACCGCGGCCACCTGGCGCTGTTCAAGGCCAAGGCCGGCCAGGCCGCCACCCACGGCCTGAGCCGCAACCGGGTGATCGGCGCGCTGGTGGTGCTGGGCCTGCTGGTGTTCTCCAAGTACTTCTACATGGCCAGCCTGACCAGCTACTTCACCTTCTACCTGATCGAGAAGTTCGACCTGTCGGTGGCCAGTTCGCAGCTGTACCTGTTCCTGTTCCTGGGGGCGGTGGCTGCCGGGACCTTCTTCGGCGGGCCGATCGGCGATCGCATCGGCCGCAAGGCGGTGATCTGGTTCTCGATTCTGGGCGTGGCGCCGTTCACCCTGGCGCTGCCGTATGCCGACCTGTTCTGGACCAGCGTGCTCAGCGTGATCATCGGCTTCATCCTGGCTTCGGCGTTCTCGGCCATCGTGGTGTACGCGCAGGAGCTGGTGCCGGGCAACGTGGGCATGATCGCGGGGATCTTCTTCGGCCTGATGTTCGGCTTTGGCGGTATCGGCGCGGCGCTGCTGGGCTACCTGGCAGACATTCACGGCATCGAGTACGTGTACACGTTGTGTTCGTACCTGCCGCTGTTCGGGCTGCTGGCGATTCTGCTGCCGTCCACGCGCAAGCGCTGACAGCGCGCCGGCCAGGCATCGATGCGATTGACGCCTGGCCGGGGTTTCACCTAGAGTGCCGGCCTTCCTTTTCCTGTAGTCGACCCATGAAACGTTTCTCCCGTCCTTGCGCAGCAAAGCCGCCGGTAGTCCAGGCCCTGCTGTGCGACTGGCCGTGCGATACGGTGCTCAAGCGTCGGCGCAGCGTCCTGTTCGCCTTCACCTTTTCTCCTCCGCGCGCCTGAACTGACCGTCGCTTTCAGAACACAGTCATGTTGATGCCTGCGCGCATGTGCGCGTCGGCGGGTTTCGGAGTTGTAGATGAACACGCGTTTGCTGGCGGGCCTTCTGTTCGCCGTTTCGATCGTAGGGTTGAGCCTGGGCGCCACCCTGCCACTGGTTTCCCTGCGCCTGCTCGATGCCGGGGCCAGCACCCTGCACATCGGCATCCTGTCGGCCGCGCCCGCTGCCGGCATGATGCTCTCGGCGTTCCTGGTGGACGCCTGCTGCCGCCACCTCACCCGGCGCACCATCTACCTGCTCAGCTTCGGCCTGTGCGCCCTGAGCGTGGGGCTGATCGAGTGGGCGTTCGACTCCACCTGGCTGCTCGGCCTGCTGCGCCTGGGCATGGGCGTGGGCATGGGGATCGCGATCATCCTGGGCGAATCCTGGGTCAACGAACTGAGCGAAGAGCACAACCGCGGCAAGGTCATGGCGCTGTATGCCACCGCCTTCACCGGTTGCCAGATGCTCGGCCCGACCATGCTTGCGCTGTTCGGCACCCATAGCCCTTGGGTGATCATCGTGGTCAGCGGCTGCTATGCCCTGGCCCTGGCGAGCATCGTGTGGACAGTGCCCAACGACTATGTGGAGCACGGTGACGACGGCGAGAAGAGCTTTTCGCTGGGCGGCTTCTTTCGTGTGGCGCCGGCCCTGTGCATGGGCGTGCTGTTCTTCTCGTTCTTCGATGCGGTGATTCTCTCGCTGCTGCCGGTGTACGCCACCAACCACGCCTACGCGGTGGGCGTGGCGGCGCTGATGGTCACGGTGATCCTGACCGGCGACATGCTGTTCCAGTTGCCGCTGGGCTGGCTGGCCGACCGCTGCGAGCGCACCACGGTACACCTGGTGTGCGGCGTGGTGGCGATGCTGATCGGCCTGGCGCTGCCGTGGCTTATCCAGGTGCAGTGGCTGCTGTGGCCGGCGCTGGTGCTGCTGGGGGCGGTGGCGGGCGGGGTGTATACGCTGGCGCTGGTGCTGATCGGCCAGCAGTTCAAGGGCCAGGACCTGGTCACGGCCAATGCCAGCGTCGGCCTGTTGTGGGGTGTGGGCAGCCTGGTGGGGCCGCTGGTCAGTGGCGCGGCCATGGACGTCGCGCCCCATGGCCTGCCGATGGCACTGGCGGCGATGGCCGCGCTGTTCGTGTGCTTTGCCCGCAGCTCGCGGCGCAAGGCCTATGCGGCCCGCACCGCGCAGTAGCGGCCGGCCTCAGAAGCTTGCGCGCAGGGTCAGCGAGACGTTGCGCGGGTCGCCGTAGTAGTACCCCGTGGCCGTGGCGCCCACCTTCTTGTAGTAGTGCTTGTCGAACAGGTTGTTGGCGTTGAGCTGCAGCGAATAGTGCTGGTTGAAGCGGTAGCCCAGCAGCGCGCTGTACACCGCATAGCCGCTTTGCGAGGCCACGGCATTGCCGTTGCGCGAGTAGATGTCGCTTTGCGCACTGACCCCGCCACCCACGGTCCAGGCGTCGTATGCCCCCGGCAGGCGGTAGCTGGTGAACAGCTTCAACTGGCGCTTGGGGTCGGTGGGGCGCAGCACGTTGCCGGTGTTGCTGAGGGTGTCCTTGAGGTACTCGGTGGTGGTGTAGGTGTAGCCGCCCGAGACCTGCCAGCCGGGCAGCACTTCGCCGGTCACTTCCAGTTCGAACCCTTCGCTGCGGTTCTTGCCGGCGGCCACCTTGCAGTGGCCGCTGGTGTAGTTGGGCAGGCACGGGTCGGGGCTGCCCAGGTCATCCAGGGCGTTGCCCACCTGGTAGATGCGGAACACCGCCAGCGAGGTGTTGAGCCTGCCATCGTAGAACTCGCCCTTTATGCCCAGCTCGTAGGCTTCGCCAGTGACCGGGTCGAGCACCGCGTTGGACGCATCGGTGGCGCTTTGCGGGTTGAAGATCTCGGTGTAGCTGCCGTACAGGCTCAGGTTGTTGTTCAGGTCGTAGATCAGCGCCGCATACGGCACGATCTCGCGGTCGACGCTGTACTTGCCTGAGGTCTTGAGGTTGTTTTCCTGCTCGTAGTCGTACCAGTTGATGCGCGCACCGATCACCGCGGTCAGCGGGTCGGCCAGCGAGATGCGCCAGGTGGCGTGCGCCGCCTGCTGGGTGGTGCGGGTCATCACCGGCTTTGCGCTGATGTTGATCGACGGCTCGGGCAGGCTGGTCTTGGGGTCCCACTCGCGAATGTCGAACACCCCGGAGGCCGTGAAGTTGGTGGCCGAGGCAGTGGAGTCGTTGCGGATGCGCTCCACGCCCACCATCAGTTCGTGCTCGCGGCCCAGCAGCTGGAAGGGGCCGTTGAGGGTGGCGCTGAGGTTGGTCTGCTCGCTTTCGCCGCCGTCGCCCTCGGTCACCTGGTAGTTCATCAGGTAGGGGTTGGTGGTGCTGGCGCGGGTGAAGTAGGTCTGCTTGAAGCCGTGGTCGTCGAGGCGAAACTGTGTGCGGGTGCCCGATACCTTGAGCGTCCAGTCGTTGTCGAACACATGCTCGAGCTCGGCGAAGGTCTGCAGGTTGCTGCGGTTCCATCGGTTCCAGTCGGCGCCCAGGTAGGTGCTGCGCGAGAGCTTCAGCGGCGAGCCATCGAAGTTGGCTGGCAGGCCGCCCCACGAGCCGGTGGCCTCCAGCTCGGTGTATTCGATGCCACCGGTGAGTGTGGTGCGTTCGCCCAGGTCGGCGGCCAGCACGCCGTAGAACACGTTCTTGCGCTCCATGCGGCTGTCCTGGAACGAGTCCTTGTCATCGTGCACGGCGATCATGCGGCCGCGGATCGCGCCGTTGTCGGTCAGCGCGCCTGACAGGTCGGCCACGTAGCGCTGAGCATCCCAGGAGCCGGCGGTGACGCTGGCCGAGGCCTGGAAGTCCCGGGTAGGGCGCTTGCGCACCAGGTTGACGGTGCCCGAGGGGTTGCCCGCGCCACGCAGCATGCCGGTGGCGCCGCGCAGGATCTCGGCGCGGTCGATGATCGCCGAGTCACTCTGGATGAACGAGCCGCCGCCACTGCCTTGCACCACGGTGGCGCCGTCATACTGGATGGCGTCGATCTGGTAGCCGCGCGAGTAGTAGGTGACGCGCTCGCTGTCGACGTAGTCGACCACCACACCCGGGGTCTGCTCCATCAGGGTGGTGAGGTTGGTGATGTTCTGGTCGTCCAGGCGCTGGCGGGTCAGCACCGACACCGATTGCGGCGTGTGGCGCAGGGTCTGGGGCATCTTGCCGATGGTCACCGCACCGGTGGTGTACGAGCCGCTGTGCTCGGTGGTTTCGCCCAGGCGGTCGCTGGAGATGCTGGTGGCACCCAGCTCCAGGGCGTCGCCGATGTCCACCGCCGGCAGCAGCAGGAAGCTGTTGGCCGACTTCTGCTGCACCTGCACGCCGCTGCCCTGCAACAGCAGCGCCAGGGCCTGGGCGTTGTCGTGGCTGCCGGACACGCCGGCGGTGGTCTTGCCCTGCAGGCTGGCGGCGTCATACGACAGGTTCAGCCCACCCTGGCGGGCCATCTGCTCAAGTGCTGCGTCCAGGGGCCCTGCGGGAATGTTCCAGCGTTGCACCTGCTGGGTGGCCGCAGGTGCGGCAGCGCCCAGCAACGGCGCAGCGGCGGCGCTCAGGGCCAGGCCGAGCAAGGCGCCACGCACGGCGCGCTGAAGGGGATCGGGGCGGGCAACACTTGGGTGGATCATTCGGGGCTCCTGAGAAGAGACAGACGTTTTGCCTTTATCCCTACAGGCCGAAGCTGAATGAGAAACCACCTCATTTATTTTTCAAACAGATTCAAGCCGGGCTGACGCTGACCCAGTAGCGGGTGCGGTAGTCGATGCGAATCGGCAGTGCCTCGGCCACCAGCGCCAGGATCTGGTCGGTGTCGGCCAGCTGGTAGGTGCCGAACACCTTCAACCCGGCCACCGCCTCGGCGCAGCGCAGCACGCCGGGGCGGTAGCGCGACAGCTCGGCGATGAACTCGCCCAGGGGCATCCGCTGCACGCTGAGCACGCCTTCGCGCCAGCCCCACGGGTCGGCGTGAGTCACGGCCGGGCCGACCTGGCCGCTGGCGCTGAACAGCAGTTGCTCGCCGGGGCGGGCGATGCGCGGCGCGGTGTCGTTGCCGGGGTACAGCGTCACACTGCCCTGGCGCACCGTCAGCAGGGTGCCGTCGGTACGTTCGCGTACCAGCAATTGCGAGCCTTGCGTTTGCAGTACACCGTCACGGGTGGTCACGCGCAGTGGGCGTGGGTCGTTGCCGGTATCGATGGACACCTCGCCCTGGATCAGGCTCAGCGCACGCAGGTCGGCCGCGAAGCGCAGGTCGATGGCGCTGGCGGTGTTGAGCTGGATCACGCTGCCGTCGTTGTTGTGGAAGGTGCGCCGCTCACCGGTGGCGGTGTGCTTGTCGGCCAGCAGGGTGGGCAGCCCGAGCGGCTCGCGACCGACCCAGCCCAGGGTGCCGGCGGCGCCGAGCAGGCCCAGTAGCTTGAGGCTGTCGCGCCGGCCGATGCTGCGTCGCTGCGTGCCCTCCAGGGTGCGCCGACTGAGCTCGCGGGGCAGGCTGCTGAATTCCTCGCTCATGGCCTGGACCTGGGCCCAGGCCAGGGCGTTGTGCGGGTGTTGTTCGAGCCAGCGACCAAAGGCCTGTTCGGCCTGTACGGTGGGCGTGTTGTAGCGCAGTTGCACCAGCCATTCGATGGCCTGGTCGACGTGGGCCTGGCCCGGTGCTGGCTCAGCCCCGGGCATGGCGCAACCGATAGCAGACGCCCATGGCCTTGGCCAGGTCGCGCTCCACCGTGGCGCGGGACACACCCAGCTGTTCGGCGATTTTCGGGCAGCTCATGTCGTCCAGTTGCGCGTGCAGAAACACCTGGCGCACCCGTGGCTTGAGCTGCATCAGCAGGCGGTCGAGGCGTTGCAGGGTATCGAGGATCATCCAGCGCTGTTCTTCGCTGGGCGCGTGCGCGGCGGGCAGGTGGGCCAGGCTTTCGAGGTAGGCCTGTTCCAGGGCGCGGCGACGAAACTGGTCGATCATCAGGCCGCGGGCGATGCTGCTCAGGTAGGCACGCGGCTGCTTGAGCGGGTGCGCGTGGCGAGCCTTGAGCAGGCGCACGAAGGTGTCCTGGGCCAGGTCGGCGGCGTGGGCGTGACAGCCAACGCGGCGCTGCAGCCAGGTGTTGAGCCAGGAGTGGTGGGTACGGTAGAGCAGGTCGACCTCGGACGGAGGGAGCGTGTCGCTGGTGGGCATCGTCGGTCGGGGCCTGCGCGCAAGAAGTGATTGTGAATCGTTCGCATTCTATGCGGGGAGCAGGGCGCGATGCAATTGGTGGGCGTGCGGGCCTCTTTGCCAGCCGTTCTTCAGCCAGCCACCCGCAATCCCGAGCTCGCCCGCACCTGCAACTGCGGCGCCAGAATGATCGACTCTACCGCTTCACCCTTGATGCGCTTGAGCAGCAACTCCACTGCATGCCGACCCATCTCGGCCAGCGGCAGGCGCACGCTGGTCAGCGGCACGATCAGTTCGTTGGCCAATGGTGTGTCGTTGAAACCCACCACGGCGATGTCCTTGCCCGGCTCCAGGCCCTTGTCCCGCGCGGCGCCCATCAGGCCGATGGCCAGAAAGTCGTTCACCGCGAAAAACGCCTGGGGGCGCGGGTTCAACCCCAGCAGGTACTCGCCCTGCTTGTGCCCGGTGAGGCTGTCGAACGGGCCATTGAGCGTCCATTCCGGGCGCAGGGTAATGCCCTGTTCGCGGTAGTACCGGGTAAAGCCGCGGGTGCGGTCGGCACCGGTGGAGGCGTGCCGCTCGCCCGCCAGGATCGCCACGTCGCGACAGCCCAGGCGGTACAGGTGCTCGGCCGCCAGCCAGCCGCCCAACTCGTCATCGCTGCCCGCCGTGAGGTGCCCGGCAATCTGCCGGCTGACCAGCACGTAGGGGATGTGCCTGCGCCCCAGCAGCTCCAGCAGTGGCTGCTGCTCGCCCACATGCGAGTCGCCCACGATCAACCCCGCCACCGAGCGGCGCAGGGCATGCTCGGCCCGCGCCAGCTGGCGGGGTTGCTGATCGTCGGTATTGGACACGAAGGTCAGGTAGCCAGCCTGTTCGGCGGCGGCGTCGATGCTGTCGTAGATGGTCGCCATCACCAGGTCGGTAAGGCGCGGCATGAGCACGCAGATCTCCTGGCTTTTGCGCAACTTCAGGTTGGATGCCTGCGTGTTCGGCCGATAATCCAGCTCTTTCGCCAACGCGCGAATACGCGCCACCACCTCGGCCGATGCCGCGCGCTCGACCCCGGCAGGGTCGCCATTGAGCACCCGCGACACGGTGGAAACGTGCACCCCGAGGGCGGTTGCCATGGACTTCAAGGTGGCAGGGCGTGATGGAGTGGGCATGTTCGAGGGGCTTCCAACCGTGGCTGATTTCGGGGCGCGATTCTAACCCAATCGACGGCTTGTCTCGGCAAACAACCTTTACCCAAACGATTGACTAAATGTTTTTGTGTGAATACATTCGCTCAACCCAAACGTTTGGGCAACACAATAAAAATACGCCGGACGCGGCCGCATTTTTGACTTCTGCCATCACTTGAAGAGTCAGATCCCTATGAACAACCCACCCGTTCCGCGCTTTCGCTACCAGATTTTCTTCCTCATCATGCTGATGGCGCTGCTCAACTACATCGATCGTGGTGCCATTTCGTATGCCTCGGCCAGCATTCTCCCCGAGTACGGTTTCGACAAGGCCGACTGGGGCAACGTGCTGGGCTATTTCGGTTACGGCTACATCGTCGGTGCGTTGATCGGCGGCATCCTGGCCGACCGTTTCGGCGCCAAGCGCGTATGGCTGATCGCCGGCGGCACCTGGTCGATCTTCGAGATCGCCACCGCCTTTGCCGGCGACATGGGCCTGGCCTTCATGGGCGGTTCGGCCATGGCCGGCTTTGCCACCATCCGCGTGCTGTTCGGCTTTGCCGAAGGCCCGGCGTACTCGGTGATCAACAAGAGCGTGGCCAACTGGGCCACGCCCAAGGAACGCGGCTTCGTGGTCTCGGTGGGCCTGCTCAGCACACCGCTGGGCGCCTTGCTCACCGCCCCGGTGGCGGTCGGCCTGCAGACCCTGACCGGCGACTGGCGCAGCATGTTCGTGGTACTGGGCGTGGTCAGCCTGGCGCTGCTGATCTTCTTCATGACCCGCTTCACCAACACCCCGGATGAAAACCCGCGGGTGTCCGAGGCCGAGCGCGAGTTCCTGCGCCAGGAGCGCGCCGCTGCCGCCAACGCCAGCACCCCGACCACCAGCGTCGCGCCGATCTGGCACTTCTTCAAGAACAAGGACCTGCTGCTCAATGCGGTGGGCTACTTCTCGTTCGTGTACGTCACCTTCCTGCTGCTGACCTGGACCCCCAAGTACCTGCAGGACGAGTTCCACTACAACCTGTCGTCGCTGTGGTACATGGGCATGATCCCGTGGACCGGCGCCTGCTTCACCGTGCTGCTGGGCGGCAAGATCTCCGACCTGCTGCTGCGTCGCACCGGCAACCTGAAGGTGGCGCGCAGCTGGCTGGCCGCAACCTGCCTGCTGCTGACCACGCTGTGCTTCATGCTGGTGTCGCAGGCCCAGACCGTGTGGGGCGTGATCGCCCTGATGACCCTGGCCAACGCCCTCAACGCGCTGCCCAACTCGGTCTACTCTGTCTCTTATACACATCTGACG
>OLII01000398.1_pt1 | contig 16654 bp, 15 predicted proteins | sample 1609481 | NCBI WGS metagenome assembly OLII01 (sample SAMN05416859, study PRJEB24817) | seawater metagenome | isolation source: Sea water | place: Canada:Atlantic | collected 2013-11 | reverse complement strand
ACTGGTGACCTCTACCATGTCAAGGTAGCGCTCTAACCAACTGAGCTACGCGACTAAGGTGCGAGGAATTCTACCCACTTTAAATTGCTTTGCAAGCTAAGCCATTCTTTTAATTGCAGTTTTCACATCACTAGCTTACCGCACCCACACTTAAGCCCATGATAAAGCTGCCATTAGCTATTTTTAATTAGCTGCCCTTTCAAATGCTGCAGCTCATCCCTTAATCGAGCCGCCTCTTCAAACTGCAACTCCTTAGCCGCCGTAAACATATCATCTTCCACTTTCTTAATATGCTTACTTAATTCAGCCACCGAATAATGACTAATATCCAGAGGGTCCACCACCGCACTCTTGCGCCCGCCCTTGCCACCAATTTTTTTACCCGGCGTTACCGCTCCTTCCAATATATCTTCAACACTCTTAAGCACAGTAGTAGGGGTAATTCCATGAGCCTTATTGTGAGCTACTTGCATCTCTCGACGCCTTTGCGTCTCATCCATGGCGCGACGCATGGAATCTGTAATTCGCTCAGCGTACAAAATAGCCCTGCCTTGCGCATTTCGAGCAGCACGCCCCATTGTTTGAATCAAAGACCTATCTGAACGTAAAAACCCTTCTTTATCCGCGTCAAAAATAGCAACAAGACTCACCTCTGGTATATCAAGCCCTTCTCGCAATAAGTTAATACCCACTAACACATCAAACTCACCCAAGCGTAAATCACGAATAATCTCTATTCGCTCTACAGTATCGATATCACTATGAAGGTACCTAACACGTACATCATGCTCAGCCAAGAAATCTGTTAAGTCTTCCGCCATTCGCTTGGTCATAACAGTAATAAGCACTCGCTCACCTTTATCGGTGCGCAAGCGAATTTCCTTCATAACATCATCAACCTGAGTCGTAGCGGGACGAATCTCCACCTCGGGATCAATCAAACCAGTAGGGCGAACCAACTGCTCCACAACTGCATCTTGGTTAGCCGCTTCATACTTGCCAGGCGTAGCAGAGACCATAATGGATTGAGGCGAGATTGCCTCCCACTCTTCAAATTTCATAGGCCTATTATCAAGCGCAGAGGGCAATCTAAAACCAAATTCCACCAAGGTTTCTTTTCTTGATCGATCACCCTTATACATGGCGCCAAATTGAGGAATAGTCACATGGCTCTCATCTATAAACATAAGGGCGTTATCAGGCAGGTAGTCAAACAGTGTTGGTGGTGGCGCACCTATTTCCCGCCCAGATAGATAGCGACTGTAGTTTTCAATGCCATTGCAATAACCCAATTGCTGAATCATCTCCATATCATAAACTACACGCTGCTCTAATCTTTGAGCCTCCACCAATTTATCATTCTCTCGAAGCTGTTCCAGCCTAGGCTTAAGCTCCGCCTTTACCTTATCAATCATCCCTTCAAGAGTTTCTTTTGGCGTAACATAATGACTCTTTGGAAATATTGTCACTCGAGGGACTTTTCGTAAGATTTCGCCAGTAAGGGGGTCAAAAATACTGAGCTGCTCCACCTCTTCATCAAACAACTCTATTCGCACCGCCTCTGATTCAGATTCAGCAGGGAAAATATCAATTACATCACCACGCACCCTATAGGTCGCGCGATGAAAATCAACATCATTCCTCGTGTATTGCAATTCAGCCAACCGCCTCAGCACACCTCTCTGATCAATTAAATCCCCCCTATCAAGGTGCAAAACCATTTTCAGGTAAGACTTAGGGTCACCCAAACCATAGATAGATGAGACCGTCGCCACCACAATACAATCTGATCGCTGCAGAAGCGCCTTAGTGGCAGAAAGCCTCATCTGCTCTATATATTCATTTACAGAGGCATCTTTTTCTATGAAGGTATCACTAGACGGCACGTAGGCCTCTGGCTGGTAATAGTCATAATAAGAAACAAAGTATTCGACGGAATTATTAGGGAAGAAAGCCTTAAATTCACCATACAACTGAGCTGCCAAGGTTTTATTGTGCACCAAGATAATTGCAGGGCGCTGCGTTTTTTCTATTACATTCGCCATGGTAAAAGTCTTACCGGACCCAGTTACACCAAGTAAAGTCTGCTTAGCCAACCCATCACTTAAGCCTTCAATTAGCGTTTTGATAGCGACAGGCTGATCACCCGCTGGCGTATATTTACTTTCAATTTTAAAGGCTTTTGCCGACATAACGTTTAAGCTTTCCCAATAGAGTTAAGGATTATACCCAAATACACGCACCCTAGAAATCAGGATCACAACAAAGGCCGTAAAGCACAACATAGTCGTGCAATGGCGCCAAGCTTACTGTAATATAACGCGCGCTTTCCTACGGGTTATGCAATATAAACAATTACTTACCACTTATTTTTAGAGGATCTCGCCTTGAACCTGCATCTTTCCAAACGTGTTCAAAGCATTAAACCCTCACCTACCCTTGCCGTTACCAACCGCGCTGCTGAACTACGCGCTGCTGGTCAAGACATAATTGGCCTAGGGGCTGGGGAGCCTGATTTTGATACGCCACAGCACATTAAAGATGCTGCGACTGACGCCATTAAGAATGGATTCACGAAATACACCGCTGTGGACGGCACCCCTGCACTTAAAAACGCTATCATTAACAAGTTTAAAAACGACAACAATCTTAACTACCAAGCCAATCAAATTTTGGTGAGCTGTGGCGGCAAGCAAAGCTTTTTCAACCTTAGCCTAGCCCTCTTAAACCCTGGCGATGAAGTGGTCATTCCTGCACCTTATTGGGTAAGCTACCCAGACATGGTACTGATTGCAGAAGGCGTGCCAGTTGTAATTGAAACAAACGCAAAAGCACGATTTAAAATAACACCTGAACAGCTAGATGCGGCCATCACCCCTAAAACTAAGTTAGTAGTTTTAAACAGCCCGTCAAACCCATCAGGCATGGCTTATTCTAAAGCAGAATTTCAAGCCCTAGGCGAGGTTCTACGTAAATACCCTGGCGTACTTATTGCTACCGATGACATGTACGAACACATTCTTTGGACTGAAGAACCATTCAACAACATCCTTACAGCCAACCCTGACCTATATGATCGAACAATTGTATTGAACGGCGTATCGAAAGCTTACAGCATGACCGGCTGGAGAATTGGCTATGCCGCTGGACCACAAGCATTAATTGGCGCCATGAAAAAAATTCAAAGCCAAAGTACTTCCAACCCAACATCCATTGCGCAAGTGGCCGCACAAGCTGCACTTGAAGGAAGCCAAGAATGCGTTAAGAAAATGATTGCAGCATTTAAAGAGCGCCATGACTATATGATGAAGGCTCTAAATGACATTAATGGAATTGAATGCTTGGCGGGTGATGGGACTTTTTACTTATTCCCTGACTTTTCGAAAGCCCAAACAAAGCTGAATTGCAAAACAGACACTGATCTAGCTGAAAAATTACTAGAAGCTGGCGTGGCACTTGTGCCCGGTAGCGCGTTTGGTACACCCGGCCACATGCGCATTTCATTTGCTACCAGTAATGAAAACCTGCAAAAGGCAGTAGAGCGCTTAACGGCAGTCCTAGCCTAGAGCGACCACATCGTCGGAGCGAGTACTTGCACGCGATAGATTTATTCCAATCGCTTGCAAGCCCCCCCCCTACACCAAGACCCCCTCATTCCACTAGCCATTAAAACGCACCCAGCCAAAAATACTAAGCATTAAAATATCTTCCTTACTATGCCGCACCCGTACAATGACAACACAACCTACACTTTCACGATAACGAATAATATAATTTCCACCATCAAAGGGAACCAATAACCCCCTAAACAATAGCACCTCATCTATTGGCCTAACCGCCTCTGAACTAACCATCAAAATTTGAACTGTACTCGCAATTCGATCAGCCGATCAGCCGATCAGCCGATCACGGTACCGCACGGGATTTTTAATGCGAACAAACTCCCTAAAACGCGCCACATCCGGCACTGCACCAGGCAAACAAACTACTTCAGCGGGCATATTTTTTCCTTTTCTGCACCCCAGGAATCTACCCCAAGTCATCATCACATAATTACCAATGACCTCGCCAGCTTCTTGATATTACTCCTAACGAGCCAATGCCTCCTGTTTCTCGTAGGCCCTTACTTCCTTCTGGGCGACACACTCACCTCGACTATTAAGTGGCCGGAGGCTTCATCAAGAGACACATTAGCTGTCTTCCAAAGGGTTTTAAGCAGGAGAATTTTGCTATATAAGGCCAGCAGGCCCATGCCTGAGCTCCTTCCGTAGAGGTACAGAGCTAAGTAAGCTATCAGATATATCTGTAAATTGGGTGATTTCCACTAGATCAAGAGAATAGCCATAAAAAAGATCAAGTATCTGCCGAAACGCCCCCCCCCTACGAGATTGTCCCGCGACCGATCAAATATTGAATGCCAGACGGCCCCTTCACCCCTCAGAATCACCGCCCTTTTGGCATCAACCCTACAGAAATGGCACCAGCGCCATAGCCCGATTGATCGCCTCTGCAAATTCTTGATTATACTCCGCAGAGTCATGCACTAAGCGATTGCACAGGTCTCGTACCTGTGAGCACTGTGCTTTAACTTGTTAAATGCCGCCTGCCATTATGCAGATTAACAGTACACATAATGGCTATAAGGATAATAACATGCATGAATTATATGATTGAACCGCGCCTAAAAAAGCAGCAAACCCGAGTGCAAACGGTAGCTTACTTGCCGAGACTAGAAGCTTAAAGGTGAATTTTTCAGCAACCTTTGAAAAAGCTTTGTAAAATAAACTGAGAGAAGCTAAACGCCTGGACTTGTTAAATGAAAATAAGAAAGCAATTGAAAACTGTAATAAGCTGGCGGAAAAGCATGGCTTATTTACTGATAAGCTTAGGGCTTTTTAATGAAGCTGTATGATTTATATCAAAATACAGATAAAGATAAAGATACAAAAAAGGCTACCCTTATTTTGTTGATGTGCAAACAGAACTGTTGCGAGATTTAGATAACAGAATTGTTATACCCGTAGTGCCCACAGAGAATGCTAAAACATATGAGGCTGTAGCTAAAACTGTGTAACTGCTTATCATTAGAGCCAGAAATGGCTAAGGATAGGCAGCAATGAACAAAGAAGCACTTGAAGCCTTTGCCCGCGAAGCGGCCAAAGGCATTAAAACGGAACAAGATCTTAATGAATTCCGGCAGATGCTCACTAAGGTAACGGTGGAGCGCGCGCTAAATGCCGAATTAGATGATCACCTTGGCTACGATAAACACGAGTCATCAAACAATTCAAACAGCCGTAACGGCACTTCTCGTAAAACCCTGCGTACCGAAGACGGTCAATTTGAATTGGATACCCCTAGGGATCGCGAAGGCAGTTTTGAGCCTAAGCTGGTTAAGAAAAATCAAACTCGCTTTACCTCCATGGACGACAAAATTTTATTTCTGTATGCCCAAGGTATGACCACTCGAGAAATCGTAAAAACATTCAAAGAATTATATGGTGCAGACGCATCTCCTTCGCTTATTTCAAAAATCACAGACGGTGTTATCGAAGAGGTCATTGAATGGCAATCGCGTGAACTCGATGCGGTGTATCCTATTGTATACCTGGATTGTATCGTGCTTAAAATTCGCCAAGATAAGCGTGTTATTAACAAAGCGATTTACCTGGCCTTAGGCGTTAATATGGAGGGCCACAAGGAATTACTAGGCATGTGGTTATCTGAAAACGAAGGCGCTAAATTTTGGCTGAGCGTATTAACGGAACTGCAAAGCCGAGGCGTTAAAGATATTCTTATTGCTTGCGTAGATGGCCTCAAGGGCTTTCCTGATGCCATTAATGCGTGTACCCACAAACCCAAATACAGCTGTGCATTGTGCACATGGTACGGAACTCGGTGAAGTACGTGCCTTGGAAAGATTACAAAGCGGTCACCGCAGACTTAAAGAAAATTTACCAAGCCACTACTGAAGAAAGTGCCTTGCAGTCACTGAATGATTTCAGTGGTAAATGGGATGAAAAATACCCCAAAATTAGTCAGTCATGGCACCTGCATTGGGAAAATTTAAATACGCTGTTTAACTATCCTCCTGATATTCGAAAAGCAATTTATACCACCAATGCCATCGAGTCTCTGAATAGCGTTATTCGTAAAGCGACGAAGAAGCGCAAGGTGTTTCCAACAGACGAATCAGCTCTAAAAGTGGTTTATCTCGCCATAAGACAAGCTTCAGAAAAATGGACAATGCCCATTAGAAATTGGAAACCGGCCTTGAATCGTTTTATGATTGAATTCGAAGACCGTTTGAAAGACTATACTTAACACTAGCGGTTACACAGAATGATTTACAACCTCAAACATATCCGTCTAATTTATGTCCAATCACTATAATAAATGGCCATAAGTGTTCATTGCTTACTCATCAAATAACAATGGCTCCAGTATCAATTCCTAACCATAAGAAAGGTTCTTTATTGTTGAATAGAGATAATATTATCTCAGGTTTAGACTTTCTTCTAACAAGCATTTAACAATGGATGTTTTAGGCACCTCTAACATTTGCCGCTATAATTCGGAACACCGGCCAAAGCAACAGAGCAAGGCGTTACCAAGCGATGTTTACTCGGCATTTGAAACCCCGAACTGCAATTAATACCCAGCTCAGAAACAGAACAATACCACCGACAGCAAGCTCAAATAAAATATATTCTACACCCTTACAGGCATACACCACCTAATATCTATTTCACATACTGCACTTAAAGGCAGCTAGCAATACTAAAGGATATGGTTAAGGTCTTTGCTTAAACAGCGTCATGATTACATAATTAAAGCACCAAACGATATTGAAGGCATTGAATGCCTAGCAGGCGATGAAACGCTTTACTTGCCCCCTGATTTTTCAAAGGCCCAAGCCAAGCTGAATTGCAAAACAAATGCAGACCTAGCCGAAAATTACTGAAAGCAGACGCAGCCTTAGTACTAGGAAGAACTTCTGGCCCCTAGCCACATGCGTATTCCATCTGCCACCAGCGATAAGGATTTGCAAAAGGCAGTAGAGCGTTTAACGGCCGCACTGAGATAAAGGCATAAAACAACCACACTGCAGAATTGTGCCCGCGTACACCGCTTCTAGGTATAGACGCGACAATTAACACCTATCGAATCCACTCACAACTCAAATAATGCTTATTTCATCAAAAATTTCCCGCAAATTAAGACCTAATGGAGTTCAAAATACCCTTAATTAAGTTGGATGAACGCCAAGACAGATTAGCGAGTGTTAAAAAGCAGTTAAATAAGATTAATTTAAAAAATTTAACGTACTGGCTAGCCCCTTATGATAAATTTGACTCACTCATAAAATCAGCAATGGCTTGAGCCCCCCTTAGGCCTGGCGCTGCACCTGTTTGCGAAAACTTTCTAACCACCAGGTCCCGCTGCACATCAATAAAGTCACCATGAGTATGCTGGGCACTTGCTACAGCTTGGGGGAATTTAGCCATGCTATTGACCACAGTACCAGTTTTCCACATTTGAAAACTTGGCTGATTTTCCCAGTTTTGTCTATTTGCTACATCAAGAAAAATAACTGGCTTAAGTGCAAAATATAAAAACTCGTAAACTTGGCTACTCACATCCCCAATGTAGACATTGGCCACAGATGTGTAGCTGGCATCCATTAACTTAGAACTACTCACATCAATAATAATATTTGCGAATTGGCTATATTGATTTAGCACTTCGGAGGGGCGCCCATCAAAGACTTTAATGTGGGGTGCAAATACTAGGTTATACTGGGGATGATTGGCAAAAAAGTCTAATACCTGCAAGCCAAACGTAGGCCAGGAACTTAAGCTATTACCATAATGAGGGTTATAGACAAACACCGGATTATTATTATTAAAAGGACTCGTAGTGGATACCTTGATCACCTCATACTTTGGGTAACCTATAATACGCGAGCGATTGTTGTCATGCACCACCCCCTCAACCTTAAGCCTTTTATCAACCTCTATGCCGGCGGTTAACAATAAGTCGTAGTTGGAAAAAATTTTATCGAACCCAATATCGCCATCGCCAGCCCCATGAAAGGTACAAACGTATTTGATTTTTCGGTTTTTATCCAGTTTGAACACTGCATCCAAATTAGCATGAGGTGTAACCAATACGTCGAAAGATAAAAACAAGGCCTTATTACAATTGATAACATTGCGAACATTAGGGTACAAGCGCCCTTTTAAGCGCCCCAGCCAGGTTTTGAGTTTCCCCCCCTTGATCAAACGAAAAGTGCAATTGTGATCTGGGTACTGCGTTAATAAAATTTGGAGATCGTTAACAGTGACCTGGGTGGTTACGATTAATTCCACAGCATACCCAGTCATTAACGACAGGTGGGCAGCTATGGGTAATTGATGAGCTGTATGGGCCTGGTGAGCCAAAAAACAAAAGCCTATTTTTGTCATTACTTCGCACGAGCAAGCTCGCCCCTAGATTTGCCATAACGGTTATGTATTGGCCTGTATTCTACCTTATTTTATAAAAAAACACTGAGTGAAATTACACTACAAAAGATTCGGGCTACACACTTATAAGCTTTTCCTGCGGTCGACTTATTTTAGGCTATTGACCACCCAGCGCATGCTCCCTATGATACGCCGCATTAACTTGGCTACCTGCCGAAAAACGCTAAACTAATGACGCAACCTCTTACATAAACCAAATAAAAAGCTGCTAACTAACGCATTACAACATGACCTTACTACAAGTAACCAGCCAACAACTATCTACCAAAAACTTACTAGGCCTAATAGCCCTGTGCTTTTTTGCAATACAACCCTGGGATCGCTACACGGCCGACGCCTTCTGGCTACTTTTAAGCCTAGTAAGCCTACTATATGTGTTAATTAAGAAGTACCAAGGACATTGTCTTAACACCCCCAAACAACTCAAAAACTTACTATGGCTGTGCACTCTAATGCCCGCTGTATCGGTAATAAGCTACCTAGCATCACCACTAGACTCACTAACCCCAAAGATATTAGAGCCCGATACCCGATGGCTATTAATCATCCCCACAATACTGGCTCTACGCGATGCTCAAATGAGCCCTAAATGGGTACTACTGCTGATAAGCAGCTATGCCATATCTACCTTTATATTGGCGACTATAGAAACAAACTACCTAACAAACCTTGCCATAAGAGCAAACGGTGACGAAAACGCCGTTCCTTACGGCATGTTTAATGCAACCGTTGCCCTTATGCTGCTTGCCTATTTTATTAGCCCCTACATTAAACAAAAGGCAAATCTCAATAGTAAAAACAAAGTAAGAGTTACAAGAGCTTTATTACTAATAATATTTTCTCTGGCCATTACCTCAGCATTTTTATCTGGCACACGGGCCGCAATATTAGTACTGCCAATTGTAATTACCCTGCAATATGCAATGCATTACAGCTTTAAAAAATCACTTATAGGGCTAACACTGTTACTTGGGCTTGGAATTGTATTTATAGGCTCACAAACAGAATCGGCTTTTGTTCAAAAACTACTGGACACACCAGATAGTGTTAGTAGCTATTTTGTAAAAAATGACAGAACCAGCAAATTAAGAAATCAGCGCCTTGAACAATGGAAGGAAAGCTGGTGTATTTTTACCATACACCCCATTTTAGGCACTGGCCCAAGAACCTTTAAATACGCCCACCAGGCGTATGGCACCAAAAAGCACTGTAATGCAGTCCAAGCACTAAAACAGGGCTCTTATCAGGCCCACAGCGTATATTTTAATACCCTTGGCACACTAGGTATAGCAGGAATGTTTATTAGCCTGCTACTCTCTTTAGCACTTTTGCGCACAGGCATAAAGGCCTTCAAACAAAACGACAATATAGCAAAACTAGGTGGCAGCTTATTAATTACCGTTATAACTTGCCATGCCATCAACGGAATCACCCTAGACCTATGGTTTATGAACCACGTCATGAATAAAAACCTAATTGTGATAGCATTGCCCCTACTGCTTATTTACCACAAAAAGCACAGATCACTCGATGACCCTGTAACCAAAGAAACAAGTCAATGAGCAAATCTTTAGATTTTACGAAAGTATACTCCTACAAACTAAAGCCGAACTGCAAGGTTCACCATGACCTCAAATAAAAAAACAGCAATAATTTGACCAATCCCATACATATCAATACCATATAATATTACATTTATTTGACAGCCAGTATTATCCAACCACCCTGTCAACAAGCCCAAATCACCACGAAAAATCCTTTAGTAAGCTACAATATCTACAGAATGCGGAATGAGACGAGACCTATATATACATGCTAAATTACTTACTAAATGCCCCAAGACCCACAAAACGCTTAATCACCCTGTTTTACGATGCCCTAGTTATTCCACTTGCCATCTACAGTGCACTGGCACTAAGGCACGGCGAATTAGTCATCTCAATTACCCCACAAATTACCACCACCATACTGGCCACCACGCTTATTACCCTAGTCATATTTACCCGTACAGGCCTATACCGGGCTGTTATTAGGTACATGGCTAGCAAAGCCTTCATTACATTGGCCTTGGGGATTACATTATCTGCACTGGTATTAGCCACAAGCTCGTTTATTACCCAAGCCAACCTACCAAGATCCAGCATTATTATTTACTGGTTTACCGCATTTGCACTATTGGGCGGCCCTAGGTTATTTATACGCAATATTGTGAACCAACTAAACAAGGTAAAAAAAGAGGCGGTACTAGTTTATGGCGCAGGCAACCAAGGCATAGCCCTAACCAGCGCATTATATAACAGCGACAAGTACCGCGCAGTGGCATTTTTAGATGACAACTACAAAAAGCAAAAAATGTTAATACGCGGCTTAAAGGTACATTCCCCAAATAACATCACAGCTTTGGCAGAAAGCCACAACGTTAAAAAGGTGTTATTAGCGTTGGGGAATGCCAGCTCAGTTCAACGTAAACAGCTTATTGAGCGCATTAGCGGCCCCAAACTGGAAATTCTAACCACACCAGCAGTCCATGACATAATTAGCGGCAAAGCCAAAATAGAAGAAGTAAAAGAAGTAGAAATAGAAGACTTATTAGGACGTGATGCGGTTATTCCTGATCAATCCTTATTAACTAGCAACATTCAAAGTAAAGTGGTTTTAGTCACTGGAGCTGGTGGGAGTATTGGCAGCGAACTTTGCCGTCAAATTATTAAATTACAACCCGAAAAACTGATCTTAATAGAATTAAACGAATTTAGCTTATATTCAATAGAACAAGAACTTAATGCCTATTGCCAAACTCAAAAACTAAACATAGCAATAGTATCCATTTTAGGTTCGGTACAAAAACAGAACCGTCTATCCACCATTTTTAAAACATTTAAAGTAGAAACTATTTACCATGCCGCCGCCTACAAACACGTTCCCATGGTTGAGCATAATGTAGTTGAAGGTGTACGCAATAACGTTTTTGGTACTTGGTACTGCGCCGAAGCGGCCATTAAGGCCCAAGTTAAAAACTTCGTGTTAATTAGTACCGATAAGGCCGTACGCCCCACCAACGTAATGGGGACTTCTAAGCGCTTAGCCGAACTGGTATTGCAAGCCCTAGCTGAACGCCAAGAGGATACTCGATTCACTATGGTACGCTTTGGTAATGTACTGGGTAGCTCGGGCTCAGTAGTCCCCCTATTTCACCGCCAAATTCAAAAAGGCGGCCCTATAACCGTGACCCACCCTGATATTATTCGTTACTTCATGACCATTCCAGAAGCGGCACAACTTGTAATACAAGCAGGATCTATGGGCAAAAAAGGCGGTGATGTTTTTGTATTAGACATGGGCGAGCCAGTAAAAATTACTGCACTGGCACGAAAAATGATTCACTTATCTGGCCTTAGCGAAAAACACGAGCAAAACCCCAATGGCGACATAGCTATCGAGTATTCTGGTTTACGCCCAGGAGAAAAACTTTACGAAGAGCTATTGGTGGGCGATAACGTAGAAGGTACCGAGCATCCCAGAATAATGACCGCCAATGAGGCTCATTTAAGCTGGCCAGAAACCCACAACCTGCTTAATCGTTTAGATAAAGCCTGCCATGAGTTTCATGTAGATGACGTGATTGAATTATTACTAGAAGCCCCAGCCGCGTTTAACAAACAAGGCGATTGCCCAGACTGGGTAAGGAATGCTTGACTTTTCTATCTAGGTTAAGAGTATTTCTTGGAAAACAACAGAAGCAAATCCAGTGCTGCCAATAATTGTTTAGCCATAACGAAAGACTTATTTAGAAGGGCAGCCTGTATTTCTGGGTCATCTGGATAGTCATGCGAAAACTACTTTCGCATTTCACGCAACTTCAGCCACTGACGCTATGGCACCCATCTTTTCAAGTCGGTTCAACCTATCGATAAAAGTCGTTAACTCCCCTTCTTCATGCGTTAATTCAATAACAGACAGTAGCAATTTAGCGCCCATAGCGTCCTGCAATTTTAAAAAACGCGCAATAAACTAATCAAAAATAGCAGGATCATTATTCGACAAATACTGAATATCTTCTGCGCTTATTGGACTTTTACTTTCCAGCTGCCCCATAGCCCAACCTAAACGCCCTGCGTGCGTTTGGCATATCTCTTTGATCCCATTGCATATTGTTACCCAACCTAAACACTTTCCCGCTTTAGCGAGAATCGATTTTCAAGATGTGAGGATCATCCCTAGTACATTGTTTTTCAGCGCTTTGTTACGCCTTCCTTTTAATGGGAGAACATCATGACTGGGTAATCCTCCTTTTTAACCGAACCCAAAAGTAGAAGTTAAGCTGCCATTAATGGCGGTTTAGCACCATTTGCTTTGTGAGGCCGCTCGTTATTGTAAAACCAGAACCAGTTTGTTGCATAGTCTTGAGCCCCTTCAATCGTTTCAAAAATATACTTGCTTAGCCAGCTATATCTAATTGTGCGATTTGCTCTTTCAATATAAGCGTCCTGCTGTAGGTTGCCAGGCAGGATATATTTAATGCTAATATCGTGCTTTTTGGCCCAATCAGTAAATACATGACCTATAAATTCAGGTCCATTGTCACAGCAAATCACTAGCTGCTTTGAGCGCCATTCTAAAAGCTGATTAAGCACACGAATAACCCTAACCGCAGGCAATGAAAAACCTGCTTCTATGACGACACCTTCACATCAAAAATCATCAATTACATTAAATAACCTGAAATCTCGACCATCTGCCAGCTGATCATGCATAAAATCCATCGACCAAACTTGGTTAACCTTTGTTGGTTCTTTTAATAGCTCAGGTTTATTACGCTTTAATCGCCTCCTGGGTTTGATCCTTAAATTTAAAGCCAGCTCACAATAAATTCAATAAATCCGCTTATAGTTCCATTTAAAAGGCCTTCACATTACGCAAATAATCAAAGCACAGCCCAAAACCCCAATCGGATTCTTTTTCGGTTAAATTAACTAGCCATACAGCTAATTCTTCGTTTTCTACACTTAAAAGAGATTGATATCGGTCACAGGTTTCACTCATAGAAAATGCTTGGCACACAAGCCGAATACTCACGTTGTAATTTGAGACAGCTTGCTGGGCCAATTCTTTACGCTGCGACGGCTTTACCACTTTTTTGCTATCGCCTCCTGAATGATTTCTGATTTAAGACGCTCTTCAGTATACATTTTCTTTAACCATCGATTCTCATCCTCAAGCTCTTTCAGTCGTGCAATCATGGATACATCCATGCCGCCATGCTTGGCTCTCCACTTATAAAAGCTGGCTGAACTCATGCCGTGCTCACGGCATAACTCAGGCACTGGCGAGCCTGCGCCAACTTGTTTGAAAATGGCCATGATTGACTGTCCCTATAACGTGATTTTTTCATGTAGATCTTCTACGTTTAATATACGAGAAAATTCTACTTATGGGGCCTATTAATTTAAGGGGATTATCTATTGCAGTGTATGTATTTTTAGATTGCACTTTTGGCAGAATGTCTTTTGCGATAACCCACTGGATTTCCATTCTCTAATGGTGTCTTGCCATTGAGCTTCTTTGTTCACGGTACACCCTCAATAATTTTAGGGTAGTATGGTGCTACTGGTTATGGGTTGTTAGATGGGGTTTATTGAGCGCTTACGGAACAGAGCCAAAAAAATACTTCTGATAAATATATTTAACAGACTATTAGTCACTGCTTGTTATCTCTTGACTAAAAGGAAACAGAATTGGGCTATAAAAAAGATGGAGAAAACCATGCTACTTACCTCTAACGCTTGGACGGGCGCTAAATTGCTAGCTACAAAATACTGTTCGGTGATCTCGTTTTTATTAATTCTAACTGCTTGTGGTGATTCTGGCGATAGCGAAGAACTAACACCCACAAACAATTCGCCAACGGCAAATGCAGGTATAGAGCAAATGGTAGAAGAAAATACCTTGGTGACATTAACCGGTATGGGTAATGATTCGGATGGTTCAATTGCAAGCTATAGTTGGTTACAAACCGGCGGCACAACAGTTACATTAGTCAGTCCTGATTCTGCGAGTGCTAGCTTTACATCACCTAGAGTACTAACAAGCATTTCTATTTCTTTCGAACTAACAGTAATAGATAATGAAGGTCTGACAGCAACGGACTCCGTTGATGTTATCATAAATCCAGTTGGAACCATTATTCATGTTCCAGCCGATTTTTTAACAATTGGTGCAGCCATTAATTCAGCAGCCCCTGGAGACAAAGTTCTTCTGAATACAGGAATACATACTGAAATTAGTACAATCATAATAGATAAAGACCTCACTATTGCATCGGCTTTTATCTATACTCAAAAGCAGAGTGATATTTTAAGTACAATAATCTTAGGTGATGGGCTTAATAATCTGTTTACAGTCACTAGCGGAGCCAATGTCAAAATTGAAGGGCTTACTATAGAGAATACCGGAAAACCTATTACTATTGACGTTGGTCAGGGAATTATTCGCCACAATCTACTTAGAGATCATAAGGATGACGCTATTAGCTTTGAAGGTGACTCCAGTGGAGTGGCAGAATTTAATGTAATCATTGGTAGTGGAGATGACGGAATAGACATCGATGGCTTGCGAGGGCCATATACCATTAGAGAAAATATCATTCTAGATAGTGGAGATGACGGAATGGAGTTTAGAATGATTAACAGCTATTTGGTCACGGGAAAAATTAAATACGAAGTGTATAATAATATCATCAACGGCACTGGTGGTGATGGCATTCAATTAATCGATTATCCGGCAGACAATCAAAACCTCAGGGAGATTAATATACATAATAATTACATTAAGAACGCTAGGTTTGCCGGTGTTGGTACAATGCCAGATACAATAACTGGCCGAACCCAACTCTCTGAGATATACCCTAATTTTGATTTCATGGAAAGAGTATTCGTTACAAATAATACTTTGACTAACAACGATAATGGTATTTCCGGTGGAGATAACTTCATAGTTCTCAATAACATTATTGTTGATAATCGACTTGGTGTAACAAACCTGGATGGAACCTCTATACTTGACTACACTATGTTCTTTAACAACAACTCATCTGGTCTCCCATCTTTTGTTCAGGGAAATAACATTATTTTTGATGATCCAATACTTAACTCTGATGGTTCATTGAATTACTTAAGTCCTGGTATTGATGCCGGAGCGAGTAGTTATACATGGAAAAACGAGATTGTATTGGATATTAAAACACTCAATAGTCCGAAGCCTGATTTGGGCTGGGTAGAATTTATTGGGTCATAAATACAAATTAAGCACAATCTTCCCACCAAAGAACATTTTAGAGAGTAACTAGAAGAGGTTTAGCCTTTGAATTAAAAGCGAGAAACTCATTATACTTTTTTCGTTTTAGTGTTTCAGTTTTTTGGAATGAGCATGTGAGAATACGAGTAAAAAATGAAACAGGTTTAATATTCATATTCCCAAATTCCGATATTATACTCCAGAAAACTAGCACTTCATTGTGTTCGGCTAATAACATAGCATTTTAAAGACCTGCGTAACCGGGCCTGTAAACTATTCTGTGTAACTGCCCGCTTTAAATATAGCCCTTCAAGCAGTCTTCGAACTGTATCGTCAATCTGTTCAAGGCCTCTTTCCAATTTCTGATGGTCATAGTCCATTTTTCTGAAGATTGGCGTACTGCTAGGTATATAACTTTTTTAGCCGCGTCATCGGTCGGGAATACCTTGCGCTTTTTCATCGCTTTTCGGATGACACTGTTAAGGGATTCGATGGCATTGGTGGTGTAATTGGCTTTTCGAATATCTGCAGGATAATTAAATAGCGTATTTAAATTATTCTAATGCAATCGCCATGACTTGCTAATCTGCGGGTATTTCTCATTCCATTTTTCACTAAAATTATCCAATCTTTTAAAACGCTTTCTTCAGTCTTGCCTTGATAAATTTTCTTTGGTCCGCTGTTACTGCTTTGTAAACTTTCCACGGTAAATATCTCACTGAATTTCGCACCATATGGACGATACACAGCTGTATTTGTGTTTGAGGGAAGGCAGTATCGGAGTTTTTCAAGATAGTTGTCGTGTTTAATATCATGCTGCTAAGGATTTTATC
>OLII01000396.1_pt1 | contig 16768 bp, 18 predicted proteins | sample 1609481 | NCBI WGS metagenome assembly OLII01 (sample SAMN05416859, study PRJEB24817) | seawater metagenome | isolation source: Sea water | place: Canada:Atlantic | collected 2013-11 | reverse complement strand
CTGCCACAAGCTTAACGGATGCGGCGCAGCAGGTGGTTAAAGCTGCTGGAGGTAAATTATGAGTGTTTTAATTAATAAAAGTACTAAAGTGCTTTGTCAGGGTTTTACCGGTAGCCAAGGTACTTTCCACAGTGAGCAGGCTATAGAGTATGGTACTAACATGGTGGGTGGTGTAACGCCTGGCAAGGGCGGGACTACCCACTTAGATTTACCTGTCTTTAATACTGTGCAAGAGGCTGTCAATGCCACAGGTGCTGAAGCCTCTGTTATTTATGTACCGGCTCCATTTTGTAAGGACTCTATTCTTGAGGCAGCCAACGCTGGTATTCAATTAATTGTTTGTATTACTGAAGGCATTCCTACACTTGATATGCTTGAGTGTAAGGTGAAGTGTGATGAGTTAGGTGTAACATTAATTGGTCCAAACTGCCCAGGTGTTATTACACCAGGTGAAAGCAAAATAGGGATCATGCCAGGCCATATCCATTTGCCAGGTAAAGTTGGGATCGTGTCTCGCTCTGGAACGTTAACTTATGAAGCTGTGAAACAAACCACTGACCATGGTTTTGGTCAATCTACCTGTGTTGGCATAGGCGGCGATCCAATTCCTGGTTCTAGTTTTATTGATATCCTTAAGCTCTTCCAAGCTGATCCTAAAACTGAAGCAATTGTGATGATTGGAGAAATAGGCGGAACCGCTGAAGAAGAGGCAGCAGCTTATATAAAGGAAAACGTAACTAAACCCGTAGTTTCCTATATAGCAGGTGTAACCGCTCCAGCAGGCAAGCGCATGGGTCATGCAGGTGCGATTATTTCTGGTGGTAAGGGCACGGCTGAAGAAAAATTTGCAGCATTGCAAGATGCTGGCGTGACTACAGTTCGTTCACTGGCCGACATCGGAGAAGCGTTAAAAGAAAAAACCGGTTGGTAAATTTAAATAAGTGTTAAAAAAAGCCCTCCCCGTGAGGGTTTTTTTTGGGGTGATGATTTAGATGGATATTGTTTAAAGCCTATTTCACTGTCTTCATTTAGCCTTTTCAATCAATATAGTCATCAAAAAGTACCAATAATACTTACTTATTGGGTGGTGGCGCATTTTGATGTATAACTGCCCCCAATTCGGTATTGGTAAAGTTGTCTATTCTCAATGTAGGTGACGGTTGATTTAAAGAGATGTTCTATGAGTGAAGAAAATCCATATTTTGGTCGGGCAGCAAGGTTTATTGGTGTGCTTAAGCACTGCCAAGTTCTGGGCATGAAGATAAAAGAAGCCAGCGCAGAATCTCTAACTATTGAGTTGCCTTATAGCGAAAGTCATGTGGGTAACCCTTCCACAGGCGTGATTCATGGTGGTGTCCTCACGACCTTAATGGATACGGCCAGTGGCACTATGGTGATCAACGCCTTGCCGCAAATGGAGCTCTGTCCCACTCTTGATTTGCGGGTAGATTATGTGCGCGCGGCTGAGCCTAAAAAGTCAATTTTTGCGTTTGCCGAAGCCTACCGTGTAAGCCGAAATGTGGTGTTTACCCGTTGCACAGTCCATCAAGGTGATATTAATGAGCCGGTGGCTAATTGTGTGGCTACCTTCATGAGAATTGGCAGTCACATGTCTCCTCCTGACTTTCAAAATACAATTATGGGCGAGGGTGGTAAATAGAATGGCTGTTTTTGAAGAGATATTGAAAGAGTCCAATACAACGGGCGATTACCACACTGTTTTGCAGGCCATTCCTTATGCTCAGTTAATCGGGATGGACTTTCAGAAGTTTGGCCAAGATGTGATCTTTAAGCTGCCAGATAACATCAATAATATTGGTAACCCCATTTTGCCAGCCGTACATGGTGGGGTAGTAGGGGGCTTTATGGAGATGTCCGCGGCAATGCATCTATTGATGTTTTTAGATACGCCCACTATGCCTAAGATTGTGGACTTTTCTTTAGATTATCTCAGGGCGGTTAAGGGGGGGCGTGATACATTTGCTGAGTGCCAGGTAGTACGCCAGGGTAGCCGGGTTGCCAATGTGATTATTAACGCGTGGCAAACCCGCCGAGAAGAGGCGGTTGCCACGGCTAGAGCCCATTTTTTACTGGCACAGTAGTGTAAATCTTAACCATCTTGAAAAAGCCTGAATGTATTTACACTTCAGGCCTTGAATTCCTTGTTTGCCACCCCTATTTAACTCCTCACAGTAAGCGCTCATTTAATTGATCCATTGGGGAGTCTTCATGACCACTGCACAAAAAGAAACATTAGGCTTTCAAACTGAAGTGAAGCAAATGCTTCATTTGATGATTCACTCGTTATACAGCAATAAAGAGATTTTTCTTCGTGAACTAATTTCTAACGCCAGTGACGCCTGTGACAAATTACGCTTCGAAGCGTTAAATCAGGCCGATTTATATAAAGGCGATTCTGAGTTAAAAATTCAAATTGAATTCAATGAAGAGGCCAATACGGTCACTATTCGTGATAACGGCATTGGTATGAGCCGCGACGAGGTTGTAGAAAACCTAGGTACGATTGCCAAATCAGGTACTGCCCAGTTCTTAAAAGAAATGTCAGGTGATGAAAAGAAAGACGCTAACCTGATTGGCCAATTTGGCGTAGGTTTTTATAGCTCATTTATTGTGGCTAAAGAAGTAAGTGTTACGACTCGCCGTGCTAATGATGCGGAAAACGAAGCAGTACGCTGGGTATCGGAAGGTGAAGGTGAATTCTCTATTGAGACTGTTGAGAAAGCGTCTCGTGGCACTGAAATTGTTATGCATTTAAAGGCTGACGAAAACGAATTTGCCAACGGTTCTCGTTTACGTACCCTAGTTAAAAAATACGCAGATCACATTTCTGTGCCAGTGGAAATGCTTGAAGAAAAAGCAGCTCAGCCTGACGAAGCTGAAGAAAATAAAGATGCTGAAGAAGCTCAATGGGAAGCGGTAAACAGCGCTAAGGCCCTTTGGACTCGCGGGAAATCAGACGTAACCGATGAAGAATACCAAGAGTTTTATAAGCATGTATCTAGCGATTACGAAGGCGCGCTTACATGGAGTCATAACAAGGTAGAAGGCAAGTTAGATTACACAAGCCTACTTTATGTACCAAAGCGCCCACCATTTGATTTATGGAATCGTGAAGGCAGTCGTGGTGTGAAGCTATATGTTCAGCGTGTATTCATCATGGATGATGCCGAGCAATTTCTTCCTCCTTACCTTCGTTTTATTAAAGGTGTGGTAGACAGTAACGACTTACCGTTAAACGTAAGCCGTGAAATTTTGCAGGGTAACAGCAGTATTACCTCTATGCGTAATGCATTAACAAAACGAATTTTAGATATGCTTAAAAAGCTATCTAGAAAAGACGAAGCAGCCTATCAAGAATTTTGGCAAGGGTTTGGTCAGGTACTTAAAGAAGGGCCGGCTGATGACTTTACCAATAAAGAAAAAATTGCTGAACTTTTCCGTTTCTCTTCAACATCAGCAGAAGATGATAAGCAAACCGTTTCTTTGGATGCTTATGTAGAACGTTGTGATGAGAAACAAGAGAAAATTTATTTCTTAACGGCCGAAAATTATTTGACCGCTTCTCGTAGCCCGCACTTAGAAGTGTTCCGTAAAAAAGGCATTGAAGTCTTATTGTTAACGGATCGTGTTGACGAGTGGATGGTAAGCCATCTTAGTGAATTTAAAGGTAAAACCTTTGAAGATGTTACGAAGGGCGAGCTAAACCTTGATGACGAAAAAGACCAGAAAGAAAATGAAGAAAATGAAAAGCAGCATGCGGGTCTTATTGAGCGTGTTAAAACGGTACTGAGCGATAAAGTTGAAGACGTTCGTACTTCTAGTCGTCTTACCGACTCTGCAGCGTGTTTGGTAGTAGGTAAGGAAGATATGGGAATGCAAATGCGCCGTATGCTAGAAGCCGCCGGTCAAGCGCTACCAGAGTCTAAGCGTGTACTTGAAGTGAATATGGCTCACCCTCTTATCGTGAAAATGGATCAGCAAAGCGATGAGGCTCTATTTGCTGATATGGTTGAGCTTATTTTTGAACAAGCTCAATTGGCAGAAGGCAGTCAATTAGAAGACCCAGCTGGATACGTAGATCGTATTAATAAGTTGGTATTGGGCTTGTTAGAAGGCTAGTCCCTAAACCCTTGCCCCATGGGCAAGGGTTATTTACCCTACCTCTAGGCGTTAGCCTGTCCTTGGCGTATCATTGCGCGTTATAAAAATTAATTGTTAATTGAAGATTGGGTGATTCATGAAATTGCTGCGTTTACTGGCTCCTGCCTGCGTATTGTTTTCGGCACAAGCTTTAGCGGGTGGTTCGTTAGATTTAAGTGTGAATGATAGTACTGCCGCTCTTGAATACGATGCCACTCGTATGGGCACACCTTTGCATATCTCTACCGGTTTTTTGCATCACGAAGATGATGGTGACTTGGTTTCATTTGGTATAAATGCGGTGGATGTACGTACTCAAAACAGCCCACTTAGAATTGGCGTGGGTGGTAAGTTCTACGGTTACTCTACCGATGATGAAGATGGTGGTGCTTTAGCCATTGGTGGTTTTGCTCGATACACACCCCCAGAATTGGCTGGATTGGGTTTTTCAGGTCACGCTTATTATGCGCCAAGTGTGTTGTCTTTCGATGATACAGAGCATCTAGTGGATCTTGCGGTTAGGGTTGAGTACAAATTATTGCCTACGGCTGTGGTGTATCTTGGTTACCGTTTCTTTGAAGCCACTGAAGAGAGCCAAGACTTGGAAATTGCTAATGCCGGCCACTTTGGCTTGCGCATTAACTTTTAATTATGAGCAAAGTTAGTCGCACAAATCAGGTGTTGTACTTTACTCGTATGAGCTTGGATAACGCTGAGTTGAGCACGCAAGCACAGCTTAAGCGTCAGCTTGAAGAGGCCGCTCTTTTTCACCTTTACACGGGTGTGTCTAGCTTTTGCACTGAATTAGTTTCGCAATATGGGCTAAGCGCTTTTAAAGATCTTAATGAGCTGTTTGGCCGTTCTGACCTTCCTAGCGAATTGTATGAGCTAGGTATATTGCATTCAGACCCTCAGTCTTGGCTTGGTTCTATTGTTCAGCAATACCAACGCCTTTTACAGGGTGGGTTTGAAAGTACATCCGCTTCAAGCGGAATTATTTTTTCTCAATCTGACTACGCGACGTTATTTCGTAACTGGTTGATTGAGCTCGAAAAAACCATTCAACGCATGCGTGAGCACTACCAAGAATACTAATTCTTGGTTTTTTAGTCGTGGAGCTACAAGAACGGCAGTGCTACAATCCGCCACCTTTTCACGTGTCATCGGTTATTTAAGAGTAGTTTTTATGGCAGCTGTATTTGAGATTGTTGAGTTATCTGATGGTGATGTTGCGTTAAAGCGCAGTGATGGTGAAGGTGAGCCGTTAGTGCGTATTTCTTTTTCTGGAGACGCTAAGGCCAGTTTCCCTCAGCAGCATTTAGACATTGCTCGCGCTATGATTGAAGCGGGTGTGCGTAAAGTGGGAGAGCTAAGCGGTGTGCAGGTTGAAGATGTTTCGGCCATTGCTGATATTGAAGAGCGCATTATTCACTAAATGCTCAAAAAACTTGAACGTTATTATAAAAAAAACGCGGCCTAAGCCGCGTTTTTTATGGATGCCTAGACATGACACTGCTAGTGAATGTTTTGGCGAATGATTCCCACATAAAGCCCTTCAACTTCAAGTTGATCGTGTTGAAGATCAATCACAATAGGCTCAAAGTCTTTGTTCTCCGGTAATAACTTAACAATATTTTTATCCTGTTGAAGACGTTTAACCGTCACTTCATCTCCTACGCGAGCCACAATTATTTGGCCATTGCGAGCTTGGGTGGTTTTATGAACCGCGATAAGGTCGCCATCCATAATGCCTATGTCCTTCATGCTTTCACCGTGTACTTCTAATAAATAATCGGCGCTAGGGCTAAATAGCTCTCTGGGCAGATCTAAATATCGCTCGATATGTTCTTGCGCCAATATAGGTTCACCGGCTGCTACACGACCTATTAAGGGCAGCCCGCTTTCGCTTGTTTCGGTAATACGAATGCCTCGACTAGCACCGGCTACCATTTCAATGGCCCCTTTACGGGCAAGTGCTTTTAGATGTTCTTCGGCCGCGTTAGGGCTACGAAAGCCTAATTGCTTGGCTATTTCAGCGCGGGTAGGAGGGAAGCCTGTCTCGTTAATGGATTGTTTGATGATATCGAGAACTTGTTGTTGACGAGCGGTTAACTTAATCATTTGATGGCGCCCTAATTATCTGGTTTTTTGTACAGTTTGTAATTATATACAGTGTTACATGTATGTAAAGGACAGCAGGTTTGACGTTAGTGTTCTTTTGCAATACATTTGACGCCCCGTCATAAAATGACGGGGCGTCAAAATATAAAATTAAAGCTAAGTGATGCCTGTATTGAACATTTCAAAAGACAGAAAGGTAAAAGAGCGTTTGGAGCGAGATGAATTAATTTTGTCTGTAGCCAAGCAGCTGGTTTGTGAAAAGGGCATGGCGGGATTAAGCATGCAATCTATCGCTGACTTAACCGATTACTCAAAGGGCACTATCTATCAGCATTATGGCTGCAAAGAGGATGTGCTTGCAAAGTTGGTGATTCGATGTGGCAAGCAGTTAATCAGCATGATTGATTTAGCGTTACAACATGGCATATCGACGCGCCATAAAGTGCTCTTAGTGAGTGCCGCTTATTGTATTAATAGCCAAAGCCAACCAGAAATTGCACCGTTATTGTCAAAGCTTAAAACGCCAGACGTGAAAATTAAGCTGTCAAAAAAGTTACAAGAAGAATTTAGTCAAAATGAAGATGAGATATTAAAACTAATATTAACACTTTTTTCTGAAGACACAGGTTTTGATAGCAGTAAGGTGATGGACGCTGCCTTTGGGTGGTGGACCATGCAGTGGGGTCTACAAGATATTATGGCCAATGGATGGGATATGTCAGGTTTGGGATATGCCAAGCCTGAGCAATTCTTTTTTAGAAGCCTGCATGTGTATTTAGATGGGCTGGGCATTCCTGATGATAGGTCCTGTCATGACTGGGAAGAGATAAAAAGCCAAGCCCAGAAAATTTTTCAATTAAATTGCCAACAATAAAAAGGGGATGAGTATGTTAGAAAGGTTGACTTGGATGTTAGTGCGGCACCCATGGAGTGTCTTGCTGGTCACGCTGATTTTTGTGGGTGTAAGCGGTTATGGGGCTAAAAATATTACCCTAAACGCCGATTATCGAGCTTACTTTAGCCACGACAATCCACACCTTACTGCCTTTGAAGATTTACAAGACCAGTACAATAAAGTTGACAATATTCTTATTGCTATTGTGCCAGAGGATGGGCAAGTCTTTACACCTAGAGTGTTGTCTATGGTTGAAGCCATGACAGAAGAGGCATGGCAAGTGCCTTATAGTCGCCGCGTAGATTCTATGACGAACTTTCAATTTACCCGCTCAGAAGAAGACGACTTAATGGTGAGTAATCTTTTTGAAGATGCTCAATTGTTAAGTTTAGATGAAATCGAATCAGGTAAAAATGTTGCGTTGGTGGACCCTGTTTTGGCAGGTAATTTAATTGCGTTTAGTGGTAAAGCTACAGGCCTAAATCTAACGATTAATCTGCCCGGTATTGACCCAGCCAAAGAGGTACCTGAAGTAGTGGGTTATGTTCGCGAGATGGTGGCTAAATATGAAGAGGCTCACCCGGATATTGGTTTTTATTTAACAGGCGTGGTGATGACCAATAGCGCTTTTCCTGAAGCCAGTGAGCAAGATGTTCAAAAGCTGTACCCGGTGATGATTTTAGTTATTTTAGTGTTGTTATTTTTCTCATTGAAAGGTCTTTGGGGGACGTTGGCGACTTTTAGTATTGTGATCTTTTCTGGCGTTTGCGCCATGGGGTTATATGGCTGGCCTGGGGTTTCTGTGACCCCCACCACTTTGGCGGCACCTGTAATGATTATGACGCTTGCCATAGCAGACTGTATTCATATTTTAATGAGTTATTATCAAGGTATTGCCAAAGGCTTGCACAAAAAAAATGCCATGGTAGAAAGTGTTCGAATTAATTTTCAGCCCGTTATGTTAACAAGTTTAACCACGGCAATAGGCTTTTTAACGCTTAACTTCTCTGATTCACCACCATTTCATGATTTGGGAAATATTGTCTGTATCGGGGTGTTGGCGGCCTTTGCTTTTGCCATGTTGTACTTGCCTGCCATTATGATGCTGTTGCCTTCTAAAAAAATATCTAATGAATTTGCGAAAAGCTCGAAAATGCAGTTTATATCTGACTTTGTCATCAAGCAGCGCACTAAGTTATTGGTAGGCATGTCAACGCTTATCATTATATTGCTGGCGTTAATTCCACAAAATAAGTTGGATGATAACACCATTGAATATTTTGACTGGAGCATCAAGTTTCGGTCTGACAGTGAGAAAATAGCTGAAACTCTAACAGGCGTAATGAGTATGAATTACTCGTTAAGTGGTGGTGGCGAAATGAATGTGGCCGACCCTAAATATTTGGCCACTATTGATGCGTTTGCTGAGTTTTTACGCAGTCAGCCAGAGGTACGCCACGTAAATAGCTTTAGCGATGTTATGAAACGCCTGAATAAAAATATGAACGGTGATGACGAGAGTTATTATCGTATCCCTGATAGCCGTGAATTAGCCGCACAGTACATTTTATTGTACGAACTTTCCTTGCCTTACGGGTTAGACATTACTAATCAGGTGAACGGTGACAAGTCTGCCACACGAATGATGGTGCAGTTGGATAAAATTTCTTCCGCTGAAGTAATTACGTTAGATGGAAGGGCGGTGCAATGGCTTAAAGATAACGCACCAGTACATATGCTCACTGAAGGAGCCAGTACTAATGTTATGTTTGCGCATATTACCGAGCGAAACATCAAAAGTATGATTGGCGGTTTAGTCGGGGCGCTCTTTTTAATCTCATTTATTATTATGATTGCCATTAAGTCGGTTCGATTAGGATTGATAAGTTTGGTGCCTAATTTAGTGCCCACAGGAATGGGTTTTGGTTTGTGGGCAATCTTTGATGGTCAAGTGGGTTTGAGTCTGTCTGTAGTGATGGGGGTAACGCTAGGAATAGTGGTGGACGATACCATTCACTTTTTAAGTAAATATGTGCGTGCTAAACGAGAAATGAACCTAAGTTCAGAGGCTGCGGTGGAATATGCATTTAATAATGTAGGAGTTGCATTGTCTTCAACCACATTGGTGTTGTGCGCTGGGTTTTTAGTGTTGACGCTTTCTCCGTTTGCATTGAATGCTGAAATGGGATTAATGAGTGCATTAACCATTGCACTGGCATTGTTAGTGGATTTCTTTTTCTTGCCGCCACTGTTGCTGTGGCTAGATAAAGATAAAGTTGGTTCTGAGCCAAGGTCCCAAGATAATAAAGAATTACCAGAAGCCAATAAACTATCGGCAACATTGTAAAAACATGATTAACAATAAGGAAAACATCATGAATAAAATAATAACCGCTGCGTTATTGATTTTTTTAGGCAGCAGCGCTTTCGCGCTTACGCCTCAAGAGCAAGGTTTGGCTATTGCTATAGAGGGTGATAAGCGTGGAGAGGGGTACGAAGATTCAAAAGTTAATTTAAAAATGGTGTTAATTGATAAGAAGGGCCGTGAGTCAGCCCGCGATATGCGAGTGAAAGGCTTAGAGGGTGTAGGTGAGGAAGGCGATAAATCCTTAATGATCTTTGATACCCCTAGAGATCAAAAAGGGGTTGCCATGCTGACCTTTACCCATAAAGCCAAGTCGGATGACCAGTGGTTGTTTTTACCTGCTTTAAAGCGCGTAAAGAAAATATCAAGCCGTAATAAGTCGGGTCCTTTTGTGGGCAGTGAGTTTGCCTTTGAAGATATTAGCTCTCAAGAAGTTGAAAAGTACACCTATAAATACCTGCGTGATGAGACGCTTGATGGGATGGACTGTTTCGTTTTGGAACGTATCCCTACCGATAAGTATTCGGGTTACACTAAGCAAATTTCGTGGATAGACAAAACGGAATATCGTGCCCTGAAAGTTGAATATTACGATCGTAAAAAAACGCTGCTAAAAACCTTATTGAATAAAGATTTCAAACAGTATCTTGATAAATACTGGCGTCCAGCGTTAAGCGAAATGGTGAATCATCAAACCGGTAAATCGACTCGTTTGATTTATGAAGATTACAGCTTTCAAGTGGGCTTAAAAGGTAAAGAATTTACCAAAAACAGTTTGAAGCGAGCTAAGTAAGCATGAAAAGAGTTTCGAATATCAACCTAAATAAGATTGCCTTTATTAGTGCAGCCTTATTGTCGGCCACGATTGTTCAAGCGGATATCGCCATTGATAGCCAGCTAGATTATGAAGTAACGGGTTACTTTGCTGATAGCGCGGGTCAAAATCAAGAAACGCAGCGGGTGAATAACTCCCTAGCCTTGGAAGTAGAGGTCTTTAACAGCTGGAATGATGGAGATGAGTCTCTCACGTTTAAACCTTTTTATCGTATTGATGAAATGGATGATGAGCGCAGCCATGGTGATGTTCGAGAGCTTATTTGGAATAAAGTGGCCGATGACTACGAGCTGAAAATAGGGGTGGGTAAGGTGTTTTGGGGGGTGACGGAGTCCGCTCATTTAGTGGATATAGTCAACCAAACCGATGGCGTTGAAAGCTTGGACGGTGAAGAAAAGCTAGGTCAGCCCATGGTTCAAGTTTTACTTGAGAGAGAGTGGGGCAATTTAGATTTATTTGTATTGCCTTATTTTCGTGAGCGTACCTTTGCTGGAAAGGATGCTCGTCTAAGTGCGGGGCTTGATTATGCTGATGCAGAGTATGAATCCTCTGCTGAAGAAAAACATGTGGATGTAGCAGTTAGGTGGTCGCATTATTGGGAAGACTTGGAATATGCCGTTTCGGTTTTTCATGGTACTAGTCGTGATGCTGTTTTAGGGATTGATGTTGAAGCTGCTTTAACTGGGTTAACTTCAGGAGAATATATTCCTTACTATGCACAAATTTCGCAGTTAGGTATTGAACTTCAGTATTTGAATGAAGGTTGGGCCTGGAAATTTGAAGGTATTCATAGGGAAGGGATGCCTGAGTTGGCTTCTTATTCTTTGGTAACAAGTTCTTTGAACACTGATTGCTTGACCTGTGAGGTGTCTAACCCATTTCCTCAACTTGGATACGTTGTCGAAGAGGATAAAGGCTATTTTGCTACAGCAGCCGGCTTCGAATACACCCAAGTGGGCATATTTGAGTCCCGCATGGATTTAGGTTGGGTGGCAGAGCATATCTATGACTCTCGTCAAGAAGATGCAAGTGTCGGCGCATTTGAGCATGATGTGTTGTTAGCCAATCGCTGGGTGGCCAATGATGAGGCAGATTCAGAGCTTCTTGTGGGAGTGATCTATGATTACGAATACGAAGACTACAGTTTAAGCATTGAAGGCAATACCCGTTTATTTGATGGATTGTCGTTTGAAATTGAGGCGCGAGTATTTTCGCCTTCAAGAGATAATGTCGCTCAATACTCCCTTCGCGACGAAGACTTAGTCAAAATGACTTTTTCCTACTATCTTTAAAAGCAGTGAGCAAAAGCCCTTAATGCCCATGCATTAAGGGCTTGAAACCCTTATATCTTGACAAGAATTTGAGTTAAACGTATGTTTGAAACAGATGTTTGATTTTTTAAGTAGTTGTCATGGCCCATAGCGATACCGTAACCCGCATTTTAGATGCAGCCGAAGAGCTCTTTGCAGAGCATGGCTTCTCTGAGACCTCTCTGCGCAGTATTACCACTCAAGCGGGTGTGAACTTGGCTGCTGTTAATTATCATTTTGGCTCTAAAAAGGCGCTTATTCAGGCAGTTTTCTCTCGTTATTTATCGCCTTTTTATAAGATGATTGCAGGTAGCTTGGATCATTATGAAAAGATTAAGCCAGATGGTGTGCTTTCTATTGAAGAGATGCTGGGGTATTTTGTCCGTGCCATTGCTGGGGTGAGTGGGGGTGATCGTCGCCGCTTGGCAATATTTATGCGTTTGCTGGGCTTGGCTTATAATCAGGGTCAGGGGCATTTGCGTAAATACTTACAAAATGAATACAAAACAGACTACGAACGCTTAATGGTCTTATTTACCAATGCCACGCCGGACTTAAAGCCTGAAGAGCGTTTCTGGCGTTTTCACTTTATGTTGGGTTCTGCCGCCTTTACTTTGTCTAATATGGAACATTTGCGCGCCATTCAAAAAGATGAGTTTGATGAGCAGTGTACCGAAGAAGATGTATTGGAGTTATTGCAGCCATTTTTAGCCGCTGGTATCCGTGCCGCTAAGTAAAGATTGTCGTTTTTAGAATCACACCCTAATTTGAATTAGGGTGATTGCCATCTCTATATTTCCCTTTCTCTCTTTCCTAAGTAATCGTATTGGTGCACAGTACGCAGATTCTTTTGGCATTAAGGACGCGCTGTGCGCTCATTGCACATTAACCTTACTCAGCAACAATTAAATCTCATAGAGAGTGGGCAGGTGTATAAAACCTATTCAATTTCTTCTGCGTTAAATGGCGTGGGCCAACAACAAGGCTCCGGCCAAACGCCCACTGGTAATCACTATATTCGAGCAAAAATTGGCGCCGATGAAAAATTGAACTCTGTGTTCGTGGGGCGACGCTTTACCGGTGAAACATACTCGACATTATTAGCGCAGCAGTTTCCCGATAGGGACTGGATTCTTACTCGAATTATGTGGCTATGTGGTCAAGAGGTGGGACATAACCGCTTGGGTAATGTTGATTCAATGGCTCGTTATATTTATATCCATGGCACACCAGATAGTGAACCTATGGGCATTCCTAAAAGCCACGGCTGTATCCGTATGCGTAATCGCGACATAATAGATGTTTTTAACTGGGTGCCTGTAGGGTGTCCTGTATTGATTGAGGTTTAAGTGAAAGCTGCATTTATTACCGATGTTCAAGGGCCGGTGCTTACCGAGCAAGAGAAGGTCATGTTAACCAGCCCTTATCTGTCGGGCATTATTTTATTCTCGCGCCACTTTGAAACTGTGCCTCAGCTTAAAGCCTTGATAGCTCAAATAAGCGCTATCAATTCGCAACTGCTTATCACCGTGGATCATGAAGGCGGCCGAGTGCAGCGCTTTCGTGAGGGGTTTACTCGGGTACCTGCCATGGGTAAGTTGGGGCAGTTGTATCAGCAAGACAAAGAAGCCGCTAAACAAGCAGCCTTCGCCAGCGCCATTGTGTTAGCCAGTGAGTTATTGGATGTGGGCGTGCATCTGACTTATGCCCCCGTTTTAGATGCAAACTATGAGCGTAACCAAGTGATTGGAGATCGGGCTTTTTCAGGTGATGTTGGGGTGATTACCCTTTTAGCTGAGCAGTTTATGCTAGGTTTAAAAGAAATGAACTTTGCCGTGGTGGGCAAACATTTTCCGGGGCACGGCTGGGTTAATTTAGATTCGCATGTGGCGTGCCCCATTGACGAGCGTAGCATGAATGACATTGATGGGCAGGATATGCAGCCCTTTAAAGCCTTGCTGCCGCTAATAGATTGGATGATGCCTGCGCATGTGGTGTATGAAAGCATTGATCACGAGCCAGCAGGTTTTTCTAGGGTGTGGCTACAGAATATTCTTAAAGATCAGCTAGGTTTTACTGGGCGAATTGTAAGTGATGATTTAAGCATGGCAGGAGCTGCGGTAAAGGGCAGTTACTGGCAAAGGGCCGAGTCGGCCATGAAGGCAGGGTGCGATGTGTTGCTGGCTTGTAATTCAGCGCAAGCTTCCCAAGAAATATTAGCGGCCATGGAAAAAGCTTCCATTGAGCCTATGTCTCTTAGTGGCTATCAGCCAAAAAAAGTGAGCCGTGATATTTTGCAAACTAAGCCTTACTTGAAGGCTAAAGCCGTATTAAATGAATTAGAGTTAATAGTATGACGTTTGAAATAGAATTATTGGAAATATGGTGGGTTAAAGCACTTGGCATTTTTTTGGTGGGTTTGCTGGTATACGGCATTGCCCACAAATTGGTGGCAAAACTTAAAGAAAAGGCCAGTAAAACTAAAAACCTATTTGACGATGCGGTAGTGGGGGCTTTAGAGAAGCCGTTAAATAATGGCGTTTTGTTGTTTACCTTAATGGCCACCTTTCACGTAATTGAAAAACACTTTGAGTTGGCCGTATTACCCTTGTCGTTTAAAACCCTAGGTTTACCTTTTGCCGGATTATTTGCTTGGTTTGTATTAAGGCTAATTCGCATTCGGGAAAATCAAATACTAAAAGGGCATGTGGAGACTAAGTCAGATCACACCACGATTAGTATTATTTTTAAGGTCTTGCGTTTGTCGGTAGTGATATTGACAGCACTGGTATTTTTTCAAACTTTAGGTATTTCTATTAGTGGTGTTATAGCCTTTGGTGGGGTGGGCGGCGCCGCTGTAGCATTTGCCGCCAAGGATTTGCTGGCCAACTTTTTTGGTGGGCTGATGATCTTTTTAGACAAGCCTTTTAAGGTAGGTGATTGGATCCGTAGCCCAGACCAGCAGGTAGAAGGTACGGTTGAGCATATTGGTTGGCGCATGACCCGTATTCGAACCTTTGATAAACGGCCTTTATACGTACCTAATTCAGTGTTTGCACAAGTTAGTATTGAAAACCCGCAGCGTATGACTCATCGCAGAATCTACGAAACCATAGGTGTTCGTTATAGTGATTTTTCACAAGTGGAAGTCATTTGTAAAAATATAGAAGCTATGTTGAAAGAGCATCAAGACATTGACGGCTCACAAACTTTGATGGTGAACTTTAATCGTTTTGCTGATTCATCTCTTGAGTTTTTCATATATTGTTTTACGCATACTACGCACTGGCAGACTTTTCACCGTATTAAGCAGGATATATTGGTGGAGGTAGGTAATATAATTCTTAAACAAGGCGCTGAAATCGCCTTCCCCAGTCAAAGTGTATTTATTGAAAGTGTTCCCTCCAATAAGATTGACCCAGTTCGATAAAAAGCCATTTAATTAATATTCAAAATATCCGTAGACAGTATCAAGAGTGCTGTCTGTAAAAACTAAAGAGTAGAGTGATGAGTATTTCTATAACGGCAATAGTCGGTGGTACTGGGTTAACACAATATCCAGGCTTAAAAATAGAGCGTGAAGAGCTAATTGATACGCCATTAGGGGCACCCAGTGCACCGTTGGTGTTTGCCAAATTGCATGGGCAGGATGTTGTTTTTCTAGCAAGGCATGGTCACCCGCACACATTTCCCCCTAATAAAATAAATTACCGGGCTAATATTCTGGCGCTTCAGCAAGTAGGTGTAACGCAAATTATTGCGGTAAATGCGGTGGGCGGTATAACTGAGGCAATGGATGCAGAGGTGATTTGTATTCCTGGTCAAATTATTGATTATACCCATGGCCGTGAAGATACCTTTTTTGATGGGGTGTTTAAGCCGTTGGAACACATCGATTTCAGCCACCCATATGATGGCACTCTGTGTGATGCGCTTATGTTGGCGGCTAAAAAATCCAACCAAGATATTGTCATGAATGGTGTTTATGGTGCGACGCAAGGGCCAAGATTAGAAAGTATTGCTGAAATAGCACGTATGGAAAAAGATGGCTGTGACTTAGTGGGCATGACAGGAATGCCGGAGGCGGTATTGGCAAGGGAATTAAATATTCCTTATGCTTGTTTGTCGTTGGTAGTTAATAAGGCTGCGGGGAAAAGTGAAGGGGTCATTACCATGGATGATATTCATGCTGCAGTGAATAATGGCATGGCAAGTGTTCAGAAAATTATTTCCTCTTTTTTACAAAAATAAAATACATGCATATTCTTCCGGTTTACCGGCCTGAATATGCGTGTTTGAATATTGATTACAATTTTGTATTTAGTGCAGACTCTAAAGGTGCAGAGCTTTCATCGTGTTCTAGGGCTTTTGTATCTAGAGGATGTGCCGCTGGAATAATGCGAATAAGGGCTGCTAAATAAGGGTGGTCTAGGTAATGAATTTCTTTACTACGCATGCGTCTTTTTTGCTGAAGGCTAATGGTTTCGCCTAAATGGCGAGCCTCCTCGGGGATAAATTGCAAATCGACTTTACTATGCAAATATCGAGATACATGTAATTCAATAACCCCTTTTAATTGTGGTTGGCCAAGCTTGATGGTTGAGCTTTCAAAGTAAATGGGCAGGCTATTGGGTTGATCGTAAACCGCTTGTGTCCATTGTGTATTGTACAAAATGGGCTGTGTAATTGGGTCTAGTTTTTCAAGGTATTCTTGCCAATCTGCCGAGATACTTTGTTTAGTGAATGCTTGTCCGTTCACATTTTCATGGTGTAAGGCCATTGCGGCGTTCATGCCGGAATTAGCAAGTGTGAAGGTACTGTCATTTTGCAATTGAATGGTGTCGGCCATGTCCAGTTCCAGTTCACTAAAGCCAAAGGCTTCATCTAAACTGGAGTCGGGCTTTTGCTGAAAAAAGGTCAAATTAATTTGATACCAACGGGCCTTCTTTGGGTTGGTTTCACCATGGCTGTGACTAGCAATTAGCACAAGGCAGATGATTGATAGATATAGTTTCATTGTTTTGCAGGTCCTGATAATGACGCCAATACATTAGATACAGTTTTAAATCGACTTTCTGCGT
>OLII01000395.1_pt1 | contig 16783 bp, 13 predicted proteins | sample 1609481 | NCBI WGS metagenome assembly OLII01 (sample SAMN05416859, study PRJEB24817) | seawater metagenome | isolation source: Sea water | place: Canada:Atlantic | collected 2013-11 | reverse complement strand
TTTACGGTTTGAATAATTCTTGATGCAATTTTATAAGGATCACCATTAGAAGCAGGTCTTCTGTCTTCTAAGTATCCTTTCCAACCACTCTCTACAGTTAAGATAGGAATTCGAATTGACGCGCCTCTATCAGAAATACCATAACTAAAATCTGTAATGGATGCAGTTTCGTGCAATCCTGTCAAACGTTCGTCGTTATGAGCACCATAGATTTCAATATGTTCTTTAGTTACAGGTCTAAAAGCTTCACAAACTTGCATGTAAATTTCTTTTGATCCGCAAGTTCTTAATACTTCATTAGAAAAATTCGCGTGCATACCTGAACCATTCCAATCTCCTTTCACAGGTTTTGGATGGTATTCAATATAATACCCATACTTCTCTGTCAATCGGTCTAATAAATACCTACCAATCCAAATTTCATCTCCAGCTTTTTTGGCTCCTTTGGCAAATAATTGGAACTCCCATTGTCCAGAAGCAACCTCCTGATTGATCCCTTCAAAGTTCAGACCAGCAGCAATACATAAGTCTGCATGTTCTTCAACAAAATCTCTCCCATGCGTGTTCTTACCTCCAACAGAGCAGTAATACATTCCCTGTGGACCAGGATATCCTCCAACAGGAAAACCTAAAGGAAGTTGTGTTGCGGTATCCATGATAAAGTATTCTTGTTCAAATCCAAACCAGAAGTCATTATCGTCATCATTAATCGTTGCACGTGCATTGGATTCGTGAGGTGTTCCATCAGAATTCAGTACCTCTGTCATCACCAAATATCCATTGTTACGAACAGGGTCTGGGTAAATCGCTACAGGCTTTAAAATACAATCAGAAGAGCCTCCCGAAGCCTGTTTTGTTGAGGATCCATCAAAAGACCAATTTTTTAATTCGTTAAGGGTGCCTTGAAAGTTTTCGTGATCTTCTACTTTCGTTTTACTTCTTAGGTTTTGGGTGGGTGCATACCCATCCAACCAAATGTACTCTAATTTAATCTTTGCCATCGTGTTGCTTTTTTAAAAAAATATGAAACAAAAGTATGTAAAAATTTACACACCCCTATAATTTTATGGGGGTAAATGTGAAAATGTTTGTTATTTTTAATGATGCACTAGTTTTGAAGGGGGTTTTTTGCATTAATCTTAATATTTTTTTTATTTTTGATGTAAATTTATACAGTATGTCAACAATCAGATTTAATGCGTTAAAAGAAACGTTGAATAGGAATCCCATAGAAATTAAAGAAAGCATGCGAAGATCGGATGCTTTTGCTACCAATGTATTTAATGCAGATGCGATGCGTCAGCATATGACAAGTCAGGCATATAAGAGTGTCATGGATGCGATAGAATTTGGGACGAAGATTGAACGTAAAATTGCAGATCAAGTGGCATCGGCCATGAAAGATTGGGCATTGTCAAAAAATGCCACGCATTATACGCATTGGTTTCAGCCATTAACCGGCTCAACTGCAGAGAAGCACGATGCTTTTTTTGAAACAGTAGACAACGGCAGGGCCATGGAAAAATTTGGTGGAGATCAATTGGTGCAGCAAGAACCCGATGCCTCAAGTTTTCCGAATGGAGGTATTAGAAATACATTTGAGGCGCGCGGATATACCGCTTGGGATCCAACGTCGCCAGCTTTTATATATGGAACTACCTTGTGTATTCCAACCGTATTTGTGGCCTACACCGGGGAAGCCCTAGATAATAAAGCGCCGCTGTTGCGTGCACTTCAAGCAGTAGATCATGCAGCGACTGCAGTGTGTAAATATTTTGATAAAAATGTGAGCAAAGTGAATGCTTCTTTGGGATGGGAACAAGAATATTTTCTAATAGATAGCGCATTGGCAATATCCAGACCAGACATTAACCTTACAGGAAGAACACTCTTGGGGCATTCTCCAGCCAAAGGACAACAACTAGATGATCACTATTTTGGATCCATACCCAACAGAGTGTTGAGTTATATGCGTGACATGGAGGAGGAGTGCATGTTGCTCGGAATCCCTGTGAAAACACGTCATAATGAAGTCGCCCCAAATCAATACGAATTGGCACCAATTTTCGAAGAAGCCAATCTTGCAGTAGATCACAATTCTTTATTAATGGACGTGATGGAAAAGGTAGCGCAGAGACATCAGTTCAGAGTCTTATTTCACGAGAAGCCTTTTGCGGGAATCAATGGTTCGGGAAAACATAACAACTGGTCATTGTCAACAAATACAGGGGTAAACCTACTAAGTCCAGGGAAAACACCCATGAAGAATCTGCAATTCTTAACCTTTTTTGTAAATACCATAAAAGCTGTACACGATTACGAGGCACTGATAAGAGCATCTATTGCAAGTGCAAGTAATGACCATCGTTTGGGTGCTAATGAGGCACCCCCTGCAGTGATTTCTGTATTCATTGGTTCGCAATTGTCAGAAGTTTTAGATGAGTTGGAAAATGTAACCAAAGGAAAATTATCGCCAGAAGAAAAAACAGATCTTAAATTAAATATTGTTGGAAAGATTCCAGAAATATTGTTAGACAATACCGATAGAAATAGAACATCTCCGTTTGCTTTTACAGGGAATAAATTTGAACTGAGAGCGGTTGGTGCTTGGGCCAATTGCGCAGGTCCAATGACTACTTTAAATACGATTATAGCCAAACAGCTAAGTGATTTTAAAGAAGCTGTGGATCATTTAATTGCTAGTAAAAATCTGAAAAAAGACGAAGCAATTTTTAATGTATTGCGGGAGTATATCAAAGCTTCTAAAAAAATTCGCTTCGAAGGAAATGGGTACGGAGAAGCATGGGAAAAAGAAGCGTTCAAACGAGGATTGAGCAATAACAAAACAACCCCAGAGGCATTAAAAGCAAAGATTTCGGAAAAAGCCATTGCGCTATTTGAGCAAATGGGAGTAATGAGTCGGGTAGAAGTAGAGGCACGCCATGAAATAGAGCTGGAAGAGTACATCCTACGCATTCAAATAGAAGGAAGAGTCTTGGGAGATATTTCAAGAAATCATGTGATACCAACTGCTGTGAAATATCAAAACACCTTGATTGAAAATGTAAGCGGATTGAAAAATATTTTTGGAGAAAACTTTAAGAAGCACGCAAAAGAACAAATCGATCTCATTGAGAAAATATCACTGCACATCGCAGGAATCAATTCTAAAGTGGAAGCAATGACCAATGAACGCAGAAAAGCAAACAAACTCGAAGGTCAAAAATCAGCTGAGGCCTATTGCAATAAGGTGAAGCCTTATTTCGAAGAAATTCGATACCACTGTGATAAGCTTGAAATGATGGTTGATGATGAATTATGGCCGTTGGCAAAGTATAGAGAGTTGTTATTTACGCGATAAGCCAATCAATAGCGAAAAAGACAGAAGAACTTTGAATATGTATGGTTTTTAGTCTAATTTCGCGAGAACAATACAACAACACAACAGAATACCATGAGTCAAGAAGTTTCCAAACGATATGCACAGCGAGGCGTTTCTGCATCCAAAGAAGATGTACACAATGCAATTAAAAATATCGACAAAGGATTGTTTCCGAAAGCCTTTTGTAAAATTGTTCCAGATTACCTCACCAATGATGAAGACTATTGTCTAATCATGCATGCAGATGGAGCTGGAACCAAATCATCTTTGGCTTATATGTATTGGAAAGAAACTGGAGATATTTCTGTTTGGAAAGGAATTGCTCAAGATGCTCTAATTATGAATATTGACGACTTGCTATGTGTAGGAGCAACCGATAATATCATGTTGTCATCCACGATAGGAAGAAACAAAAGTAAAATACCTGGAGAGGTTTTATCTGCGATTATTAACGGTACGGAAGAATTAATCGAAGACTTAAAAGGATTTGGAGTGACCATTCATTCTACAGGAGGAGAAACTGCAGATGTTGGTGATTTGGTGAGAACTATCATAGTAGATTCTACCGTGACAGCAAGAATGAAACGTTCTGATGTGATTGATAATGCAAACATAAAAGCAGGTGATGTTATTGTAGGATTGGAATCATTCGGACAAGCAAATTATGAAAAGGAGTATAACGGAGGAATGGGAAGTAATGGTTTAACATCAGCCAGACACGATGTTTTTCATAAATACCTTGCTGAAAAATTCCCTGAAAGTTTTGATGCTGCTGTACCTGAAGAATTAGTGTATTCCGGACAAGTAAAGCTAACAGATAAAGTAGAAAAATCGCCAATTGATGCTGGTAAATTAGTTTTGTCACCCACAAGAACTTATGCGCCAATTATTAAAGAAATCTTATCAAAATACAACTCAGACTCAATTCACGGAATGATTCATTGTTCTGGTGGAGCACAAACAAAAATCTTACATTTTATAGACGATCTTCATATTGTGAAAGACAATATGTTTCCAATTCCGCCTTTATTTAAATTGATACAAGAACAATCTAAAACCGATTGGAAAGAAATGTATCAGGTGTTTAATTGTGGACATAGAATGGAGCTCTATGTATCTCCAGAAATTGCAGAAGACTTGATTGCTATTTCAAAATCTTATAATGTAAATGCTCAAATTATTGGTAGAGTAGAGGCTTCAGAAAAGAAGAAGTTAACTATCAAAAGTGAGTATGGAACTTTTGAGTATTAATTAAATTAAATCTTCAAGTTCACTTATTATAAAATAAAGACCGCCAATAATTCCAAAAATGCCAGCAATTTGTAATTTATTATAAAACCCTGTAGGTTCTTTTTCAGTACTTCTCAATTTTCGATTAATTTTAGCGTGCCAATCGATAGCTATTATCCCTAAAGATATAAGTATCAGTCCAAGAAATAAATTATAGTAATTCACTTTACAAAGATCTATTAAAGATAAAATCAATAGATAATTCATCATTAGAAACTACAGCTTTTAAGTTGCCGGATTCTAAATAATATTTAATTTTCTTAGGAAAATCATTCTGCGGGTTTTCACAAGTAAATGAAGTGATGGTTTGATTAGTGAACTTAAACAATGTAGGTGCTTCATTTACAGCTTCAACTTGTAAGTACAAAGTATCTTTGAGTGTAATAATAGACAAAATCTCTTTAAAAACAGTATCACTTTTTTTCATGGTAAATCCAATTCCTGTAAAATCTTTTCTCCAAACTTCATAGGTTCTTTCACCTGGTCTATCATTTAATCGATTCCAAATACCAAACATAAAATCAGGTTTTTTTATTTCATCTTTATCACAAGAAAATAAAATCAAACAGCAGAGAGCGAGTAGTGTTTTTTTCATTTAAAAAATTATTTACCATAAATGTATAACAAAACTTTTGAATGGCTTAATATCATAAAAAATTGTAAATTCGCTTTCCTAGAAAAGAGTAGAAGATGATAGAAAAAATTAGAATTGTTAAGCAACGTTATGATGAAGTTTCGGATTTAATTATCCAGCCAGACATCATTACAGATCAAAAACGTTACGCACAATTAAGCAAAGAATATAAAGACTTAGGTGATGTTGTTAAAAAAGGAGATGAATATCAAGTTTTAGTTAATAATATAGAAGAAGCCAAAGAAATCATAGCAGACGGATCCGATGCCGAAATGGTAGAAATGGCTAAAATGGAAATGGATGAAGCAACTGCTAGAATTCCAGTTTTAGAAGAAGAAATTAAGTTTTTATTAATTCCTAAAGACCCAGAAGATTCTAAAAATGCCGTGGTAGAATTACGTGCTGGTACTGGTGGTGATGAAGCTAGTATTTTTGCAGGTGATTTGTTTAGAATGTACACAAAATATTGTGAAAGTAAAGGATGGAAAGTTTCTACCGTAGATTACAGCGAAGGAACAAATGGTGGTTTTAAAGAAATTCAGTTTGAAGTTAATGGCGATGACGTCTACGGTACTTTAAAGTTTGAAGCCGGTGTGCATCGTGTACAAAGAGTACCACAAACAGAAACTCAAGGTAGAGTTCATACTTCTGCTGCAACTTGTATGGTTTTTCCAGAAGCAGAAGAATTTGATGTAGAAATTAATCCTAAAGAAGTAAGAATTGACTTTTTCTGTTCATCAGGGCCTGGAGGGCAATCGGTAAATACAACCTATTCTGCTGTACGATTAACACACCTTCCAACAGGTTTGGTGGCTCAATGTCAAGATCAAAAATCACAGCATAAAAACAAAGAGAAAGCATTTAAAGTATTGCGTTCTCGTTTGTATGATATGGAGTTGGCAAAGAAGAATGAGGCAGACGCAGCTAAACGTGGATCAATGGTTTCTTCAGGAGATCGTTCTGCAAAGATTAGAACCTACAACTATCCGCAGGGAAGAGTTACTGATCATAGAATCGGATTAACCTTGTATGATTTGTCAAATATTGTGAATGGAGATATTCAAAAAATCATTGACGAATTAATGTTAGCTGAAAACACAGAAAAACTCAAAGAATTGGGTGAAAGTATATAAGTAAAAAACCGAGCTAATTAGCTCGGTTTTTTTATTTCTGTTAAACTATAATTTTAGATTACTTTCCAAATAAATGGAGTTCGTTAAACTCTTTATTAATATTAATTGAATTCTTACCATTTACTTTTAAATTCTTTAATGGAATTTCTACATTATCTACTTGAATAGAACTAATTGTAAAAGGTAAATTATGGAAGACTAAATTAAAGTCGTTATAATTAGCATCAAAAGTTCCTTCTTTATGTTGTTGTATGATTACTTCTTTATCTTTTCCAGTAAGTTTAAAGTTGCGTAGACTATATCGTCCTTTCTTATAATCATATCCATCATGAGCATCGTCATATAATTGAGACTTCTCTTTCCCATATTTATAATAAATATCTAAAGTGATTTCTTTAAAATCTTTTTCACCAACATATTGTTGTACCGGGTACTTTGGAATGATTGCTCCTTCTTTGATAAAAATTGGCATACTATCTAAATCTGCATCTACCCATAATTCTCTTCCCCCATCAACTATTTCTTCTGTCCAGAAATTATACCATTTTCCTCTGGGAATATACATTCTTCGTCCTTTTGCATTAGGCTCTATAATTGGGCAAACAAGAATTTTTTCTCCAAACACAAATTCATCACTTCTGTAATGAGTTGCGATATCTTCTTGATCAAATAAAACCAATGATTTTAAAATTGGTGTTCCTTTGTTGATATATTTCCAAAAAGCAGTGTAGAGATATGGTAATAATTGATACCTTAATTCGATGAATTTACGAACGATGTCTGTAATTTCATTACCAAAAAACCAAGGTTCTTGATCACCATGATCTCCAGAAGAATGAACTCTACAGAAAGCATGAAAGATTCCTAATTGAATCCAACGAGCAAATAATTCTCCTTGAGGTTGTTCTGCAAAACCACCAATATCACTTCCTGCAAAAGAAAAACCAGACATTGCCATTCTTTGTGCTTGCACATTGGCAATCCATAAATGTTCCCAAGTGGCAACATTATCTCCCATCCAAGTAGAGGTGTAACGTTGTGTTCCAGAATAAGCAGCTCTAGTAATAACAAAAGGACGCTTTGGATATGAGTATTTTTTTAAACCATGATAAGTGGCGCGAGCCATTTGCATTCCATAAACATTATGAGCTTTTCTATGACTACATGGATTCCCATCATAATCGTGTCGAACATCGTCTGGAAATGATTTGTTGGGAACATCCATTACCGCAGGTTCATTCATGTCGTTCCAAACACCTTTTACGCCAATATCTTCAATGAGTTCTTTAAACAAGTCAGACCACCACTCTCTAACTTCAGGTTTTGTATAATCTGGAAAATAACATTCACCAGGCCAAACTTTTCCTTTCATATATGGACCATCTGCACGTTTACAGAAGTAATCTTTATCTAAAGCATCTTTAAAAACCTCGTATTCTAAATCTATTTTAATTCCTGGATCAATAATAACAACAGTTTTAAATCCGTCTTCTTCTAATTCTTTCACCATTCTTTTTGGGTCTGGGAAGTAGTTTTTATCCCAAGTAAAACAGCGAAAGCCATCCATATAGTCAATATCTAGATAAATTGCATCGCATGGAATTTGAAGTTTTCTAAATGTATTGGTTATCTCTTTTACATTACTTTCTGGGTAATAACTCCATTTACATTGATGAAATCCAAGTGCCCATAGTGGAGGTAAAGCATGAGGTTTTCCAGTTAAATCTGTATAGTTAACAACAACGTCTTCCATTTGTGGACCATAGATAAAGTAGTAATTCATTTCACCTCCTTGTGCCCAAAAACTGGTTACATTTCTTCTTTCATTAGCAAAGTCAAAATGAGTTTTAAACGTGTTGTCAAAGAAAATACCGTAAGCTTTGTTGTCTTGTATTGCTGTATAAAATGGAATTGCTTTATAAATAGGATCCGTGTCTTTTCCAAAGGCATAAGAATCGGTTACCCAATTTTCAAACCTTTTTCCTTTTAAATTTACACCCACAGGTTTATCACCTAATCCATAAAAGCTTTCAGATTTTTGACAAACTTTACTCATTTTAACAATATCGCCACCAAACTCATAGCTTTCTTCCCAATGAAAACCTATTTCATCTTCATTAATAAGGGCTAAATCTTTTGCATCGTAGATACTGGTTTGTAAACTTTGTTTTTCTACTTTACAAATTAGTTTTGAAGTTGTAATACTGTAATGGGTATCGTCTTCGGTTACCTCTAAAAAATTGTATCCTCTACTTGCATACATGGTAATTCCATAAGAAAAATCATTTTCAAATTTCCCCATGGTTGCATATCTAAAACGCAGTACACTATCTCTAACAACGGTTACTTGAAGAACTACATTGTTATTTGTAGAAAAATAGAGTGTATCTACATCTTTTTTGTAGTTAGTTATAATAGAAGGAAATAAATTCCCCTTCTTTTCTAGCTCAGTATTAACAATCATTTGTTATTATAATTTTGACGAGTAAAAGAACAAAAAAAACCTAAAAAATAAAATGTTTCAAAGGTATTTATTAACGATAACGGTGTAGTTGATTTCTTATATGTATTTAAAAACAAGCATCCCTAAAGGAGGAAGATTTAATTCGATAGAATTTTTTCTAAAGTTCCATTCTGTTGCTTGAGAATTAACTTTTTTATTGGTGTAATTCCCTGTTCCGTGATATCCCTTTAAATCACTATTAAAAATTTCCTTTAATTCTCCTACTTTTGGTACTCCAATTCTATAGTTTTCATGTGGAGTAGGCGTAAGATTACATATTATAATTAATGAATCTTTCTCTTTTTTGCCTTTTCTGATATAAGAAATAATCGAATTTTCGTGATCTCCATGATCTATCCATTCAAAGCCTTCCTGAGAGAATTGTAGTTGATGTAAAGCTGTTTGTTTTTTGTAGAATTTATTTAATGCTTTCACTAAATTTTGTGCGCCTTTATGAACATCATATTGTAGCAAATGCCAATCTAAACTTTGTTGAAAATTCCATTCTGATGTTTGACCGAATTCACTTCCTTGGAATAACAATTTAGTTCCTGGATGAGTAAACATAAAACTATATAACAACCTTAAATTAGCAAATCGTTGCCATTCATCTCCCGGCATTTTATCCAAGATTGATTTTTTACCATACACCACTTCATCATGGGAAAGAGGTAACATGAAATTTTCAGTAAAAGCATAATTTAAACTAAATGTTAACTCATTTTGATGGTGTTTTCTATAGATGGGTTCTTTAGAAAAGTAATCTAAAGTATCATGCATCCAACCCATCATCCATTTCATTCCAAAACCTAAACCATCAGCAAAAACAGGGCTTGAAACTTTTGGAAATGAAGTCGATTCTTCTGCAATGGTTTGAACATCTGGAAAGTTTTCATAAACAGCAATATTCATTTCTTTCATAAATGAAATGGCTTCTAAATTTTCTCTTCCTCCAAATTCATTTGGCTCCCATTGTCCGTCTTCCCTAGAATAATCTAAAAATAGCATTGATGCTACTGCATCTACACGTAATCCATCAGCATGATATTGGTCTAACCAAAAAATGGCATTGCTTATTAAAAATGATTTCACTTCATTTCTACCATAATTAAAGATGAGACTTTTCCAATCTTGATGATATCCTTTTCTTGGATCTGGATGTTCATATAAATGAGAACCATCAAAGAAACCAAGTCCATGATCATCTGACGGGAAGTGAGAAGGAACCCAATCTAAAATGACTCCAATTCCTTTTTCATGAAATTTATCAACTAAAAACTTAAATTCATTTGGATAACCAAAACGAGAAGTTGGTGCAAAATAACCGGTTAATTGATATCCCCAACTTGGATCGTAAGGGTATTCCATAATTGGCATAAACTCTACGTGCGTAAAGTTCATTTCAGAAACATAATTTACAAGGTCGTCTGCTAATTCTATATAGCTTAAAAAACGATTTTCTTCAGCATGTCTTTTCCAAGAACCTAAATGTACTTCATATACAGAATATGGAGCGTCTAAAGCATTATTTTTCTTACGCTTTTTCATCCATTTTTCATCTTCCCATTTATAGGAATCTTCCCATACAACAGAGGCTGTTTTTGGAGGGTGTTCAGATCTTCTTGCATAAGGATCTGCTTTTTCAGAGGTAATATCGTTAAGGTGGCTTTGTATTTTATATTTGTAAATATTCCCTTTTCCAACATTAGGAATAAAGCCTTCCCAGATACCGCTATCATCCCATCGAACATTTAATTGATGATCTCCTTCTAGCCAAAAATTGAAATCTCCAATAACAGAAACATTCTTTGCGCTTGGAGCCCAAACTGCAAAATAGGTCCCTTTTACACCATCAACTTCAGTAATATGAGAACCAAACTTCTCATACAATCTATAATGTTTTCCTGCTTTAAATAAGTCAATATCATATTCTGTAAAAAGACTAAATACTTGTGTGTATGCCATGGTATTTTTTAGTTAGTTGTTGAGAATATTTTGGATTCCTTTTAAAGGGATTACTGTCCAACGTGGTCTTGAATTTAGTTCATAACCTAATTCATATATAGCTTTTTCTAGCAAGTGATATTTTAGAATAAAAATTCTTTCTTGATTATAGCCAAGGTTTAGATTTGCTCCTTGAATAGTGACAATATAAGATTCCATAAAGATGCCAACTAAGTACCTATATAACAGTTCTCCAAACTCAAAAAGCTCTTCTTGAGACTTATTATAATCTTTACCATGATTAAAAATGGTTGCATAAATTGCATAATGAAAAGACCTAAAAATACCTGCAACATCTTTTAATGGGGGTTGTTTTACTTTACGATCTCTGATGGTACTTTCTGGTTCACCTTCAAAATCTAAGATGCAAAAATCATTTTCTTGAACTAATACTTGTCCTAAATGATAATCACCATGAATTCTAATACGTTCACCTTTTAGTTTTGTCCAGTCGAATTGAACAAGCTTTTTTCTGATGTCATTTTTACTATCTAAAAATAACTTAGCTAGTTCTAATGAAAAACCGTCTAGTTTATGCAGATTATTTTCTGTCATATTTAAACGATTCTGGAACATATATGTTAATCTGTTCTTTAGCCAAACAGTATAATCACCATTAAAATGTGTGGGTGTAAAAGAAGTGTCATCATATTCAGAACCTAAGGCAGCGTGCATTTCACCTGTTCTTTGAGCTAATAATTTTACTTTAGAAAGCACATTTAAACCTGCCCAATCTATGACTTCTGGTGAGACATCGGTGATCTTTAATCTACTAAACAACTCTACCTTTGGTAAGTCAGCTATCTTAATATTTTTATGATCAATGGTTTTGTATACTTTATGAATCTCTTTTAAGAAATATTCCCAAGCGTCACCTTGATTTTTAACCATTTTTTGCATCAAGCCAATCGTGATATAAGTTTGATCAGAATTAATAATATTTATACTTCCTACATAGGGTGGTGTATTTCTAAAGTCTTTTTTATCAGATAAAAAACGACTCATTTCATAGTCTGGATTCTTATCAGAATATATTCTTCTGAAGAATTTTAAGATAAAATTATCATTGTAAATTATGGACGTGTTACTTTGCTCTACACCCATAAATTTTGAGGATTTATATGCTGGCAAATCAAAGCCTTCAGACTTATGGTATTGAACTTTGGTTTTATCAATTGGTATCGCTGTTTGAATTCTTTCAAAAACTAGTTTCCTAAAAGCTTCTAGATACATAGCATCTATAATAAAACCTTTCTGATTCTTTAAATTTAATGGTAGAATTCTATTCTTTTCAGCAAAAGATTCATCAGAAACAAAAGCGATGGGTAAAAAATAATGATGATAGAAAGCTTCCGAAAAGTTTACTTCTAATATCAACCCGAAATAGACTTCACCGTCTTGTTGAATTCTAAAGTATTCTAGTAATTCTATATACTTTAGCTTACTAGATTTACCTGCGTACCATCGTTGCTTTTGAATATAATCTTCTAATACATCAGCTAAAAAAACATTAATAAAATCTTTGTTTTCTATTAAATCTTCCCAGTTACTTTTAGAGCTAAAAATAGAAGCTTCGTGATTTACTGATGTTTGTTTGCCCATCATTTTTTGATTTTAAAAATATGGAATGGTAATGTAGGATGTAATTCAACATAATTCCATTCATTATGCCAATCATAAATATTTCCAGTGATTAAATCATGAACCTGAATCTGATGACCAGCTTCAATAGATAAATCTACTAAAGGTAATTGTACCATACCAGATTGCATATAATATTGATCTAAACTAACAATGGTTATTGTTTCATCAGTTTTATCATCATTCCATTTATAGAAGGCTAACAAATTATTGTTTTCTATACAACAAAATTGAATGTTATTTGTTTGTTGGTATGACTCATGCTCATGACGAATCTTATTAATTCTAGTAATTAGCTTGGTGATTTTATTTTCTTTAAACCAATCATAATGACATAATTGGAATTTTTCTGACATGAAATATTCTTCTTTTCCAAGAATAGCTTCACTAATCATTTGTTCAAAAACGGGTCCATATATCCCAATACTTGAACTCAAGGTTGCTGCTAAAGCATAGCGTTGAAGGTATTTAGATTCATTAGCTTCTTGTAAGTGAAATGGATTAATGTCTGGAGTATTTGGCCAGAAATTAGGTTGCATATACTCTTTACGATCTGTTTTGGTCAAATCATTCATGTATTCAATTAATTCATGCTTGTTGTCTCTCCATGTAAAATAGGTATAGGATTGTGTATAGCCTTGTTTAGCTAATTGATCCATGACCTTTGGTCTAGTAAAAGATTCTGCTAAGAAAATAACATTTGGATATTTCTTTTTTACCTCAGAAATTATCCAATTCCAGAAATAATAAGGTTTGGTATGGGGGTTGTCAACTCTAAAAACGTTTATTCCAGAATCAATCCAATAGAATAAAGTTTCTAAACATTCTTTCCATAGTTTTTTGTAATCGCTACTTTCCCAATAAATAGGTAAAATATCTTGGTATTTTTTTGGAGGATTTTCTGCGTATTGCACAGTTCCATCTGGCCTCCATTTAAACCAATCTGGATGATCTGTTACCCATGGGTGATCAGGTGCGGCTTGTAAAGCATAATCCATGGCAATCTCAATTCCCATTTTTTTTGCATCTACAACTAATTCTTTAAAATCTTCTATACTTCCTAATTCTGGATGAATATCCTTATGACCTCCATGTTTAGAACCAATTCCCCAAGTAGAACCTACATCACCTTTTTTGGCTTCTGTAGTGTTGTTTTTTCCTTTTCGATTGACTTCTCCAATTGGATGAACAGGAGGGAAGTATAAAGTATCAAATCCCATAGCTTTCACTCTAGGGAGCAAACGATGACAGTCTTTAAATGTTCCGTGTTTACCTTTTGTTTCAGAAGCTGATCGTGGAAAAAATTCGTACCAAGTACTAAAACGGGCTTTTTTACGATCTACATAAACCTTAAACTGAGGAGATTCATTTAATAAAAACTTTTCTGGGTTCGCAGTAAAAATTTGTTCAAGTCGTTCACTAACCGCTTCTTTTATAGCTTCATCATAATCTTGATTATTTTTAAAAATAGCAATTAGGTGATTGAGGTATTCTTTGTCACTTTTGCCAACACTTTTTAACAAAGGTCTTAAGTATTCAATCCCTTCAAGTAACTCTGAGGTAACTTTTTGATGATCTTCTATCTTTCTTCCAATTCCATATTGCCAATTAAGAGCATAATCTACCCAGCCCGTAACTTTATAGGTGTAAAAACCTTGTTTGTTAACTTGAAAAGTTGCTGACCATTCATCGTTATTTAAAAGTGACATTCTTCTCTCAACCCATTTACGCTCTTTTTCATGTTTGAACAAAATACTTGATTGAATAATATCATGCCCATCTACTAAAACATCAGCATGAATATTGACAAGTTCGCCAACAATACGCTTAATAAAAATGCTTCCTTGGTTTATTTGAGGTGTTATATTTTCAATAACAACACGCTTCTGATTTTGCATTAATGGTCTATAATTTGGTTTGAATTTGATAAAAGTAGTAAAATTCTAAAGCTAAATAGAATCTCCCAAAAAATAATCATCTAATACATCGATTTCGTGTTTATAAGAATTTATTTAGAGCAGTAAATAAATGAAAATAATTCTCTCATACAATTGTGTAACTATGAATTTCGTTGTTTGTTTATCTCGTCTTGTAATTGACGTCTCAATTTCTGTTCTCTTTCTAATGATTTTTTCTTATAGATAGCTAGCTCTTCTTCAGCTTCTGATAAGTTTGATTTCGCTTCAGATGTAACAGAATAGCTGTTTTTATATTGATAGATAAAATAAAGTAAAGCAATGATAAGTAGTAAAATAATACTCCATACAATAATTGTATAGGTAGATTTATTAAGTTGAATTCCTAAAAATGAAATACTATTTTTTTCTGTAATTAGAAACTTCATATCTGTTTCAAGGATTTCAAGAACTTTTTTAACTTCTTGAAGACTATCATTTAATACATTATTGTGTATGTTTTTTAGTTGAAGTTCTTTATCAATAATCTTAATAGAATCTAAGACATTGGTTTTTAAATCTTGATAGGTAGTTTTTCTTATAACTTTATATTCTTGATATGAGCTAGAGATCCTGTAAATTCTATCAAATTGTTCTTCAATTGTTAACGTGTCTTTTTTTGTTTCTTGAGAAACAGCAACAGTAGAGATTAATAGTAAAAGTATTAATAGATATAATGATTTCATAATTGTATTTCTTTAGGGGAGTGTAATTTAATAAAAAAACCCAAACTATTAAGTTTGGGTTTTTCTTTATAAGCGAATTAATAATTTATTTTACTTTTTCAACAACTGCCTTAAAAGCTTCTGGGTTGTTCATCGCTAAATCAGCTAAAACCTTACGGTTTAATTCGATATTATTAGCTTTTACTTTTCCCATAAACTGAGAGTAAGACATTCCGTGTAAACGTGCTCCTGCGTTAATACGCATGATCCATAAAGAACGGAAGTTTCTCTTATTGTTTTTACGGTCTCTGTAAGCATATGTCATTGCTTTTTCAACCGCATTTTTTGCTACTGTATAAACGTTTTTTCTACGTCCGAAGTAACCTTTTGCTGCCTTCAAGATTTTTTTTCTTCTTTTTCTTGAGGCTACTGAATTTACTGATCTTGGCATAATTCAAATTGTTTTTTGTAGTAGGCGGTTTGTAAACAAACACTTCTATTTAAGCCTAACTCCATGGTTAATAATTAAATCCCTGAATTAACTATTTTAAAGTTAATTGTTGTTTGATGTTCGCTTCATCAGACTTGTGTACTAATGCAGCGTGCGTCAATTTAAGCTTACGTTTCTTCGACTTCTTTGTTAAGATATGACTCTTAAACGCGTGCTTTCTTTTGATTTTTCCAGAACCTGTCAACTTAAAACGTTTCTTGGCACTAGATTTGGTTTTCATTTTAGGCATTTCTCCTTCGGTTTTATCTTGCTTATAAGATTGTTTATAATAATGAAATTACTTTCCTACTTTTTTAGGAGCAATAAACATAATCATACGTTTACCCTCCAACTTTGGTAATTGTTCTACTTTACCATACTCTTCTAATTCTTGTGCTAATTTTAGCAGTAAGATTTGTCCTTGTTCTTTAAAGATAATAGATCTTCCTTTAAAGAATACAAAAGCTTTTAATTTAGCACCTTCTTGCAAAAACTTAATTGCGTGCTTCTTTTTAAACTCATAATCGTGTTCATCAGTTTGAGGTCCAAAACGAATTTCTTTTATGGTAACTTTCGTTGCTTTCGCTTTTAAAGCTTTCTCTCGTTTCTTTTGCTCATACAAGAACTTCTTGTAATCAATAATTTTACAAACAGGAGGTTTCGCTTTGGGAGAGATCTCTACCAAATCTAACTCTTGTTCTTTGGCCATCTGTTTGGCTTTATCTAAAGGATATACACCAACTTCTACGTTATCTCCTACAACACGAACTTCATCAACATATTTAATTTTATCGTTAATTCTGTGTTGATCCTCTTTAATTACTCTTAATGGTCTTCTAGACCTACTTCTTCTAATTGCTATGACTAATGAATTTAAATTTAACTAATTGTTTTCTACTGTTTTTTAAAACTCTAAAATAATTAAAATTTCTTTAATGTTTTACTTTCTTCTTCTTTTATTAAAGATTTAAACTCTTCAATACTAAAAGTTCCTATATCTCCTTCGCCATGCTTTCTAACAGAAACTGTACCTTCTCTGTCTCTTATACACATCTGACGCTGCCGACGATCTACTCTGTGTAGATC
>OLII01000394.1_pt1 | contig 16785 bp, 15 predicted proteins | sample 1609481 | NCBI WGS metagenome assembly OLII01 (sample SAMN05416859, study PRJEB24817) | seawater metagenome | isolation source: Sea water | place: Canada:Atlantic | collected 2013-11 | reverse complement strand
TACACAGAGTAGATCGTCGGCAGCGTCAGATGTGTATAAGAGACAGCTATTGCTAGGCCCGCATGGTTCTTAAATTCTGAAGTCAAGTTAATGCATACTTATTATCAACAAGAAAATATTGCCCAAGACAGCTTATTAGAAGAAACCGTTGAGCGTACTTTACCTAAAGTGCGCATTCATGGCGGAATAAATTTTGATAGAGAATTAACCGCATTTGGCAAAAATTACCGTCACACGTTAGAACCTCAATTACAATATTTGTATGTACCTGAAGAAGACCAGTCTAATATTGGTTTATATGATACCACCACATTACAAGATGATTTCCACGGAATATTTAGAGATACCAGTTATAGTGGCTTAGATAGAATCGCATCCGCTAACCAATACACTTGGGGTATTACCAGCCGATTGCTAGATGATGAAAACCTAGAAATTGTTCGAGTCAGCTTAGGCCGCATCCAATATTTAGGCTCTCGCAATAGCAACCTTGCCAATGAAGGCGCGTTAATTGATAATGATGGCATTAATGATAAACAATCTTCCGTCGCCGCGGATTTATTCTACCGAGTAAACCATCAGTGGCAGGTAAGCGCAGATATTCAATATAACACTATTGAGGACTTTACCAATAAAGGGCAAGTCAATGTTGATTATCAAATCAATAAATATAATTTAGTTCAATTGAACCATAGGTACACTCGTAATGTCTCAGGAGATAGCTTAGAACAAATTTCCATGCTTGGCAGTTTCGCACTCAACAAAAACTGGGCATTTGTTGGCCGTATAACACAAGACTTACAGCAGGATAGAAGTTTAGAGTCTTATGTAGGATTTCAATATGAAAGCTGCTGTTGGGCAGTACGTATAGCCTATCACAGGCATATTAACTCAAACTTAGACCCTGCACAATTTACTTTAGATGGCAGAGAAGAGTTCGATACAGGCATAAGTATCAAGTTCATCATCAAAGGATTAGATGGTAAGCAGTCAGCAATAGGTACTCAAGAAATGTTTGATAAGAGTATATTTGGCTATAAACGTCCATACTACTTGCAAAATTAGCATTTAATACAGCATTAAATAGATAAGACAAAATAGATATGATGAATAAAACAATTAAAGCACTACTGTTAACCTCAAGCCTTTTAGTCACAGCCATAGCGCCTGTTCAAGCTAAAGAGGAATTATTAGACCGAGTAGCAGCCATCGTTAATAGCGGTGTTGTCCTAGAGTCTGAAGTTGAAGACTTGCTCGATAATATAAAAAGGCAAGCAAAGAAAAACAATCAAGCTTTGCCTTCTGATAAAGCTTTACGTATTCAGGTTATGGATAAGTTGATTAACGATAGCCTGATGGGGCAAATCGGACAGCGTATGGGTATACAGGTAAGTGATGCTCAACTTGATCAAACGATTAGCAATATGGCGCAACAAGATAATTTAACACTTGCACAATATCGTCAACAAGTTATCGCTGATGGCAGTAGCTATGAGAAATACCGAGAAAACGTGCGCATGGAGCTTATTTCAGGTGAAGTAAGCCGTAACAGTGTTCAACGTCGAATATTTGTTTCTCCACAAGAAATCGCTAACTTACTTACCGTAATGAAAGAGCAAAGTACTAATGATGTTGAATATCACTTAGGTCATATTTTAATCGAGTTCCCAGCGGACGCTACTCAAGAAGATTTAGCGGCCGCTAAAACCCGTGCTAACAAAGTTGTTGAGATGCTCAATGACGGCTCAGATTTTGCCAAAATTGCTATTACATCATCAGGTGATGCTAATGCCTTAAAAGGTGGCGACTTAGGTTGGAAAAATATCAATGAAATGCCAACCCTTTTCTCTGAGTTAATCAATGATAAACCGAAAGACACTATTGTTGGACCTATCAGAACAGGTCTAGGCTACAGTATCGTTAAAATATTAGATATTCGTGGTCGAAAAGTTGTTGAAGTGGAAGAAGTTAGAGCACGCCATATATTAATTTCACCATCCATCATTTTAAGCGACGAAAAAGCTCAGTCACTTTTACAAGGCTATTTAAATCAAGTAGAAGCAGGCGAAGCAACTTTTGAAGAATTAGCTAAAAAACATTCTGAAGGTCCAACGTCCGTTCGTGGTGGGGACTTAGGATGGGCAGATCCTAAAAGTTATGACCCTGCCTTTAGAGACGCACTAGCTACTATGAAAAAAGGGGAGCTCCATAAACCATTCCGTTCATCATTTGGTTGGCATATTATCCAGTTAACGGATCGCCGTATGATCGATGCTACTTCGCAAATGAATGAAAACCGTGCTCACCAAATGCTCTTCAATCGTAAATACGGCTTAGAAAGCGCACGTTGGTTAAAAGAAACGCGTGATGAAGCCTATATCGAAATATTTGAAAAGGATGCTAAGTAATGACACAACGCATTGCTATTACGCCAGGTGAACCAGCAGGTATTGGCCCTGATTTAATGATCCAAATAGCTCAGCAAGACTGGCCGGTAGAAATGGTTGTTATTGCTTCAAAAAAGTTGCTTTTAGAACGAGCTAAAGCACTATCCTTACCTTTAGCTTTATACGACTACCAGCATGATGCTACAGCAAAGCCGCAGCAAGCAGGTACTTTGACAGTTTTAGATATTGAGCTCGCTCAACCTTGTGTTGCCGGTGAGTTAAATACTGCAAATGGTGCCTACGTCGTCGAAACGCTTAGAGTTGCCAGTGAAAAAAATATTTCTGGCGAATTTGATGCTGTTGTAACCGGTCCTGTTCACAAGGGATTAATTAATAAAGCCGGCATTGCTTTTAGCGGTCATACTGAATATTTTGCTAACCAAGCCAATTGTACCGACGTAGTAATGATGCTTGCAACCAAAGGCTTGAGAGTTGCTTTAGTTACTACCCATATCCCACTTGCCTATGTGTCAAAAGCCATCACTTTTGAACGCTTGCAAAAAGTTACCCGAATATTGCACCAAGATTTACAAGAAAAGTTTGGTATTCAATCACCGAAAATTTATGCCTGTGGCATCAACCCTCACGCAGGTGAAGATGGTCACTTAGGCAGAGAAGAAATCGAAATAATGGAACCCGCTTTTGCAGAACTTAGAGCAGAGGGAATGGATATAATTGGCCCGTTACCTGCAGATACTATTTTTCAAGAAAAGTACTTAGCAGAAGCTGATGCGATTCTCGCTATGTATCATGACCAAGGCCTACCTGTATTAAAATATAAAGGTTTCGGCTCATCGGTAAACATCACCTTAGGACTACCTTTTATTCGTACCTCTGTTGATCATGGCACAGCTCTAGAGCTTGCTGGTAAAGGTACAGCAGATTCAGGTAGTTTTATTGAAGCAATGAACAATGCCATCAATTTAGCTAGCAATAAATAGTTTAATTAAGATATAAAAATGAACGATAAAAAACATTTAGGTCATCAGGCTAAAAAACGCTTTGGACAAAACTTTCTTCACAACGACGCTGTTATCAGTGACATTGTTGATGCAATCAATCCAGAACCAGGTGAAAATCTGATTGAAATTGGTCCTGGTTTAGGCGCATTAACTGAGCCAGTTATAGAACGTGCAGGTAAGTTATCCGTGGTAGAGCTCGACAGAGATCTTGCTCACAGGCTTCGCCACCACCCGTTTTTAGCGAAAGATTTAACTATCTATGAAACTGACGCATTAAAATTTGATTTTGCACAACTAGCTAGTGAAGAAAAGCCATTACGTATTTTTGGCAACTTGCCTTACAACATTTCTACACCACTTATTTTCCATTTGCTAACTTTCAAAGATAAAGTGAAAGATATGCATTTTATGCTGCAAAAAGAAGTGGTTGATCGCATGGCTGCTGGACCTGATTGCAAAACTTATGGGCGTTTATCAATAATGACGCAATACCAATGCCAAGTGCTTCCGGTAATGGAGATTGGCCCTGAAGCGTTTAAACCTGCACCTAAAGTTGACTCTGCCATTGTTCGCTTAATCCCTCATAGTCATATTGAGAACCCAGTAAAAGATATCAATGCTTTAAACACTGTCTGTTTAACAGCTTTTAATCAACGAAGAAAAACCATCCGCAACAGCTTCAAAAAACTACTTAATGTAGAGCAGTTAGCTGAGTTAAACATCGATGCTAATTTGCGTCCTGAAAACTTATCGCTTGATGATTATATAAAGTTGGCTAATTTTATCGTTGATAACCCTCCTGAAGTTGAGCCGGTAAAAGAGAAAAGACGCATGTCTAAAAATAAACAAGCCCAGCAAGCAAATAATAACCGAGACATGGGCGCTAATTAAAAAGTAGAAATTTCATGGCAATTTATTTAGTTGGTGATATACAAGGCTGCTATAACGAGTTAATCGCTTTACTAAAACAAGTAGAGTTTGACCACCATGAAGATATTCTTTACGTTGCGGGCGATTTAGTCGCTCGCGGTCCTGACTCTCTGGCTACTTTACGTTTTATCAAATCTCTCGGTGAAAACGCTAAAGTTGTCTTAGGTAATCACGACTTACACTTGTTATCAGTCTATGCTGGAATTAAAAAAGCAAAACAGTCTGATAAATTAGCGGAGCTATTAGCCGCTGATGATATTGATGAATTAATGAATTGGTTGGCTGCTCAGCCGCTCATCCAAAAAATCCCAAATACGACTAACTCTTTACAAAGCGCTAACGAAGCAAGTTTTGGCTATATGAGCCATGCGGGTATTTCACCTCAATGGACTTTAACCGAAGCGTTGAGCCAAGCAGACTTTGTTCATAAAAAATTGAGCTCTAGGGATCGAAATCCTTGGCTGACATTAATGTATGGTGAAGAGCCTAATAGTTGGTATCAAGCAAAGACTGAAACCGAAAAGTTCCGTTATAGTATCAATGCGCTCACTAGAATGCGCTTTTGTTTTAAGGATGGTTCACTTGAGTTTAACAACAAAGAATCACCTAAAGCAGTGCTATTACCAAATATATACCCATGGTTTGAATTATCTAAAACTCTAGAGCAAACACCTTGGGTATTTGGCCATTGGGCATCGCTCATGGGTGAAAGCTCTAATCATAATATTTACCCTTTAGATACAGGCTGTGTTTGGGGTAATCATTTGACCCTACTACGTTGGCATGATAAAAAGCTCTTTACTCAGCTTGCAATGTAACACATACATGGTGGCAAAGTTTAATTAGTTAAATTGTCAGGGAAGCTATAGCGAATAAATTTTCACCCCGTATAATGCGTTCAATGCTAAGAAATATAAGTAAATATTACTAAATATTTCTACAATTGCGCCGATACAGGCTAAGCTTGATTAATATCAAATCAAATTAACGTTTTAACTAGGCAAGTAGCCTACCAACTGGGTGGATTCTATGAATTTAACTGTAGCTGTAAAAATTATTGGTGGCTTTGCCATTATTTCAATTTTACTAATAGTAATAAGCATAATCTCGTTATCAAATTTAAATACTATTAGCGAGTCAACTCAGCAACAAAATATTTTAGCGATTCCGACACTAAAAGCGAGTAACAAATTAGCTTTAGAGCTCAGTAAAATGAGTAATTTAACGCTGAAAGGCTACTATCAAACAGATCTTAAGTTACTTGCTGAAGAGCTAAAGGATTACAAGAAAATAGGCGGATTATTTTCTCAAGAATTGACGCAAATAAAAAGTATTGTTGTTAACGAGCCTGATTTATTAAATAACCTTAGCCAAGTAGAGCAACTGCACGCTACTTTTCACGATGCCAGTCTCAGTCTATTTACTAGCCATAAAGTAAGTATTGAACAAATGCACTTGTTGACAGAAAAAGTCGATAGCTTAGAAGAAAAAGCTGATGACGCTGTGATGTTATTATTAGATTTAGCTGATCATGACTTAGCAGATACTGAGCTACAACGCGCTATCAGCTTAAGCGAACACTTAGAGAACCAATTCAATTCAATTGTTTCTTCGGCTTTTGAATACCGTGATGTTTTAGATCAAGGCACTGCACAACTTATCGAAAGTGAATTATCAAGAAGTGTTGATGAAGCAAGCCAGTCAGTAACAGATATTCGCGTAGAATTAGACACTTATAACCTGAATGATTTATCACAAGAAGTATCTCAAGCGTTCAATGAAATTAAAAAGCTTCTATCAAAAGAGGACGGTATTCTAGCGCATAAAGCAACACAGCTAGCATCTAATAAAAAAGCGTCCATTATGCTAATGCAAGAAGAGCAAGCGGCGAAACAAGTTAATGCCGTTCTAGATAAGCAAATTGAGCTAGCAAATCAAACCAGTGTTAATACAAGTCAGTTAGTAGAAGATTCTGTAAGTAGTGGTAACACACAAACTACAATCATCATGTTTATTTCTATTGTTGTTGCTTTAGTTATCGCCCGAGTTACCCTTATCGGTATTACCCGCCCATTAGCGCGCGTCAATGAAATGCTAAATATTGTCGCCTCAGGCGACCTTTCTATGAAACTTGATGAAAGTGGTAAAGATGAGTTTGCTCAACTTTCAAGAAACTGTAACTTATTAATTGATAGCTTACGCAACTTAATAGAAAGCATCGTAAATCGCTCCTCACAATTAGCTGCTGCAGCTGAGCAAACATCAGCGGTTACCGCACAAAGTACTACTGCTATTGAAGAGCAACGTAACCAAGTGGAACAAGCGGCATCAGCAACCACTGAAATGAGCAGCACTTCACAAAGTGTATTATCAAGTGCAAATGATGCACTCGGTGAAATCAAACATGCTGATGACGAAGCAGAACGTGTTAAAGGTATTTCGGCAAGAAACCGTCAAACTATTGAATTATTAGCAAGTGAAGTTGATTCTGCTGCGCAAGTAATTAATCAGCTACAACAAGATAGCGCATCAATTGGTGGCATCTTAGATGTTATTAGAGGTATCGCTGAACAAACTAACTTACTGGCGTTAAATGCTGCCATTGAAGCTGCTCGTGCCGGTGAGCAAGGTCGAGGCTTCGCCGTTGTTGCTGATGAAGTACGTACTTTAGCAAGCAGAACGCAAGAGTCTACGTCTGAAATTCAAACAATGATTGAAGCATTACAATCGGGTGCTGGAAAAGCGGTAACTGTAATGGACGCGGGTAAGTCTAAAGCTAGTGACTGTGTAACCCAAAGTGAAGAAGCAGATCAAGCACTAGAAGTTATTACCCATGCAGTTCACGAAGCGTTTGACCGAAGCTCTCAAATCGCGACAGCAGCAGAAGAGCAAAGTGTTGTCGCACATGAAATAAGCGAGAACTTAGAGTCAATCGTAACGATTGCAGAGCAAACAACAGCAGGCTCGCAGCAAACAGCAACCTCGAGTAGTGAAGTTGCGCGTTTAGCCGAAGAGCTACAGCAATCTGTTCAAGAGTTTAAGCTTTAATAGTTCACCTTTTAATAGCTAATAAGCTGCAAGATTAAAGAAATCTTGCAGCTTAAATAATAGTTATAGTTGACATGCTAAGCACTCACTATATAATTCCCCCGCTTGAAGTTAGTTTTTATATTTTTTGTACACCATTTCGATGTTCTCTAATACTTACCAAAGATAAGATTCCTGTAACACGTCCTGATTTATAAGTAATAGCAACTCTTTTTAGCAAACCCTTTGTTTGCCTACTTTTTATAAAGGGGGCTGCAAAATTACTCTTAAATATTTAAAGGATATCCTTATGTCTACTACTACTGGTACAGTAAAATGGTTTAACGAAGCTAAAGGCTTTGGTTTCATCGAACAAGAAAACGGTCCTGACGTTTTCGCTCACTTCAACGCAATCGTTGGCGAAGGTTTCAAAACTTTAGCTGAAGGTCAAAAAGTTGAATTCACAGTTACTGACGGTCAAAAAGGCCCTCAAGCTGAAAATATCGTTGCTCTTTAATTAGCGATATATTGTTAGTTATTCATAACTAACAAACAAAAAAGGACAGCCCGTTAAGGTCTGTCCTTTTTTTGTGCCCTAATTTCAAAGTAATTATCTCAAAAAACGTACAATTTAATTACATTTACAGTTAACAATCCCTTTACATTCCAGGGCTTTATCCTTTACTTTCAAATAGATAACCAACATACAGGATGGTATCTGATGAATAGAAAATTTTGTTATTAAGTGTTACCATATGCTGTCTTTTTTATGTGCTATTTTCAAGCGCAGATAAAATTTGTTTCAAATGGGAGAAGTTAATGAATAAACAAAAAGCAAATATATTAGCAGCTAGTATGCTGACTATTGCACTTACCGCCTGTGGTGGCGGCGGTGGCGGCGGTACTACGGATCCAGTAGTAGAGCCTACACCTACACCAGGTGTAACTTACACACTATCTGGTAGCATTTCAGGTTTAACCACAAGTGGGTTAACACTCTCATTAAATAATTCTGAAACAATAGAAGTTGCAGCAAATGCAACAACGCTAAGTTTTACAGCCGCTTTAGCTGATGCAGCTAGTTATGAAGTTTCTATTTCAACACAACCAAACGGTTTAATCTGTTCTGCAACGAATGCATCAGGCTCTATCAGTGCAGCTAACGTTGAAAATATCGCAATAACATGTGCTACTTCATATACAGTTAGCGGTACTATTGAAGGTTTAAGTACTGAAACTGCAACGCTAAGCTTAAATGGCAGTGAGTCTTTAACCACAACCAGTAGTGAAGCAGCTTTCACCTTTACTACAGCTTTAGTTGAAGGTGCTAGTTATGCCGTTACCGTCACAGACTCACCAGATACCTTTACCTGTAATGTAGAACAAGGCTCAGGCACTATTGCCACAGCAAACATAACTAATGTTTTAGTTAAATGTTTACCGCCAACAGCATGGAACATGCTTAACTTCAGTGGCCTAGAAATTAACAAGCCAAGACCAATAGTTGAATGGGGCTTTAAAGTAATTGACCGCTACACTGGAGAAGGGGTCAATGAACTGACTCTTTCTGATTTTCAAGTACTGCAAGATGACGAGGAGTTATCTGCTAGAGAGTCATTCCTTGAGTTAGAAAAAATTGCTGCTACTGATAACTTCAGCTTCAGCACTGTATTCATGTTAGATATTTCATCTAGTTTAACTTCTCAAAATATTGATGACATGAAAGAAGCAGTAAAAAATATTATTCGAGATCCACAATCAGGTGACTCATTATTAGATTCTAACCAAACAGTTGCAATTTATACTTTTGATGACAATATCACCCCTGTTGTATCCGCTACCAATAATGTTGATACCTTAATATCAAAAATAGACACTATTAAAGGCGGTAATTCGTCAACTAACTTGTATGGTGCTATCAAGCAAGGTGCAAATACATGGGTTGACAGGTTCGCTATTGAGCAAGTACGTACAGGTGCAATGATTGTTGTAACTGACGGTAGAGATACAGCATCGATCACATCAAAATCAGAGGCAATTGCTGCTGTTGAAAACAAGTCGGTATTTGCTATATTCGTTGGTGACTCATCAGCTTCAGCAGTTACAGATCTTAAAGACATCGTAGGCACTAAGCGTGTATATACACCAGCCGATTTTAATGCTTTCTCTGGTATTTTAGCCGAAGCTAAAGCAGAAGCAGATAAAGTCGACGATGGCTTATATATCCTTTATTACGCAACACCAAGCCGTGCCGGAAACCACGAAGTAACAGTTAAAGCTTTAGATCAATTCACTTGTGCTGAAGCAGTTGGTGATGAAGTAATCACACTAACCTACGTTGATGGCTGCTCTGACTATTTTAGCTTGACATTTAACGCTGATGGCTTAGCCAGTATAGGTCCTGAATTTAAATTATCAGGTCAGGATTATCTAAGTTCTGGGGAGTTAACGGTTAGCGCAAAAACTTTTTGGACGAATGAACCAAATGACTATACTTGGCAAATAACAAATGCAGATGGCGGATTAACTTGGACAAAAAATCAAGAAGATACTGTATATACCTTTAAATTAGGAGCAAATCAAACTGGTGGTTTAGCTGTAATTACCGTCACAGATAACAATTTAGGCGAGCAATTAGTTAAGACAATTAAAATAGGTACTGGTGTGTTTGCAAGTTCAAATAGTACTGTATTTGAAGTGTCAGCTGAAACTCCATCAATCCAATTAACAGCTACGTCAATTGGTGGTGATTCTCCTAGTTACACTTGGTCGGTTCCAGATACAAGTGTTGCTAGTATCAACAACTCTGCGTTAGCTTCAGGTTCAAGCGTAACGATTTACCGTACGATAGGTAATTCAAAAAATGAAGTTACAACCTTAACACTAACCGATACTGCTAATAACTATACTCAAGACTATACGATAACAAACTTTTCATCAGTCATCGGCGTTACTAAAGTCTCTGCTACTTCAGATAGAATTTGTGGATTTACATCAACCGACAGTATCTGTTGGTCAAGTGGTAGCACTATTATCACTGACAACACTAAGCCTGAGTTGAGTAACCCAGTTCAAATGACTATAGGTTATAGACACTTCTGTGCCATTGATGATAGCGGCCTACAGTGCTGGGGGCAAAGTGATGGTTATGGAAATAGTGCAGTACCAGAAACGCTAACTAACCCAACCCAGATCAGTGGTCGCTACCGTCATACCTGTGCAATTGGTGATTTAGGTGTGGAATGTTGGGGCAGTAACTCATACGGGCAGACAACTGTACCAGTATTAACAAACCCAACGGATGTCTTTACTGGCCAATTCAACTCTTGTGCCATCGACGATAATGGTGTTAACTGTTGGGGTCGGACTACTTATAACTTAACCATGCCACCAGCTCTTACTAATCCATCAAGTGTTTCCGTTGGACTAAACCTAAATATCTGTTCTATCGATGATAATGGTATTAGTTGTTGGGGCTATACAGGCTACAATATTAGTTCAGTACCTACTATGACTGATCCGCAACAAGTCTCTGTTGGTTATTCACACGCTTGTGCTATTGATAAAAAAGTTGGCGGGAATGAAGTTGTTTGTTGGGGCCAAGACTCTAGTGGCAACACTAATGTACCAAGCGGGGATGATGCTTTAGTTAATCCTACTTCGGTTACAGCCGGTCAAAATTTCACCTGTGCTGTTGATGACAATGGTACTCAGTGTTGGGGTAGCAGCTCATACTCAGTGCTCCCATAGTTTATAGGTATAGATAAGTAAACCTATTACTAGACCAAATAAAAAGCCTGTCCCTATGACAGGCTTTTTATTACTTATTGATCTGCTTTAAAGAGGTTGACACTTTTCCAGCAACGAATTGGAGAGTGTTCGTTTACAGAAAGGTTTTCAATCAATTTTAAAACTGTCACGTAAATCATGACGAAATAACCATAGGTTGTTTATGCTTGTATGTTTCTTTGTAGGTTATGTCGCTTTTTCTACTGTGGCAAAACTTGTAATTTAAAGCCTAGTAAATAATCTCGTTGTGTCCGTTTAGATTGTGTATTCTTTAAGTTTTTCATAAAACTAAATGTGTAAACACATTTCAGCACGAAGCTAGAACTAAAAAAGGCTAGTACTTTAAAAGTACTAGCCTTTTTATTTATTTGCTTGATTGGAAGCTTTTATAGCAACCTAAGTTAATCAGCTTGAATACGGGTAATATCTGCGCCTAAACCTTGCAGCTTACCTTCAATGCATAAGTAACCACGATCAATATGATAGATGCGATCAACTTGCGTTGGTGACTTAGCTACTAAGCCGGCAATTACAAGGCTGGCAGAAGCGCGTAAATCTGTTGCCATAACCTGAGCACCATTTAAACTTTCAACACCTTTAACAATCGCTGTATTGCCTTCTAAGGCGATATCTGCGCCCATGCGTTGTAATTCTGGTACATGCATAAAGCGGTTTTCGAAAATGGTTTCAATAACCGTTGCTGTGCCTTCAGCTAATACATTCATAGTCATAAACTGTGCTTGCATATCTGTTGGGAAAGCAGGATGTGGAGCGGTTCGAATATTGACGGCTTTAGCGGGTGCTGTCATTTCAAGCTCGATCCAATTATCACCTGTGGTAATCTTTGCACCGGCTTCTTGTAACTTACTTAATACCGCTTCCATGGCACTTGGATCAGTATTCAAGCACTTTATATGACCTTGAGTAACGGCAGCGGCAACTAAGAAGGTGCCTGTCTCAATACGATCAGGCATTACTGAGTGCTCTTTACCACAAAGCTCTTCAACACCTTCAATGGTTAGTGTATCAGTACCTGCACCACTAATTTTAGCGCCCATACTTGTTAAACATTCAGCTAAATCTACAATTTCTGGTTCACGCGCAGCATTTTCAATAACGGTAACGCCATCAGCTAACGCTGCAGCCATCATTAAATTTTCAGTGCCAGTAACGCTCACCGTATCCATGAAGATGGTAGCGCCAGTAAGTCGGCCTTGCTTTTTAGCAACGATATAACCGTCTTCAACGTTTATATCTGCGCCCATTAATTTCAAACCTTGGATATGCAAATTAACCGGTCTAGCACCGATTGCACAACCACCAGGTAAAGACACTTCAGCATGTCCCATGCGAGCTAACAATGGACCTAAAACGAGAATAGAGGCACGCATTGTTTTAACTAAGTCATAAGGAGCACGGCACATATCGATGATACTTGCATCGATCATTAGCTTATCTTCGCTCAGCCATTGTGTCTTAGCACCCAACTGTCCTAATAATTTAACCGTGGTTAAAATATCATTAAGTTTAGGCACGTTGCTAAACACGACAGGCGTTTTAGATAACAACGCAGACATCAAAATAGGAAGAGCAGCGTTTTTTGCTCCTGAGATCACGACATCGCCGCGAAGTGGATTTCCACCAATAACTTTAAATGCGTCCAAAATAACTACTACTTACTTAAAATGATTAAAAAATATCGAATCAGTATACACAAAAATGCCTAGCAGTAAAAAGCTAGGCATTAAAATTACACTTTAATAACAATTTAACGGTTAGTTAAATAACTTATCGCGTTGCCATTGAGCTTTATTAAAAGTTTTTACGGTTACTGCATGCACAGTGCCATCTTTAATGATATCTGCTAAAGGCGCTAAAACTGCCTGTTGGCGTTTTACTCGGCTTAAATCATCGAACATATCACTAATTGCATTAATGCGACATTGAGAGCCATCAAAAGTTACATGCAGTTCATCTAACGTAAGCGCATCATTTATTAATTTACTTACTAATTCTTCAATTTCACTGACTTCCAAAGGAGTCTCCTTAAAATAGGTATTCTTATATTAATTAATCACAGTTTGAAGGTAAAAAACCGTCAACACCACTTAGTTTGATTAATTTGGTTAATTTGGCAGGTATATTACTAAAACTAAGCTGACAAGTATAACGTCCTGCTTGTTCTAGTAAGTAAAAAAGCCAAGCAAGACCAGCTGTATCAGCTTTTTGTACTTGATCTAAATCAACGTTAACAGCGCTATGGGCAAACCAATTAGCATATTCGTTACTGTGTATGAGTGCGACACTTTGTCGGGTTAGCTCACCCGAGATCACTAGAATACCATGTTTTAATTCTATATTTGCTTTACTCAAAACTTAGCCTTGTTGCTCTTTATTAACTTTTTCTGAACGATTTTTAAAGACAATATCGCGGCTACTTTTGCTTTTTAGCAGCTCAGTAACGTAAGGTAATCCTTTCTGCCTAATAATACTGCCTAGTTCAGCCTGTTTAGAATCAAGTAAGCTAACACCTTCGGCAACCATATCAAATGCCTGCCATTGCTTTGTTTTTTTATTGAGCCTCACTTTAAAAGAAACATCAATATTATCTCTACCCGGCATTATTATGCGAGTTGCTACTGCCACTATCTTTTTACCTGTATATGATTTTTCCGGTGCAAACTGTACTTGTTGATTATCATATAAAGTAAAAACTTGTGCATAGGAAGTAATTAAATACTCGCGAAAAACAGGCACAAAAGCGCGTCGGTCAGCATCGCTAGTTTTCTTTAGGTGTTTACCAATTACCTTGAAAGCAGAATAACGATAATTAACATAAGGCATCAGTTCTTCTCGAACAATGTCTTTTAACAAATTAGGATTGGCTTTTATTGCACTTTGTTCATCAGCAAAGCGCTTAAAGGTTAATTCTGCAGCCCCTTGTACCATTTTATAGGGATTAGATTGGTCAATTGTGCTAGTTGGCTGTGCCGGTAACTGTGTCGGTTCTTTAGGCAATTGAGTCGCTTCAGTCGTCGTAGCAATCGCTTGAGAGCTGATAACAAAACTAAATACTAAACTAAGTAAACTCTTAGGTTTATTGCGCATATATTTACTCACAGATTTATTCATCACCACTTCCTTGGCTAAACAAAAATTGTCCGATTAATTCTTCTAACACTAAAGCAGGTTTAGTATCTTCGATAAAGTCACCTGGCTCTAACATATCAATAGACTCATCAATAAAGCCGGGTTGAACACCAAGATACTGTTCGCCTAACAAACCGGCGGTAAGGATAGCCACTGAGGTTGCTTCAGAAAACTTGTCATATTGTGTATAGATTTCAAGGGTCACCACTGGAGTATAATCTTCTTCATCCAGAGAAATATCACTAACACGACCAACCACCACACCACCAACTTTAATCGGTGAGCGAACTTTTAGGCCGCCAATATTATCGAATTTAGCAAATAACTGATAACTTTCACCGCCACCACCAATGCCGGTATCGGCAACTTTAAGTGACAACATTAATAATGCAGCTAAACCCAACGCCACAAAAAAACCCACTAATAACTCTACTTTCTTCGACACCATGTCTTTCACCAACGCCTTGTAATAAAAAATTTAGCTCTAAACTGTTTCAGGTAGTTTGATTAATAGCTATTCATCGAATGCTTATTTGACAAACATCAGAGCCGTTAAAATAAAATCTAAAAATAAAACCAATAAAGAAGATTGCACAACAGTTGATGTTGTCGCTCTACTAATACCTTCAGAAGTAGGCTCACAATCATATCCCTTGTAAACGGCAATCCACATGACGACAAATGCAAAAACAATACTTTTAATAACGCCGTTGAGGATATCTTTCTCAAAATCCACTTGATCTTGCATCACTGACCAAAAGGTACCACCATCGACACCTAACCAGTCAACACCCACTACGTGTGCGCCTAATATTCCGACCATTGAAAATATTGCTGCTAATAACGGAAGACTGATAAAGCCAGCCCAAAACCTAGGAGCGATAACACGTCTTAATGGATCAATTGCCATCATCTCTAAGCTAGATAATTGCTCAGTCGCCTTCATTAGACCAATTTCAGCAGTTAAAGCAGAACCGGCTCGTCCAGCAAAAAGTAATGCGGCAACCACTGGGCCAAGCTCTCGCAATAATGATAAAGCGACCATGGGTCCTAAACTTGCCTCAGCGCCGTAGCCTACTAAAATAGTATAGCCCTGCAACGCCAACACCATGCCAATAAACGTACCTGAAACGATAATAATCAATAAAGATAATACACCAACACTATAAAGCTGCTGCATTAGTAGTGGTGTTCCTTTTCGAAAATTGGGCACATGAAGTAAAGCAGAAAGTAACATGATCACAGCTCTGCCTAGACCACTAATAATATCTATGGTCTTGCTACCAAGAGAAGCTAATTGCTGCATTATTTAATCCCTTCGCACTTTTTAATAAGTTCAGATTGATAAAGCGGGGCTTCATAATGAAAAGGTACAGCACCATCAGCTTCGCCTTGCACAAATTGCTGCACTAATGGCGATGTATCTTGGCGAATTTGTTCAGGTGTTCCTTGTCCAATAATTTTCTTTTCCGCAACAATATATATGTAATCAGCAATACTCATGACTTCAGGAACGTCATGTGAAACCACAACCGATGTTAAACCAAGGGCATCACTTAAAGAACGAATTAATCGAACGATAACCCCCATAGAAATAGGATCTTGCCCAGCAAAAGGCTCATCATATAAAATCAGCTCGGGATCTAATGCAATCGCTCTTGCTAATGCGACACGTCTTGCCATACCACCAGAGAGTTCACTCGGTTGCAGGTGACGTGCGCCACGAAGTCCTACCGCATCAAGCTTCATCAAAACAATTTTTTCAATAATTGCTTCAGATAACTTGGTATGTTCACGAATGGGAAAGGCAATATTATCGTAGACACTCATTTCCGTGAATAACGCACCACTTTGAAAAAGCATACTCATATGCTTACGCGCTTCGTACAATTCATCGCGAGATAATTGAGGTATATTTTTTCCAGCAAAGAAAATGTTACCGCTATCAGGTTTTATCTGCCCGCCAATTAAGCGTAATAAAGTGGTTTTTCCTATACCACTTGGCCCCATTATCGCAGTAACCTTGCCTTTTGGTATCGTCAGACTGATATCATCATAGATAACACGCTCACCTCGTTTAAAGGTAAGGTTTTCAATTTTGACCAAGTTTTCTTTAACTGCAGAATCTGTCATTGCTCAACGTCACTGTTATTTATTGCCATAGTCTGCAATAGAGATTTTGTTAATAAGGGCTGATTTTACCTGAGCGCTAATAATTCTTCATTATAAATAAACCGATATCGACGTAATAAGTGTAAAAATATGAGCTTAAATTGTAAGAAAGTGATCGTTTTTGTTTAAAAGTAAGTCAAAAAAATATTATTTTCGTTTTGTGCGCATTATTTACTTCTTTTTTCCTCTGCAACGGGCGACAATTTACCCTTAATACCAAATCGATTAAATTTACTCGCAAATCAGAGCTGTATTAGCGAGCTTATAACCTGTCTCTTATACACATCTGACGCTGCCGACGATCTACT
>OLII01000393.1_pt1 | contig 16786 bp, 12 predicted proteins | sample 1609481 | NCBI WGS metagenome assembly OLII01 (sample SAMN05416859, study PRJEB24817) | seawater metagenome | isolation source: Sea water | place: Canada:Atlantic | collected 2013-11 | reverse complement strand
CCCCTGTTGCTGTATCTACAGTGAAAGCAGCGGATATCGAAAGAAAATTAGGAACACAAGAATTTCCTGAAATTTTAAAATCTACACCAGGTGTATACGCTACAAAGAGTGGTGGTGGTTTTGGAGATTCAAGAATTAACTTAAGAGGATTTAACTCTGAAAACGTTGCTGTATTGATTAACGGAGTGCCGGTAAACGATATGGAAAACGGAAGAGTATACTGGTCTAACTGGGCTGGATTATCTGATGTAACTTCTGCAATGCAGGTACAAAGAGGTTTAGGAGCTTCTAAAGTTGCCGTGCCTTCTATTGGAGGAACCATCAACATCGTATCTAAATCTACAGATGTTACCAAAGGAGGAAGCATCTCAATGACACATGGAAACGACGGATACCAAAAAATTGGAGCAACCGTTTCTACAGGATTAATGGACAACGGTCTTGCAGCGACAATCTCTTTAGCTAAAATATCTGGAGAAGGATATGTAGACGGAACAGAGTTTAGTGGTTACAACTACTTTGTAAACATTTCAAAGCAGTTGAATGACAATCACAAAATATCATTTACAACTTTTGGAGCACCACAAAGACACGGTCAAAGACAAAACAGAAGTACTATTGAAACGTATAGAAACGCTGAAAGCGGAATCAAGTTTAACCCAGACTGGGGATATAAAAATGGTCAAGTAACACATATTGAAGACAACTTCTACCACAAGTCTCAATCTTCTTTAAACCACTACTGGACCATCAGTGAAAAGACAAACTTATCTACTGCTGCATACGTATCTTGGGGTACCGGTGGTGGTGGTGGAACTGCCGGAACCAACAGAGGCTTGTTCAGCCAACGTTTAGGTGGTGCTGACCAACCTGTAGATTTAGACAATATTGTCGAAATCAACCAAGCAAATGGTGCTTTAGGTTCTGAAGCAATCTTAAGAGCATCTCACAATGACCATGTTTGGTACGGAGCATTGTCTACGTTCAAAACATCATTAACAGACAATATTGATTTAGTTGCTGGTATCGATTTAAGATCATACACAGGGAAGCACTACAGAACAGTAACTGACTTATTAGGTGGAAACTATTTCTTTGATGACAACAACGTAAACAACCCAAATGCTACGTTACAAGTAGGAGATAAGATGGGGTACAACAATGACGGTCAAGTTGGATGGCAAGGATTCTTCGCTCAGTTAGAGTATGAAAACGACAATCTTTCTGCGTTCATTTCTACCTCAGGAGCAAACACCTCTTACAAGAGAGTAGATTACTTCCAGTACACACCAGGAAACCAAGAAACAGATACCTACAACTTTTTCGGTTATGGAGTTAAAGGAGGAATGAACTATAACATCAACGAAGTACACAACGTATTTGCAAATGTTGGTTACTTTGAAAAAGCTGCAAATTTTGATGCAGTATTCCAAGGTTTTGACAATGACAATATCAATGCAGACGCGGAAAATCAAAAGATTTTTAGTATCGAATTAGGATACGGAATTAGAACAGAAAAGTTTAGAGCAAACTTAAACGTATACAGAACTGAATGGAACGATAGAACTTTTACTAGATCTATCCGTGCAACTCAACCAGGAGCAGAAGATTTTATCGCTAACCTATTAGGGGTAAACGCTTTGCACCAAGGTGTTGAATTTGATTTCACATACAGATATTCTGACAACCTAACCTTTACAGGGATGGCTTCATTAGGAGACTGGAAATGGAATAACGATTTAGAAGATGTGCCTGTTTTTGATGAAAATCAAAACCTAGTAACTTCATTCTCTCTTCCAATTAAAGGATTGCGCGTATCTGATGCAGCACAAACAACAGCGGCATTAGGAATGAATTATAAATTCTGGGAAAAAACAAGCTTTTCGCTAGATTACAACTACTACTCTGATATGTATGCACAAGTAAATGTTTTAAACTATGCAAACGCATCAACAAGACCAACGGATACTTGGAAAGCACCAGACTACCACTTGTTTGACGCGAGTTTACGTCACGGAATCAAAATCGGTGATTTTGATACTACATTAACTGCTCGTGTTAACAATTTATTCGATACAGAATATGTATCAGATGCATTGAACGGAGGAACATCAACAGCTACTGATGCGTTGGTATGGTTTGGAGCAGGTAGAACATTCAGTTTAAGTGCAAAAATTAAATTTTAATAATTACAATCATGAAAAAAATATTTTTATTACTCACAGTATTCTCAATGGTGTTCGCTTCTTGTGACCCAATGGAAGATATCTATGAAGACTTAGACACTGTTGAAACTCCTATTGTTGGTGATGCAGTCTATACTTTAACTGATGATGATTACGATGCATTAGGTTTAAACTATGGAAGTTTTAGTTCAATTGATGATGCAAAAACAGATATCCCACCATTTTTAGCAGACAAATACTTAGTTTGGGGAAAAGGATCTTCTGTAAACGTAAATTATAAATTATACAGAGGTCGTGCATTTTCAGTGAAGAACTACAGTTTAAAACAAGCAGATTACACAGCTAATGGAAGTGATTTATTAGGGTTTGATGCAGACGCTGTACCAGCAGATTTATTACCTGCCATTATTTTAAATAAATATGGTGCTGATGCTGTTGAAACAGGTGACTATGCTGGTATTCAATACTACCAATTCACACCAGGTACGTATACAGTAACACCAACTGTATCATTGGACGAGAACTTAGATTACGGAGCAACTGCAGGAGATTTAACGGACGTAGCTACTGATGTATGGAGACGCCACTCTGGTAGTTCTGCAGTAGGATATGTTGCAGATGGATTAAGCATGACGGGGTATCCATCTTCTACTGGAGGTGCACTTACCATTGCGAACAAATCTCAAGATGTAAATAGAGATATTGATCCTGAAATTACAGAAAAAACAACGTATTTAAGTGCTTTAATTAACATAAGTGCAGTAAGTACAGGAACCTACTTTTTTCACCTAATGGAAGAAGATGGAAGCTATGCATACTCTGGAAGAGTTGGAGCTAAAGACGATGGAAATGGGAAAATACTTTTTGGAATTGGTGCATCTTCAAGTACATTAACCTATGGAGAAACAGCTTATGATTTAGATACAACATATCTATTAGTAGCTTCTTATAACTCAGAATCAGGGGTTGCAAACCTACACGTATTGACTTCTGCAATGGCAACAGAGCCGTCTACTCCAGAAGCAACAAGTTCTGGAAGCTCAGGAAACACTGCCAAGAGAATTGGAATTCGTCAAGGTGGTGGTGGTCCAACCGCAACAATTGATGGTATTCGTGTAGCGAACACCTGGTCTGCGATTATGACAAACGATACGTTAGATGATGAAGTTATCGGTAACAAAGAATCGTATAATGTAAATTACGCGTTTGCAGATGGCGCATGGGCACCTGCTGAAGGTGATGCATTTTATGCGGTAACTGAAGACGATTTTGCATCTATGGGTGTTGATAACTTTGGAAGCTCAACACAGCCAGATGACTATATGCTAACATTCTTAAACCAAAAATTTGCGTATGCAGCAGTAGACACGCAGATGAATGTATTGTACAAGTACGTATCTAGCTCTAGTGGTGCGCAAATGCGTGGAAACCAGTTCACAAAAACAGGGGCTAATACATGGGCTGCTTGGGAATCTACTATAGACACAAGCTTACAGTTTGGTCACGATGGTACAACATGGGTACCAGACAATACCATCAAATACGTTATGGTAGCTGCTGATTACGCATTAGTTGCATCATCTTTAGCTGCTGAAGCGGGTTATGAATCTGCAGCATCCAACTTAAGTACTTTTGGAAACTTTAACAGAACAGGTTCTCCTGATGGAGACGAAGCTTCTGGATCAAGTAACTGGAATGACTTGATGATGGAAAAGGCACTAGGTGTTGTTTTAAATAGTGTAGCACCAAATGCTGAAGAGGGTCAAAAATACGCTGTAACCTATGCTTACTATGATGGTTCAGGCGGTGAAGGCCAGTTCAACCTAATCAAAACTGGCGGTAATTGGGTAGCTAATAACTAATTTACCTCATTTTATATACTTCTAAAACCACCTCACTTGAGGTGGTTTTTTTATGTCTTGATTGAAAATTATGAAACTGACTACCGTTACACGAGCGACTTCTACAATTCAACATAAACTTAACATACAGGAAATTAAAATTCCGTATCTTCGAGCGCTACAAATGAAAAAGAGCTTTTTTAAACTTAAAAAACAGACCCTATGGTTAAAAAATTACTTTCATTTTACCTCTTGCTGTGTACCTCTTTTCTTGTGCTATCACAAGAAGCCTATTACAACGGCATTGAATTTGACGAATTAACAGGTATCGAATTAAAAGCAGCACTCGCTACCAAAATCACAGACACCCATACCAATATGCTTTCGTATACACCTGGCGTATGGGAGGCTAGCAAGGCTACAGATGTCAATCCAAGTAATGCTGGTGAAGTGATCTTACTTTATGGCTGGGAAGCAGGAAATGACAATGACATTACCAATGATAAGTTCAGAGACATTGATCTTAGAGACAGTGGATCAGGAGCTGCTTTTGTATGGAACCGTGAACATGTGTTTTCTAAATCGCTTGGAAATCCAAATTTAGGAACAACGGGGCCTGGAGCAGACGCGCACCACTTGAGGCCTGCAGATCGCTCTAGAAACTCTGAAAGAAGTAACCTGCCTTTTGCGGATGGCTCAGGTAACTCAGGAAAAGTGAACTCTGGGAACGCATGGTACCCTGGAGACGAATGGAAAGGGGATGTTGCCAGAATGATGATGTACATGTATGTGCGTTATGGCGAAGTATGCCTACCCACCGTTGTTGGTGTTGGAAGCAGCACGGCCACTCCAGATGACATGATTGACCTGTTCTTAGAATGGAACGTAGAAGATCCTGTTTCTGACTTAGAACGCGTTCGTAACACATTTCACGAAAACACGGCAAACACCTATGCACAAGGAAACAGAAATCCATTTATCGACAATCCTTTTTTAGCAACGAGAATATGGGGAGGAGACCCTGCGCAAGATCTTTGGGGAATTTTTGCAGAGGGTGATGATGAAGCGCCAAGCACACCCACCGATGTGGCAGCTAGCAACCAGACTACCACAAGCATCGATCTTTCTTGGACCGCATCGACAGACAATGTAGGTGTAACCGGATATAATGTGTACATCGATGGTGTTTACAGTAAACCAACCACCACCACCAGCGCTCAAATAACAAATTTAACTCCAGGAACGGCCTACAGTTTTGAAATAGAAGCAAAAGACCAGTTCAATAACAAATCTGTGAAGAGTACCGCCATCAATGCAAGTACAACAGCAGATACAACAGCCCCGTCTGTCCCTTCAGATGTAGCAGCAAGCAACATTTCAGGAACAGGATTTAAAGTATCTTGGACCGCTTCTACAGATGACACCGCGGTGAGCGGCTACGATATTTATGTAGATGGCACCCTTAATGGCTCTGCTACAGCACTCAATTACACCGTTACAGGGTTGACAGTAAGCACTACCTATGCAATAAGTGTTTTGGCAAAAGACGGCTCAGACAATGCATCTGACCAAAGCACTGCGATTAGTGTTACCACTACCGATGGTTCTTCGAACGGCGTTACAGACCTGTTTTTTTCAGAATATGCAGAACCAAATGGAGGAAACAATAAGGCATTAGAGCTTATGAATGCATCTAATGAGATTATTGGCCTAGAAGGTTATTCGATAAAATCAGCATTCAATGGCGCTACTAGTTGGAGTAATGAAGTCTTACTCAATAGTGGTACTGTTCAGAATGTCAACTCCAATGATGTTTTTGTGATTATCAATAATGGCTCTGCTGCAGATGATTTGATAGACAATGCAGATCTATTAGTAAATGGATCGTCACTTAACTTTAATGGAAATGATGCCATCGGACTTTTTAAGGATGGAAACTTAATCGATATGATTGGAGAGCTTGGCAACGCTGATGACTATGCAAAAAACATCACCTTACGAAGAAAAGAAACTATTGTTTTTGGAAACACCAATTTCAATTTATCGGAGTGGGAAGAATTCTCTGCAAACACCTTCGATGGATTTGGAACGCATACCGCTACGCTATCTGTAGATAATTTTGAGTTTGGTGCCTTTAAGCTGTATCCAAACCCGAGTGCAAACATCCTTCAATTCTCAATTGAGAGCGAGGCAGATGTGACGATGTATAGCATCCTTGGAGAAAGAGTGCGCACTAAACGCATTTCACAAGAAGACAATACATTAAACATAGAGACACTCGCAGATGGTGTCTATTTGGTAAACATCAGAACAGCAACACAAACAATTACTAGAAAAATAATCAAGAAGTAGTAAATACTTCCTCTTTTCAAAAAGACAGTTCGAAAGAGCTGTCTTTTTTTAGTTAAAATCAGTACTTTTACCACAACAAACGAAGAACGACATGATGAAAGAAATACATTCAAACTGGGCCTATTTGGTACTACTCATGCTCGCCTTTGCAGTGATCAATGCCCTACTTGGACTTTCTAAAAAAAGAGCCTTTACAGACAAAGACATGCGCATCGGACTCTTTACCTTAATTGTCTCTCACATACAATTGCTTATTGGTTTCGCTTGGTATTTTATGAGTCCTTATTTTAAAGCCTTGACAACAAATGCGAAAGAAGTAATGGGAGACTCAGCGGCTAGATTGCTTGCTGTAGAACATCCACTCACTATGATCATAGCCATTGCCTTGATTACTATTGGATGGTCGAAGCATAAAACAAAAACAAAAGACTCCGCAACATTTAAAACGTTCGCTATCTTTTATGGATTGGCACTGTTGCTAATCTTTTCAAGAATTCCGTGGAGCAATTGGTTACAATTTTAACACGCAAAACAACCTATGTTTTTTTAAGTATCTTTTACAATACAACAATGAAAATTATAAGTCACCTTCTATCACCCATTTTTGCAGTCACCTTTTTATTTTTTTTAGTGCTCTTTCATCCAATCCAATGGATCACATTAAAGCTATTCGGATATAAAGGGCATAAAGTAACAGTTGATGTTCTGAACTTCTTTTTAGTAAAATCTTTATTGATTTTGGGCATTCCCGTACGTTTTAAAAACGAACACGAGTTACCGAAAGCAACTTCATTGATATTTGTATCAAACCATCAGAGTACCTTTGACATTCCTCCTTTTATTTGGTTTTTTCGAAAGCACCATCCAAAGTTTGTATCCAAAATAGAATTAGGCAAAGGCATCCCCAGTGTTTCGTTCAATCTAAGGCATGGAGGTGCTGCCTTGATCGATAGAAAAGACCCAAAGCAAGCTTTGAGTACTTTGGCAACATTTGCTAAAAACCTAGGTCAAAATACTTGGAGTGCTATCATTTTTCCTGAAGGCACCAGAAGTAGAAATGGAAAGCCAAAAAAGTTCTCTACCAATGGCCTAAAAATGATTGCCAAATACAACCCAGATGCCTACATCGTTCCGGTAACCATTAACAACTCATGGAAGGTATTTAAATATGGCAAATACCCTTTTGGTCTTGGAAGCCCTATTACATTCACAACGCATAAACCCATCAAAATAGATTCCCTGCCATTTGATGAATTGATGCAACAAACAGAAACAGCGATTAAAACAACTATAAACTAACACAACCCATGTCTTTAAAAAACATAAGAAAAGAAGTGATGCTCAGCTTAGAAAGCAGCATTGACTCCTTTGTAGATACCTTTTTAATTAAACCGGAAAAGATCTGGCAACCAACAGATTTTTTACCAAATTCTCAAAAAGATACCTTTATCGATGAAGTAACAGAAATAAGAGAACTCTCCAAAGAACTAGACGACGACTTTTGGGTCGTTTTAGTAGGAGACACCATAACAGAAGAAGCCTTGCCAACTTACGAATCTTGGCTACTAGATTTAGATGGTGTTACACAACAGCCAGATAATGGATGGGCAAAATGGTTAAGAGCCTGGACTGCAGAAGAGAACAGACATGGCGATGTATTGAACAAATACCTATATCTCTCTGGGAGAGTGAATATGCGTGAAGTAGAAATTACCACACAACATTTAATTGCTGACGGTTTTGATATCGGTACCTCCACAGACCCTTATAAAAACTTTATATATACAAGTTTTCAGGAATTAGCAACATACATTTCGCATAACAACGTAGCGAAGATTGCACGTAAAAAAGGGCACAAAGCACTCGCGAAGATGTCGAAAATTATAGCAGGTGATGAAATGCGTCATCATATTGCCTACACAGAATTTGTAAAGGAAATTTTTAAGATGGATCCTAGTGAAATGATGCTGGCTTTCCAACACATGATGAAGCATAAAATTGTGATGCCTGCCATGCACCTCAGAGAATCTTTCCAAACAAAAGGCTCTTTGTTTGATCAGTTCTCTATTGTTGCTCAAAGAACAGGTGTATATACAGGATTTGACTATGTAGATATTTTAAAGAAGTTAAGCAATGCCTGGGAAATAGACAAAATAAGCGGACTCACAGAGGAAGCAGAAAAAGCACGAGATTGGTTAATGAAACTTCCCACACGAATGCAGCGCATTACAGAACGTATTGTTGTACCAGATACGAAATACAACTTTAAATGGATGCAACCTGCACAGTAAAAAAAAAGCGCCTTTAAAAGGCGCTTTTTTTAATCTATTTCGAAGTAATCTTGATCTTCTAAAAATGGTAATTTTCTGCGAAATGTATGCAAAGCCTCTTTGTGAAGACTTGCAACTAAAATACATTCTTTGTGGGCAGCGAAGGGTGTTCGTTCATTGCCTGCATAATCAAGTGCCATAGAGTTGCCTGAATACACATGTTTGTTGGCATCAATACCTACTCTATTTACACCAATACAATAGCTCATGTTCTCTATAGCTCGCGCTTTCAACAACACATTCCAGGCTTGAATTCTAGGCTCCGGCCAATTGGCTACATACAGCAAAACATCGTACTGCTCGGTATTTCTAGACCAGACGGGAAAGCGAAGGTCATAACAAATAAGCGGACAAATTTTCCAACCTCTAAAAGTAACATGCAACTTCTTTGTTCCTGAGGTATAGGCTTTATGTTCACCTGCCAAAGTAAATGCATGTCGCTTGTCATAACAAGCAATAGTCTCCTCTGGAGTAACAAATAACAATCTGTTATAATACAAACCCTCTTCCTCTATAATCAAACTCCCAACGACTGCAGCGTTTTGTTGCTGCGCTGTTTGCTGCATCCAAACAACGGTATCTCCTTCCATAGTTTCTGCATTGGACTTTGGTTGCATCGAAAAACCAGTGCTAAACATTTCTGGCAATACAATGAGATCAACAACTTCCATTTCTGCAAATAACACCTCTAATTGCGCTCTATTCTGTTGAGCATCTTGCCATACAATGTCCTTTTGAACCATCGCTATTTTAAGTTCTGACTGCATTCAAATAATTTTAAACAATAATATAAAATAAATCACTTCTTTTTGTACATTGTTTCTCCTAATTCTGACGCTATTTCTTGATGCAAACCTTTATTTCTGAAACCCTCACAGCCATCCTAAAAAAACAAAACTCATTTGAAGATACGATATGTATAGTGCCCTCTCAAAGAGCAGCTGTGTTTCTTAAAGAAGCATTTAAAAAGGAAATCGCTATTGGCTTTTTACCCAATATTGTAAATATTGGTAGCTTTATTGAAGCAATTACCGACCTAAAAAAAGCAGATACCATACAATTGTTATTCCATTTTTATTCGGTATACAAGCGTATAGAAACAGCGCCTGAAGAATTTGAGAAATTTTCGTCTTGGGCTATTACAGTGCTTCAAGATTTTAATGAAATAGATCAACATCTTGTCAATCAGAAAGAGATTTTCACCTACTTAAGAGATATTGAAAGACTCAAAAACTGGTCTGTCAAAAAACCTTTAGTTGCAACAGAAATGATGCAAACGCATTTTTCTTTTATGGAGAAACTTCATGAATACTACAACGTCTTTTACAAGTATTTAAAAGACAAAAATTGCGGATACCAAGGATTGATCTATCGAGAATCTACTAAAAAAATTGAAGCTTATATTCAAAAAAACAAACACAAACAGTTTTATTTTATTGGGTTTAATGCCTTAAACAAGGCAGAAGAGCTGCTCTTTCAGCAGATGCTCAACAACGGGAATACAGAGGTTTATTGGGATATTGATACGGCCTTCTTACAGGGGCAACATCAGGCTGGGAGATTTATTAGAAAATACGCTTCTGACTGGAAGTATTACCTCACCAATAAACTTCAAACACCTACTTCGCATTTTAGTGAAGAAAAAAACATTGAACTCATTGGAGCATCAAAAAATGTGACTCAAATAAAACATGCTGGAGAACTTTTAAAAAAATTCCCCAATTTCAATAAAACGGCCTATGTTTTAGCAGATGAAAGCTTACTGCCTATCGCTCTAAATTCATTGCCAAAAGAGGTAGCTGCCATCAATATCACTATGGGATACCCCTTACAAGGCGTTCCAACAACCTCACTGTTTTCATCTATTTTCAACCTATTTCTCAATCAAGAAAAACTCCAAAAAACCACGCAACAACAATTCTATTTCAAAGATGTGCTGCAGTTTCTAAAACAGCCTAGTGTACAGCCTTTACTGATGGACGGTGACAGCAATATTTTTGATGGAATTTCCATGAAGATAGCGAAAGATAATCAAGCCTTTATCAGTATACAGCAACTCGAAAGCTTTCTGCAACCACTAGACGTAAAACATCGCAAAATACTGCTGTCTCTATGCAACAAATTCGAGAACTCCTTAGAGTTCATCGAACGCATTCTAAATTTAATCTTACTTTTAAAAGAAAGTGCCAATGCACTAGAAAAGGAATATTTATTTCGATTTCATACTGCTTTTTCTCAATTAAAAAACCTTCAAATAGAATACAACTACCTAAAAACACTAAAAACAATACAGCAACTATTTCACCAATTAGTGGGCTCAGAGAGTATTTCTTTTCAAGGAGAACCATTGCAAGGATTGCAGCTAATGGGACTTTTAGAAACTCGTGTTTTAGATTTTGAAAACCTCATCATCACCTCCGTAAACGAAAACATATTGCCCAAAGGCAATTCAGAAAACTCATTCATTCCTTTTGATGTAAAGCTTGAGTTTGACCTCCCCACATACAAAGAAAAAGATGCCATTTTTTCCTACCACTTTTTTAGGCTGTTACAGCGCGCAAAGAACATCTTTTTATTGTACAATTCAGAAAATGATAGTTTTGGAGGAGGAGAAAAGAGTCGGTTTCTATCGCAATTACTGCATCTCAAACCGCAAGCAAAACAATTACAAATTGCTCCACAGATAGCTACCGACAAAAGCACCTTGATGGAAATCCCAAAAACGGAAGCAATTCTTAAAAAGCTCAAAGAGCAAGCCATCAAAGGCTTTTCTCCGTCAACACTCACGAGCTACCTCTACAATCCAATAGACTTTTATAAGCAGAAAGTACTCGGCTTAAGAACATTTCAAGAAGTGGAAGAAACAGTAGCCGCCAATACCATGGGAACCATCATTCACGATACTTTAGACAAATTATACCAACCATTTATTGGTGAATTTATAACCAAAGACACTATCAAAACCCTATTCCCAAAGGTTGATGAGTGGGTCATCCATTTTTTTAAGAAACACTTTCACAACGCTGATGTCTACACGGGTAAAAACCGACTCATTTTTGAGATATCAAAAGACTATATCAATCGTTTCTTAACGCTAGAAATACATGCTCTAAAAGATGATGACGTCTTAAAAATCATAGCTACAGAGGAAGATTTAGAGGCTAGCATTGCCATTGACGAATTTGATTTTCCGATAAAATTAAAAGGGCAAGTAGATCGAATCGACCAGCTCAATGGCACCACAAGAATCATAGACTATAAAACAGGAGTCGTTACTTCGACGAACTTAAAAGTACCGGATCTCACGGCAATAGGAGAAGAAAAATACAGCAAAGCGATACAGCTCTTGATCTACGCTTTTTTATATACTGAAAACCATGACACAGCTGCAATAGAAAGTGGCATCATCTCTTTTAAAAACTTAAAAAGCGGTCTATTGAAAGTGGATTTCGGTAAAAAAGAGCACACGATCACTAGCGAAAAAATGGATGCTTTTTTAATAGCAATCAAAAAGCTTATCAAAGAAATTTTTGACCCATCTGTTCCGTTTATTGAAAAGAAACACTAATTCTCGGTTAATTTTTTCCGCTCAACACCAAGAGAGGAACGTTGCAATGAAATTCTTTTTTTAAGATGGTATTCTTTTCCCAAAGCTTTTTAAAGAACCCTCTTTTACGTCTAAAAACACAGAGCATATCGGGATTATTAGACTGAAAATGTTCCAATACACCTTGAAAAGTTGTTGCATTTTCCGTTATTTTTAATGACGATTTTAACGCAGTTAACGATGTATCAATTACCAAATCTTCCTCAACATAACCAGGCGTTTTAACCAATAATAAATTGATTACTGGATTGAAATTATGTTTGATTGATTGTAATGGAGATAATACATTGTGTTTCGTGATAGTGCCCGATTTAAAAGCGGTAAGTATCGAATTAAATGGTTTAAAAACATACGATTCTGGAACAATTAATACCGGAAAATCAGATTGCTTTACTACGCTTCCTGAAGTCGTACCTAAAAACACTTCTTCTTTAATAGAATTACTTTTTGGCCCCATCATAATCAAATCAACACCAATTTCCTTTTCCACCGCAGCAATGGAGTCAATAACATTTCCTTTGGCAGAAATTAATTGAATGTCAAGCCCCTTTCTATCCACACTATTGATCATGGAACGCATGTACAAATTTGATTCACGTTCTAATATCGCATTCACATCAATCATGGTACCCGCTTTTGACTGCGCATTATAAGCTCTAAGCACGTACACATGAGCGCCTACTTCCTTAGCAAAATCAATAGCATATTGCAATGTATTGATTGCGTTTTCTGAAGAACCAATAGGGACGAGTATATTTTTCATGGGAAGTGTCTATTTTAAGGGAGAAAATTACACAAAATAAATGAACTGCAAAAATGCGTTTTAGATATCCTCACAAATTTGCTCGTATACTTTGTATTATTCGTATTTTTGAGCCGATTTGAAAACAGACATCAGTCATAAAAAAATAAACAGTTTAGCCTTCCCCGCACTGATTGCTGGCATTGCTGAACCTCTTTTATCTATCACCGACACAGCCATTATTGGTAATATCGAAAACAACGCCACAGAATCACTTGCTGCTGTTGGAATTGTTGGTGCATTCATCTCCATGCTCGTTTGGGTTTTTGGACAAATTAGAAGTGCCATTTCCTCTATAATTTCGCAATATCTTGGAGCCGATAAATTAGACGAAATCAAAGAACTCCCTGCACAAGCCATTGGCAGCATTCTTCTTATGAGTTTTTTTGTGATTGCCGCTACCTACCCTTTCGCTGAGAACATTTTTAAATTTTATAACGCCACAGAAACAATCTTAGACTACTGTATTAGCTATTATTCAATACGAATTTGGGGGTTTCCATTTGCCTTAGTAACCTTTGCTATTTTCGGTATTTTCAGAGGATTACAAAACACCTTTTATCCGATGGTCATTGCGCTTACTGGCGCTTCGATTAATATTGGTTTAGACTATGTGTTTGTATATGGTATTGACCAATACATTCCTGCAATGTATATAGATGGTGCCGCTTACGCAAGTGTCATTGCTCAAGGAACTATGGCCATACTATCGGCACTTCTTTTGCGAACAAAAACAACCATTCCATTAAGGGTCCACCTGCCTATTCATCCAGAAATGAAAAAACTATTTGGCATGATTCTCAATCTTTTTGTTCGAACATTGGCGTTGAATGTAGCCTTATATTTCGCTACCTCCTACGCAACATCTTATGGCAAAGAATACATTGCGGCATATACCATTGGACTCAATTTATGGCTTCTTGGTGCCTTTATGATAGACGGATACTCAAGTGTTGGGAATATTTTATCAGGAAAATTCCTAGGTCAAAACGAGTATACAACGTTGCTTGCTTTAAATAAAAAGCTCATCAAATACGGACTCTTTATTGGCGTCATTTTTATTGTCTTAGGAACTATTTTATACCAACCTATTGGCTTACTATTTACCAAAGAGCCTATCGTTCTAGAAGCGTTTTACACGGTTTTTTGGGTTATACTTGTCATGCAACCCTTGTGTGCCGTGACCTTTATTTTTGACGGCACCTTTAAAGGAATGGGAGAAATGAAATACTTGCGAAATGTGCTGATTTTTGCGACCTGCTTTGGATTTATCCCAACCTTACTTCTTCTCGATTATCTAGCATTTCAATTATATGCTATATGGATTGCCTTTGCCGTATGGATGTTCTTTAGAGGCGTTTTTTTATATTTTAAATTTTATCGAAAATTTTCTCCCCTAGCGCAAAAGCAGTAAATTTGCACCCAAAGAAAAGGTCCATGACAAGCAAAGCTAAAGAAGGAAGTTTATCTACCAACATCGCTAACAAAATCGCAACGATAGAATTCGGTCATCCCGCCAGCAATTCGTTTCCAAGTAGTTTGTTAGATCGTTTGACAGAGGAGCTACATCAGATTTCACAAAATAAAGAGGTATCAGTCATTGTTTTAAAATCTGACGGAGACAAAGCATTTTGTGCTGGAGCCTCCTTCAATGAATTGGTTGCCATTGACAACCTTGAGGATGGCAAAAAATTCTTTTCTGGATTTGCCAATGTCATCAATGCTATGAGGACCTGTTCTCAATTGATTATTGGCGCTGTGCAGGGTAAAATTGTAGGTGGAGGCGTTGGATTGGCTGCTGCTTGTGACTATGTGTTGGCAACAGAAGCTGCTGCCATAAAACTATCTGAATTGAGCATTGGTATTGGTCCTTTTGTGATTGCTCCAGCAGTAGAGCGAAAAATAGGTGTCGCGGCGTTGGCAGAATTATCCATAGCGGCAACAACATGGAAAAATGCTACTTGGGCCAAAGAAAAAGGCTTGTTTGCTCATGTTTTTGAAACCCAACAAGAACTGAGAACAGAAACTACGTTGCTGGCGGAAAAACTGGCATCGTACAACCCACAAGCACTCTCAGAAATGAAAAAAATATTTTGGGAAGGAACAGCTCACTGGAACACATTACTAGCAGAAAGAGCAAGCATCTCAGGAACATTAGTGGTTTCTGAATTCACAAAAAACGCATTATTCAAATTTAAAAAGTAACTTTGCCAACGAAACGAAATATATCATGGGAGGAGATTATCTATTTTTAGGATTAGCAATTGCATTAGCGGTCATGTACTTTTACAACAAATCGAAAACACATCGAAATAGAAGAAAATAAAATGAGTACAATAAGAATTACAAAACAGTTCGATTTCGAAACAGGACATGCCATCTATGGATATGATGGTAAATGTAAAAACATACACGGGCACAGCTTCAAACTCTCAGTAACTGTAATTGGAGAACCTATTTCGGATACTTCACAAGCAAAATATGGAATGGTCATTGACTTTTCTGATTTAAAAAAAATCGTAAAAGAAGAAATTGTTGATGTTTTTGATCATGCCACGATCTTCAATCAAAACACCCCTCATTTAGCATTGGCTGAACACCTAAAAAAATTAGATCATAACATTATTTTGGTTGACTACCAACCTACATGTGAAATGATGATTACTGACTTTGCTGCGAAAATCAAAAAGAGATTGCCAAACAATATTCAATTATTTTCTTTGCGTCTGCAAGAAACGGCTTCTTCTTTTGCTGAGTGGTATGCGAGTGATAATTAGTACTATTTTCCGTTAAAGGCATTCATGGTATTTGCCATTCCAGCAGTACCAAAAGAAGTTATTAGATTACACGATATAGGAATACGCTCAATTAACTGACTGCTTTCTTCTTTGTTCCATTCATTGAGTACAAAATCTACTTGTCGCCCTTTTGAATAATCAGCTCCTACTCCAAATCTAAATCTAGGGTACTTGGTGGTATTTAATTTTTCTTGGATATCCTTTAATCCGTTATGTCCTCCAGCACTTCCTTTTCCTTTCAATCGTATCGTACCAAAATCAATATTTAAGTCATCAGTAATAATGAGAAGTTGCTCTACAGAAACCTTCTCTTTATCCATCCAATACTTTACTGCTTTACCACTCAAATTCATAAAGGTACTTGGCTTAAGTAACACAAAAGTTCTTCCTTTAAAACGGAAATTAGCAACAGCTCCTAACTTTTCTGTTTCAAATTCAGCACCATGGTCCTTCGCCAAAGCATCGAGTATTTTAAAGCCAATGTTATGACGGGTATTATCATACTTCTCCCCAATATTCCCTAGACCAACAATTAAATATTTTTTCATACGAAACAAAAATAAAAAAAGCACCACAATTAAGTGATGCTTTTTAAAATTATCTAGACAACTACTACTTATTCCGCAGCAGCTTCTTCTCCTTCTTCTTCTCCTTCTGCTTTAGATGCGTTACGTGACATTCTCACTTGGGCAACAACAGTAGTTTCTGGATGCAAAATTGCATAATTGTCATTTTTCAATGATCCAACGATCAACTTGTTTCCAATTTCTAATTCTGTAATATCAGCTTCGATCACATCTGGTAAATTTGCTGGCAAAGCTTTTACTCTTAATTTACGCATGTTGTGACGCAAAGCACCACCAATCATAA
>OLII01000392.1_pt1 | contig 16797 bp, 12 predicted proteins | sample 1609481 | NCBI WGS metagenome assembly OLII01 (sample SAMN05416859, study PRJEB24817) | seawater metagenome | isolation source: Sea water | place: Canada:Atlantic | collected 2013-11 | reverse complement strand
CCCCTGTTGCTGTATCTACAGTGAAAGCAGCGGATATCGAAAGAAAATTAGGAACTCAAGAATTTCCTGAAATCCTAAAATCTACACCAGGTGTATATGCTACAAAAACTGGTGGTGGATATGGAGATGCAAGAATTAACTTACGTGGATTTAGTTCACAAAACGTTGCCGTAATGATTAACGGAGTTCCGGTAAACGACATGGAAAATGGAAATGTATACTGGTCTAACTGGGCTGGATTGGCAGATGTAACTTCTGCAATGCAAGTACAAAGAGGTTTGGGAGCTTCTAAAGTTGCCGTACCTTCTATTGGTGGAACCATCAATGTAATCTCAAAATCTTCGGATGCAAGAAAAGGAGGGAGCATTAGAATGTCTACAGGAAATGATGGATACCAAAAATATGGAATGACATTGTCTACTGGACTAATGGATAATGGTCTTGCAATTACAGCTTCTGCTGCTAAAGTTTCTGGTGATGGTTATGTAAATGGTCTTCAGTTTAGTGGAGTAAACTACTTCTTAAATGTTTCTAAAGAGTTTAATGACAACCATAAATTATCTTTCAATGTAATTGGTGCTCAACAAACGCATGGACAGAGATACAATACGAAAACAATCGCTCAAAATAAAGCAACTGAGCAAGGAGGTAAAAGATTTAACCCAGATTGGGGATACAGAAATGGGCAAGTTGAAAATACTTCTTTCAACTTCTACCACAAACCACAAATTTCTTTAAATCACGACTGGACAATTTCAGACGACACCTACATCACAACAGCTGTTTATGCATCGTTTGGTTCTGGTGGAGGTAGAAGAACGAATGGTAGCAAATTCACTGACAACAACTACAGATTGGGTGATGTAGACCAACCTATCGACTTCGATAGAATTGTTCAAGAAAACAAAGACAGAGGAGCATTGGGTTCTACAGATGTTTTTGCTGCATCAAACAATGACCATAAATGGTATGGAGTTCTATCTACATTGAGAACTGACTTATCAGAAAACACGGTATTATCAGCTGGTCTAGACGGAAGATATTATGTGGGGTCTCACTGGTATGAGATTACAGATTTATTAGGAGGCCAGTACTTCCTAAACCCTAACTCTAATGACAATAATTACAACGAAGCTCTTCAAGTTGGAGACCGTTTCAATAGAGATTATGAAGGACGCGTTTTAAGACTTGGAACCTTTGCACAGTTAGAGTATTCTAAAGACGATTTATCTGTATTCTTCTCTTCTTCTATATCAAATACACGTTACGGAAGATCAAGTTTCTTAGATGACTCTTCAAACCCAAATGGAACCGTTTCAGACAATGTGAATTTCCTAGGTTTTGGCGTAAAAGGTGGTGCTAACTACAATTTAGATGAGAAGAACAATGTTTTTGCAAATGTTGGATATTTTTCTAGAGCTCCATTTTTAACTGGTGGTGTATTTGTAAACAAAGAATCTGTTGATTTTAACGAAGATGCTCAAAACGAAAAAGTTTTTAGTGCTGAAATAGGATATGGTTTTAGAAGTGAAAAATTCAATGCAAATGTAAATGTGTATAGAACTTCATGGTTGGATAAATCAATTTCTCCAGCAGTTCAAGATCCAGATAATGCTGGACGATTTTTGAACACCAACATCACAGGATTAGATGCCTTACACCAAGGAATAGAAGTTGATTTTGTATACAGAATGAATGACAAATTAAGTATCACTGGTATGGCTTCTTTAGGAGATTGGAAATGGAAGAGTGATGTACAAGGAGATGTTTACAAAGAAAACGGAGAATTGTTCAGAACCATTGTCATTAATGCAAAAGACCTAAAAGTAAATGATGCTGCACAAACAACCTTTGCTTTAGGGTTAAGCTATAAAGCGCTTGAGAATTCAACTGTTTTTATAGATTATAATTATGCGGGCGATCTTTATGCTAAATTCGATTACAGTAGAGGTACTGAAGACAGACTGAATACATGGAAACTACCATCATACCACTTAGCTGATGTAGGATTTAGACATGGGTTTACAATTGGTGGTTTAGATGCTACACTATCAGGAAAAATGAACAACATCCTAGATGTAGAATACATTTCAGATGCTTTTGATGCAACAGAAGAAATAAACGGCGTAAATGTGCACAACTCTACGAATGCCGGTGTTTATTATGGAGCAGGTAGAACATTTAGTTTAGGATTAAAAGTTAAATTTTAAAAAATACAATAATGAAAAAAATATTTTTATTACTCACAATTTTTTCAATGGTATTCGCTTCTTGTGAGCCACTAGAAGAAATCAATTCTGCCATTGATGCTGTAGATACTCCAATAATTGGAGAAGCAACTTACACGTTAACTGACGAAGACTACGATGACTTAGATTTAAACTTTGGTAGTTTTAGTTCAGTCGATGATGTGAAAACCAAAGTTCCGGCTCTTTTATCAGACACCTACCCTGCTTGGGGAAAAGGATCTTCTGTAAATGTAAACTTCAATTTATACGTAGGACGTGCATTTGAGGTAAAAAACTATAGCTTAGTACAAGACGATTACACATCTGCAGGAAGTGATTTATTAGGTTTTGATGCAGACGCTGTTCCAGCAGACTTATTACCAGCTATTATTTTGAATAAATACGGTGCTGATGATGTTGAAGACGGAGACTACGTTGGAGTGCAGTACTACCAATTTACACCAGGAACTTACACAGTAACACCAACTGTATCTTTGGATGACAATCTAGATTTCGGAACAGCTGGAGGAGATTTAACAGCAGTATCAAATGGTAATTGGACATCACATTCTGGTACCGGAAATGGACCAATTGCATATGAAGGTGACAACAACTTGGTTATGGCAAACTACCCAAGCTCTGATACGGGTGGATCATTTACATTCGATCCAGACAGTGGTGAGGATGTGAACAGTCTTTTCAGTACAATAAGCACGAAAACATTATATGCTAGTGCTTTAGTCAACCTAAGCGCGGTTAGTAATGGTAACTACTTCTTCCATATGATGGAAACACCAGGTACCCTACCATATGCACAATTTAGAGCGAGAGTTGGTGCGAAAGATGATGGAAATGGGAAAATTCTATTTGGTATTGGTGCATCTTCAAGTTCTTTAACTTATGGAGAAACTGCTTATGACCTAAACACTACATACCTAATCGTATCTTCGTACAATATCGAAACTGGGGTCTCGAACTTATACATATTAGACAACGCTACATCTGAAGAGCCTACAACTCCAGAAGCAACGAATACTGGAACCGCAGGAAATGCAATGTCAGCAATAGCCGTGCGTCAATCTGGAGGAATTCCAACAGGTAGAATCGATGGTATTCGTGTAGCAAATACATGGTCTGCAATTATGACAAATGATACCTTAGACGATGAAGTAATTGGTAACAAAGAATCGTACAATGAAAACTATGCCTATGCAGATGGTGCTTGGGCTCCTGCTGAAGGGGATGCTTTTTATGCAGTGACTGAAGAAGATTTCGCAGGTATGGGCATTAACAATTTTGGAAGTTCAACACAACCAGATGACTATATGTTAACGTTCTTAAATATTAAATTCCCGTATGCAGCAGTAGACACGCAGATGGATGTAGTTTACAAGTATGTATCTAGTTCTAGTGGTCCTCAAATGCGAGGAAATCAATTCACAAAAACAGGTGCTAATACTTGGGAAGCTTACCAAACTACCATCGAATCTAATTTACAGTTTGGTCATGACGGTACCACATGGGAACCAGACAACACCATCAGATACACACTATCTAGAGGAACAGACAGTGACTATGATTGGATTGCAAGTCAGTTAACTACTGATGAGTACGCTGGTTTGATTGGAAATTTAGCTAATTATGACGATTTTGACTACAACTGGACAAGTGCACAAATTCAATATGCGATGATTCTGTTTGCTGGTCACCATGCTCCTAATGCTGAGGAAGGTCAAAAATATATTTTCACCTATGTTGTTTACGACAATGGAGAAAACGAATATCAAATCAGTTTGATTAAAACAGGAGGCGTTTGGGTTTTGAATAACTAATGTCCTGTTTATAACACTTCTAAAACCACCTCAATTGAGGTGGTTTTTTTTATACAATATCTCCCACCAAAACTCCGTACTACTTTCTTTGTCAGATTTTTACAATTCAACTAAAACTTTACATTTAGGAAAATAAAAATACGTATCTTCGTGCCCTGTTAAATGGAAAAGAATCATTAACACTTAAAAAATACCTCTTATGATGAAAAAACTACTTTCATTTTATTTACTTGTATGCACCTCACTCATTGTAGTTGCGCAACAATCTTATTACGACGGCATTGACTTTGAAGACATTGGAGGTCTTGAGTTAAAAGAAGAACTCGCCACTAGAATCACAAACACCCACACCAATAAGCTTAACTATACTCCTGGCGTTTGGGAGGCCTGTAAAGCCACAGATGTAAACCCCAACGATTCAGGTGAGGTCATCTTGCTCTATGGTTGGGAAGCTGGAAATGACAATGACATTACCAATGACAAATACAGAGACATCGATCTTAAAGATAGTGGAGGAGGTGCTACTTATGTATGGAACCGCGAGCATGTATACCCTAGGTCTCTTGGAAATCCTAATCTAGGAAGTGAAGGTCCAGGAGCCGATGCACATAGTTTAAGACCTTCAGACAGAACAAGAAATTCTACAAGAAGCAACCTTCGTTTTGCAGATGGATCTGGAAATTCAGGGAAGGTAAACTCAAACGGCGCATGGTACCCTGGTGATGAATGGAAAGGAGACGTTGCCCGAATGATGATGTACATGTATGTGCGATATGGAAATGTATGTAAACCTTCAGTAGTAGGAGTTGGTAGTAATTCTGAAACACCAGATGACATGATTGACTTGTTCTTAGAATGGAATGCAGAAGATCCTGTTTCTGATCTAGAACGCGTACGTAATACATTTCACGAGAACACATCGAACACCTACGCACAAGGAAACAGAAATCCTTTTATAGACAACCCTTTTTTAGCAACAAGAATATGGGGAGGAGATCCTGCACAAGACCTTTGGGGTATCTTTGAAGATGGTGATGACGAAGCTCCAAGCACACCTACCAATGTAGCAGCTAGCAATGAAACAACCACAAGTATAGATCTTTCTTGGACTGCCTCTACAGATAATGTGGGAGTAACTGGATATAATGTCTACGTAAACGGTACTTTCAAAAAAACCACAACGGCAACCACTACTCAAATATCCAACTTAGACCCAGGAACCTCTTATGGCTTTGAAATAGAAGCGAAAGATCAGTTCAATAACAAATCTGCAAAAAGTACAGCAATTAATGCAAGCACCCTAACAGATACCACACCACCTTCTGTGCCCTCAAACGTCTCTGCAAGCAATATCTCAGGAACAAGCTTTAAAGTAACCTGGACTGCCTCTACAGACGATACTGCAGTAACTGGCTATACAATTAATATAGATGGAGTACTCCACGGAAATAGTAATACCACAACTTATTTCGTAACAGGATTGTCTGTAAGCACATCCTATGCAGTAAGTGTTTCAGCAAAGGACAACTCAGATAACACATCCGCACAAAGTGTAGAGATTAATGTAACAACTACAGATGGTTCTTCGAACGGTATTACAGAGCTATTCTTTTCGGAATATGCAGAGCCAAATGGAGGAAATAACAAGGCCCTCGAACTAATGAATGCATCTAATGACGTTATCAGCTTAGACGGTTATTCTTTGAAATCTGCATTCAATGGAAGTAATTCTTGGGGAAATGAAATAGCACTAAACAGTGGAACCGTTCAGAATGTGAGCCCGAGTGATGTTTTTGTGGTGGTCAACCAAAGTGCTGACATAGATGACCTCACCGATAATGCAGACTTATTGGTCAATGGAGGATCTCTTAATTTTAATGGAGATGATGTTATCGGACTCTTTAAGGATGGTGAATTAATAGACATCATTGGGGTACTCGGAAACCCTAACAATAATAATTATGCGAAAGACGTAACCTTAAGAAGAAAGCAAACAATTTCAGTTGGAAATACCACATTTGATATGGATGAGTGGGACGAATACCCTAAAGACACAGCGAATGGAATAGGAACGCATACCACCACCTTATCAGTAAATGATTTTGAGTTCAGTGGCTTTAAAATGTACCCGAACCCAAGTAAAGACAGGCTCTACTTTTCTATTAGCACCCCTGCACAAGTAACTATTTACAGTATTCTTGGAGAAACCGTGCGTACAAAACGCATTTCTCAAGAGTCAAATACAGTAAACATTGAAACACTGTCAAATGGTTTGTATCTTGTGAATGTAAAAACAGGCAATCAATCGATTACTCGAAAAATGATTAAAAATTAATCTTGTAATCAATATAAATTAAAAAAAGACAGCACTTTGTAGCTGTCTTTTTTTATTTAAAATTAGTACATTTACCACTGTAATAAAAGCAGAACATCATGATGAAAGAAATACACTCGTACTGGGCTTATTTAGTTTTAATAATGCTCATCTTTGGCGTAATCAATGCGATCCTTGGACTCTCTAAAAGAAGAGAATTTACAGACAAAGACATGCGCATTGGCCTCTTTACCCTAATTGTCTCTCACATACAACTACTCATAGGATTCGCTTGGTATTTTATGAGTCCATACTTCAAAGCATTGACAACAAATACTGCAGAAGTCATGGGAGATTCGGCAGCCAGACTACTCGCTGTAGAGCATCCATTGACTATGATCATAGCCATTGCGTTGATTACTATTGGATGGTCGAAGCACAAAAAGAAAACAGAAGATACTGCTAAATTTAAAACCTTTGCTATTTTTTATGGGCTAGCACTAGTGCTTGTATTGTCAAGAATTCCATGGAGCAATTGGTTTCAATTTTAACACGCAACATAGACGTCTACTTACCTCCTTTTTCTGAACACTACCAATGAAAATTTTAAGTCACATTTTGTCGCCCCTTTTCGCGGTCACCTTTTTATTTTTTTTAGTGCTGTTTCATCCCCTCCAATGGATTACCTTGAAATTAGGGGGTTATAAAAGTCACAAGGTAACCGTTGATGTGCTGAACTTCTTTTTGGTGAAATCTTTGTTGATACTCGCAATTCCTGTGCGTTGCAAGAACGAACACGAATTACCCACAACATCTTCATTGATTTTTGTATCCAATCATCAAAGTACTTTTGACATCCCCCCATTTATTTGGTTTTTTAGAAAACATCATCCAAAGTTTGTTTCCAAAATAGAACTAGGCAAAGGGATCCCAAGCGTTTCGTTCAATCTAAGACATGGAGGCGCTGCTTTGATAAACAGAAAAGACCCAAAACAAGCCTTAAGCGCATTGGCAACCTTTGCTAAAAACCTACGCAAAAACACCTGGAGTGCCATCATATTTCCTGAAGGTACCCGAAGTAGAAATGGCAAACCAAAAAAGTTTTCTACCAATGGATTAAAAATGATTGCCAAGCACAACCCAGATGCCTACATAGTTCCCGTAACCATCAACAATTCATGGAAGGTATTTAAATATGGAAAATACCCTTTCGGTATTGCAAGTCCTATTACATTCACAACCCATCAACCTATCAAAATAGACTCCCTTCCGTTTGATGAATTGATGCAACAAACAGAAACCGCTATTAAAACAGCTATAACCTAACACAACTCATGTCTTTAAAAAACATTAGAAAAGAAGTGATGCTAAACTTAGAAAGCAGCATTGACTCCTTTGTAGATACCTTTTTAATCAAACCAGAAAAAATCTGGCAACCTACAGATTTTTTACCGAACTCTCAAAACGACTCATTCCTTGAGGAAGTAAAAGAAATAAGAGAACTCTCCAAAGAGCTAGACGACGACTTTTGGGTAGTTCTAGTAGGAGACACCATTACAGAAGAAGCCTTGCCAACTTACGAATCTTGGTTGCTAGATATAGAGGGCGTTACGCAGCAACCCGATAATGGATGGGCAAAATGGCTCAGAGCATGGACCGCAGAAGAGAATAGACATGGCGATGTATTGAACAAATACCTCTACCTATCGGGCAGAGTAAATATGCGAGAAGTAGAAATTACCACACAACATTTAATTGCAGATGGCTTTGATATTGGTACCTCTACAGATCCCTACAAAAACTTTATATATACTAGTTTTCAGGAATTGGCCACCTACATTTCGCATAACAATGTAGCGAAGATTGCTCGTAAAAAAGGACACAAGGCATTGGCTAAGATGTCTAAAATTATAGCAGGTGATGAAATGCGCCATCATATTGCCTATACAGAATTTGTAAAGGAAATTTTTAAAATAGACCCCAGTGAAATGATGTTGGCTTTTCAACACATGATGAAGCATAAAATTGTAATGCCTGCCATGCACTTGAGAGAATCCTTTCAAACAAAAGGCTCCTTATTTGATCAGTTTTCTGTTGTTGCTCAAAGAACAGGCGTCTATACAGGGTTTGACTATGTAGATATTCTAAAAAAACTGAGCAATGCCTGGGAAATAGACCAAATAAACGGACTCACAGAGGAAGCAGAAAAAGCAAGAGATTGGCTGATGAAACTGCCCATAAGAATGCAGCGCATTACAGAGCGTATTGTTGTACCTGATACAAAGTACAATTTTAAATGGATGCAACCTGCACACTAAAAAAAAAAAAACGCCTTTAAAAGGCGCTTTTTTTTTAATATATTTTGAATCGATCTTGATCCTCTAAAAACGGTAATTTTTTACGAAATGCATGCAAGGAGTCTCTCTTCAAACTCGCGTATAAAACACGCTCTTTATGCGTACATACGGGGGTCATTTCATTACCCTCATAATCAAGCGCCATAGAATTCCCTGAATACACGTGTTTGTTCGCATCAATACCTACTCTATTTACACCAATACAAAAACTCATATTTTCTATAGCACGTGCCTGTAAAAGCACATTCCAAGCCTGAATTCTTGGTATTGGCCAATTGGCAACGTACAATAAGAGATCATACGGGTCTGTATTTCTTGACCACACAGGAAAGCGAAGATCATAGCAAATCAACGGACATATGTTCCATCCTCTAAAATGAACAAGCAACTTGGCTGTTCCTGAAGTGTATGACTCGTGTTCACCCGCCAAAGTAAACGCATGTCGTTTGTCATAATACTCAATACTACCTTCTGGAGTAACAAATAACAATCTATTATAAAACAGCCCCTCTTCTTCTATAATCAAACTCCCAACCAATGCAGCATTGTATTGCTTTGCGCTCTGTTGCATCCAAGCAACCGTTGCCCCTTGCATAGGTTCTGAAATGCCCTGCGGCAACATTGAAAAACCTGTGGTAAACATCTCTGGCAATACAATAAGATCAACTGCTTGCATTTCTGCAAATAGCATACCTAACTGCAAGCGATTTTGGGAAGCATCTTGCCATACAATGTCTTTTTGAACCATCGCTATTTTCAATTCTGACTGCATCGAAATAAATTTTAAACAATAATATAAAATAAATCACTTCTTTTTGTACATTGTTTCTCCAAATTCTCATGCCATTTCTTCATGCAAACTTTTATTTCTGAAACCATAAGAGCCATCTTACGAAAACAACACTCATTCGAAGACACCATATGCATAGTGCCCTCTCAAAGAGCTGCTGTGTTTTTGAAAGAAGCATTTAAAAAGGAAATCTCTATTGGGTTTTTACCCAATATTCTTAACATTGGAAGCTTTATTGAAGAAGTTACAAACCTGCATAAAGCAGATAGCATTCAACTATTATTTCACTTCTACTCGGTTTACAAGCGCACAGAAGCACAACCTGAAGAGTTTGAGAAATTTTCTTCCTGGGCGATTACAGTGCTGCAAGACTTTAATGAAATTGATCAGCATCTGACCAATCAGAAAGAAATATTTAGCTATTTACGAGATATTGAGAGACTTAAAAATTGGTCTGTAAAAAAACCTTTAGTAGCCACAGAAATGATGAAGAATCACTTTTCTTTTATGGAGAAACTTCATGAATATTACACGGCACTTTACCCCTATTTAAAAGAAAAAAATATTGGATACCAAGGACTCATTTATCGAGAGTCTACCGAAAAGATTGATGCATATATTGAAAAAAATAAGCAAAAACAGTTTTATTTCATTGGATTTAACGCCTTGAACAAGGCCGAGGAATATCTGTTTCAACAAATGCTAAACAGCGGAAATACAGAAGTGTATTGGGATATTGACACGGCTTTCCTATCGGGGCAACACCAAGCAGGAAGGTTCATCAGAAAGTACAAATCTGATTGGAACTATTACCTCACTAACACGCTTCAGACCCCTACTTCTCATTTTACAACAAAAAAAAACATCCATGTTATTGGGGCCTCAAAAAATGTTACTCAAATAAAACATGCTGGAGAACTTTTAAAAACATTTCCCAACTTTCATAAAACCGCCTATGTTTTAGCTGACGAGAGTCTGCTGCCCATCGCTCTAAATTCATTGCCAAAAGAGGTGTCTGCTATCAATATTACCATGGGCTATCCTTTAAAGGATGTTCCAACAACCTCATTGTTCTCATCTATTTTCAATGCATTTCTCAATCAAGAAAAGCTTCAAAAAACAACACAACAACAATTTTACTTTAAAGACGTGCTGCAGTTTCTCAAACAACCTAGCATACAACCGTTACTGATTGCCGGTGATACAAACATCTTCGATGGCATTGCTGCCAAAATAGCAAAAGACAACGAAGCTTTTATCAGTGTACAACAATTAGAAAAGTTTCTACAGCCTATTGAAGTAGTGCACAGAAAAACACTCAGATCCCTATTTAATCCATTCAAAAACTCTTTAGAGTTCATCGAACGAATTATCGATTTAATCCTACTTTTAAAAGAAAGTGCCAATACACTAGAAAAGGAATATTTATTTCGATTCTACACCGCATTCTCACAATTAAAAAATCTTCAAATAGAATACAACTACTTAAAGACACTCAAAAGCATTCAGCAACTCTTTCAGCAGTTGGTGGGGTCTGAAAGTATTTCTTTTCAGGGTGAACCCTTACAAGGGCTGCAATTAATGGGGCTTTTAGAAACCCGAGTTTTAGATTTTGAAAATGTCATCATCACCTCTGTCAATGAAAATGTATTGCCCAAAGGAAATTCAGAAAATTCATTCATCCCTTTTGATGTCAAGCTGGAATTTGACCTCCCCACATACCGAGAAAAAGATGCAATCTTTTCCTATCACTTTTTTAGGCTACTGCAACGTGCAACCAATGTCTTTCTCTTATACAATTCAGAAAACGATAGTTTTGGAGGAGGAGAACAAAGCAGGTTTCTATCACAACTACTGCACCTCAAACCTTCAACGATACAGTCACAGATTGCTCCAAAGGTAGTCACTGAAAAAAGTAGTTTGATGGAAATTCCAAAAACAGAAGCCATTCTTAAAAAACTCAAGGAGCAAGCAATCAAAGGTTTTTCTCCTTCTACGCTTACAAGCTACCTTTACAATCCAATAGATTTTTACAAGCAGAAGGTACTCGGTTTAAGAACCTATCAAGAAGTTGAAGAAACCGTTGCCGCAAATACCATGGGAACCATCATTCACGACACACTAGACATGCTATACCAGCCATTTATTGGAAAATCTATAACAAAACACAACATCAAACCCTTATTTAAAAAGGTAGATCACTGGGTGGTGTATTTCTTTAAAAAGCACTTTCATGATGCAGATGTCTATACCGGCAAAAACCGACTCATTTTCGAAATATCAAAAGATTATATCAATCGTTTCTTAACGCTAGAAATAAATTCTTTGAAAGATGATGATGTCTTAAAAATCATCGCAACAGAAGAAGATTTAGAGGCTACAATTACCATAGATGAGTTCGATTTCCCAATAAAATTAAAAGGTCAGGTAGACCGAATAGATCAGCTCAATGGCATCACACGAATCATAGACTACAAAACAGGTGTTGTTACATCTACTCACTTAAAAGTTCCAAGAATCGATGAAATAATAGAAGAAAAATACAGCAAAGCAATACAACTATTGATTTATGCTTTTCTATACACTGAAAACCATAAAACAACAAGCATCGAAAGCGGAATCATCTCTTTTAAAAGCCTAAAAAGCGGTCTATTGAAAGTTGATTTCGGTAAAAAGGATCACAACATCACCAGCGAAAAAATGGATGCCTTTTTAGAAAGCATCAAAAACCTTATCAGAGAAATCTTTGACAGTTCCATTCCATTTATCGAAAAAAAACATTAGTCATGGACTAATCTTTTCCACTCAACACCAATAAAGGAACGCTGCAATGGAATTCTTTTTTTAAGATGGTATTCTTTTCCCAAAGCTTTTTAAAGAACCCTCTTTTGCGCCTAAAAACACAGAGCATGTCTGGGTTATTCGACTGAAAATGCTCTAATACCCCTTGAAAAGTTGTGGCATTTTCTGTAATCTTTAAAGAAGATTTCAACCCAATCAAAGCAGAATCAATTTGCAGATCTTCTTCTACATAACCAGGCGTTTTCACCAATAGTAAATTGATTACGGGATTGAACTTATTTTTAACAAACTGCAAGGGGGTTAACACATTATTTCTCCTTACCACACCTGATTTAAAGGCGGTAAGCACCGAATTAAATGGTTTGAAAACATAGGATTCTGGAACAATCAATACTGGAAAATCAGATTGCTTTACCACGCTACCAGAAGTCATCCCCAAAAATACTTCTTCTTTGATAGAATTACTTTTAGGCCCCATCATAATCAAATCAACTCCAATTTCTTTTTCTATAGCAGCAATTGAATCAACAACATTTCCTTTGGCCGAAATCAATTGAATATCTAGCCCTTTCCTGTCTACACTATTGATCATAGAACGCATGTACAATGTCGATTCACGCTCTAATATCGCATTTACGTCAATCATGGTACCCGCTTTTGACTGCGCATGATACGCCCTGAGTACAAACACCCTAGCATCCACCTCCTTGGCAAAATCGATAGCATATTGCAGTGTGTTTATTGCATTTTCTGAAGAACCAATAGGAACAAGTATATTTTTCATGGAAAGTATCTCTTTTAAAAAAGAAAATTACACAAATTTATTGAACTGCAAAAATGCCTTTTCGATATCTTTACAAATTCTTTAAATGCCCTCTATTATTCGTATTTTTGAACCGATTTGAAAACAGACATTAGCCATAAAAAAATAAATAGTTTGGCCTTCCCTGCGCTGATTGCCGGAATCGCTGAGCCTCTATTATCAATCACCGATACAGCGATTATCGGGAATATAGAAAACAACGCTACAGAATCTCTTGCTGCTGTTGGAATTGTGGGTGCATTCATTTCTATGCTCGTTTGGGTTTTTGGACAAACTAGAAGTGCTATCTCTTCTATAATTTCGCAGTATTTAGGAGCTGATAGATTGAACGAAATTAAAGGACTGCCTGCACAAGCCATTGGTAGTATTCTTCTTATTAGCTTTTTGGTAATTGCGATTAGCTACCCGTTTGCTGATGTAATTTTTAAATTTTACAACGCATCAGAAATCATTTTAGACTACTGTATTAGCTATTATTCCATACGAATTTGGGGATTCCCATTTGCCTTAGTCACTTTTGCTATTTTTGGTGTTTTTAGAGGATTACAAAACACCTTTTATCCCATGATCATTGCGCTTACTGGCGCTGCTATGAATATTGGTTTGGACTATGTATTGGTATATGGTATCGCCGGAACAATTCCTGCCATGCATGTAGAGGGCGCCGCTTATGCAAGTGTCATTGCTCAAGGTAGCATGGCTGTTATGTCTATTGTATTACTGCTGCAAAAAACAAGCATTCCACTGCAGATCCGATTGCCTATTCATCCCGAGATGAAAAAACTATTTGGTATGATTCTCAATCTTTTTGTTCGAACATTGGCATTAAATGTAGCCTTGTATTTTGCTACCTCTTACGCCACTTCTTATGGCAAAGAACACATTGCTGCCTACACCATTGGACTAAATTTATGGCTTCTTGGAGCCTTTATGATAGATGGATACTCAAGTGTGGGAAATATTTTATCAGGAAAACTCCTAGGTCAGAAAGAATACAAAACCTTACTCATTTTGAATAAAAAGCTGATAAAATACGGACTCTTTATTGGGGTCATTTTTATACTATTCGGAGCTATTTTATACAAACCTATTGGTCTACTATTTACAAAGGAACCCTTAGTTTTAGAAGAATTTTACAAGGTATTTTGGCTCATATTAGCCATGCAACCCCTGTGTGCCCTAACCTTTATTTTTGACGGTACCTTCAAAGGAATGGGAGAAATGAAATATCTGCGAAATGTATTGATTTTTGCCACCAGCTTTGGATTTATTCCCACTTTACTTCTTTTCGATTATTTGGCATTTCAATTACATGCAATCTGGACTGCCTTCGCTGTCTGGATGTTCTTTAGAGGTGTCTTTTTGTATTTTAAATTTTATCGAAAATTTTCTCCCCTAGCACAAAAGCAGTAAATTTGCAGCCAAATATAACCACCATGACAACCAAAGCTAACGAAGGAAGCTTATCAACTAGTATCACTAACAAAATAGCAACGATAGAATTTGGTCATGCTGCTAGCAATTCTTTTCCCAGTGCATTGCTAGATCGTTTGACAAAAGAACTAGGGGAGGTTTCTAAAAACAAAGAAGTCTCAATCATTGTGCTAAAATCACAAGGAGAGAAAGCATTTTGTGCTGGTGCATCCTTCAATGAACTGGTTGCCATTGACAACCTTGAAGACGGTGAAAAATTCTTTTCTGGGTTTGCCAATGTGATCAACGCGATGAGAACCTGTTCTCAATTGATCATTGGTGTTGTGCAAGGAAAAACTGTAGGAGGTGGTGTTGGATTGGCTGCTGCATGTGACTATGTATTGGCCACAGAGGCCGCTGCTATAAAACTATCAGAACTCACCATTGGTATTGGACCTTTTGTCATTGCTCCAGCAGTAGAACGTAAAATTGGAGTAGCCGCGTTGGCAGAATTATCCATAGCAGCAACCACGTGGAAAAATGCCAACTGGGCAAAAGAAAAAGGGCTGTTTTCTGAAGTTTTTAAAACCCAACAGGAACTGCTTACAGAAACAGCATTGTTGGCAGAAAAACTAGCTTCATACAACCCAGAGGCACTTGTAGAAATGAAAAAAATATTCTGGCAAGGAACAGCGCACTGGAATACATTACTCGCAGAGAGAGCCGCTATTTCTGGCGCATTAGTGATCTCTGAATTCACAAAAAACGCATTATTCAAATTTAAAAAGTAACTTTGCCAACGAAACGAAATATATCATGGGAGGAGATTATCTATTTTTAGGATTAGCAATCGCATTAGCAATCATGTACTTTTACAACAAATCGAAAACAAATCGGAATAGAAGAAAATAAAATGAGTACCATAAGAATTACAAAACAGTTCGATTTCGAAACAGGGCATGCCATCTATGGATATGATGGTAAATGTAAAAATATACACGGACACAGCTTCAAACTATCAGTCACTGTAATTGGAGAACCTATTTCAGACAATTCACAAGCAAAATATGGAATGGTTATTGACTTTTCTGATTTGAAAAAAATCGTTAAAGAAGAAATTGTGGATGTTTTTGATCATGCCACAGTGTTCAATCAAAACACACCACATCTATCACTAGCTGAACATTTAAAAGAATTAGATCATCACATTATTTTAGTGGACTACCAACCCACATGTGAGATGATGATTATTGACTTCGCTGCAAAAATCAAAAAGAGATTGCCAGACAACATCCAGTTATTTTCTTTACGCTTGCAAGAAACAGCCTCTTCATTTGCTGAGTGGTACGCGAGTGATAATTAATCCTATTTACCATTGAAGCTGTTCATGGTATTTGCCATCCCAGCAGTACCAAAAGAGGTAATTACATTGCAAGAAACAGGGATGCGCTCTATGAGCTGACTCGCTTCTTCCTTGCTCCATTGATTGAGTACAAAATCTACTTGACGCCCCTTGGAGTAATTAGCTCCTACACCGAATCTAAATCTAGGATACTTGGTTGTATTTAATTTTTCTTGAATATCTTTCAAACCATTATGACCGCCAGCACTTCCTTTTCCTTTCAACCGAATGGTTCCAAAATCAATATTCAAATCATCTGTAATGATGAGAAGCTGCTCAATGGAAACCTTCTCTTTCTCCATCCAGTACTTTACTGCTTTTCCACTTAAATTCATAAAAGTACTTGGTTTCAGTAACACAAAAGTTCTTCCTTTAAAGCGAAAATTAGCAACAGCCCCTAATTTTTCTGTTTCAAATTCAGCACCATGTTCCTTCGCCAAAGCATCGAGTATTTTAAAGCCTATATTATGGCGCGTATTGTCATACTTCTCGCCAATATTCCCCAAACCAACAATCAAATATTTCTTCATATCACACAAAAATAAAAAAAGCACCACAATTAAGTGATGCTTTTTAAAATGATTCTACAGCTATTTATTCTGCTGCTTCTTCTGTCTCTTCTACTTTGGTTGCGTTACGTGACATTCTCACTTGAGCAACAACAGTAGTTTCTGGATGTAAAATTGTATAATTGTCATTTTTCAATGATCCAACTACCAATTTGTTTCCAATTTCTAATTCTGTAATATCAGCTTCGATAACATCTGGCAAGTTAGCTGGTAAAGCTTTTACTCTTAATTTACGCATGTTGTGACGCAAAGCACCACCAATCATAA
>OLII01000391.1_pt1 | contig 16811 bp, 14 predicted proteins | sample 1609481 | NCBI WGS metagenome assembly OLII01 (sample SAMN05416859, study PRJEB24817) | seawater metagenome | isolation source: Sea water | place: Canada:Atlantic | collected 2013-11 | reverse complement strand
TCATGGGAATGGCTGAAGGCAATATCACTTTTCTAACTTTAGTAAACCAATTTAGCCGTAATACTTTTGCAACATTTAATAAATCTTGATTTATAGAGGAAACGCCTACTGAGGTATTCATTAATGTGGGCCACATGCAACACAAGGTTACTGTCACGGCAGAAGTCACAAACGATTTATCAAACATAGGGTTATCGCTAACATATACCGCTGACACCACCATGGTCACAATTGGTAACCAAGCCAATGGCGAAACCGGTTTAAATATTTGAATAATGGGGTTAGTTGCAATATAAAGCGTTTGACTTAACCCTGTTAATACGCCCAGTGGCACAGCAATTAGTACAGCGATAAAAAACCCGGTGAAAACGGTTTTCAAACTGGTAAATATTTGGTCAACGTAAGTAGGCCGCCCTCGATATTCTCGCCACTTAACCTTGGCATCAGGATTTTTTTCCAGTTTTTTAGCATTACGCAGCTCCTGACGCTCATAAAATAATTTCTCTTTTACTTTATCTGCCTGGTATTCACCCCAAAGACCTTTAGCTTGCTCATACACTTCGCTAGGGCCTGGTACTTGCCCTAAAGATGTCACCACACTTTTAGCAGAAACCTGCCATACACCTAAGAAAATCATGAAGGCAAAGAAAGGTATGCCTACATTTTTTAATACATTATTTATCAAATTTTTCCGAGCCTCACTGCTTGAAAAGTGAAACCAGGGTGTAAAAAGACCTATGCCCTTTAACTTCATAACCATACTCATCATCACGCCCTTTATTAAATAGTGCGGCCCAAAATCTGGGCCGCCATTATGATTTTATTTATGCTTTATCATTTCCTTTTAGGCCTATTTTGAAGCTTTTAAGATAATCATTAGGTTTGGTACCGTCATAAATAACATTATCTATGAAATCATTTTGCGCGGGTTTAAAGCCTGATTCGCTAGAGAAGTTAGGGAATTCAGAAGCAGATAACTTACCTTCAGAAATCAGTTCCTTAGCTGCTTGAGCATAAATGTCAGGGCGATAAACTTTTTTAGCAATGTCCATGTACCAGCTATCAGGTTTATGATCTGAAATTTGACCCCAACGACGCATTTGGGTTAGATACCAAATGGCATCTGAATAGTAAGGATAGGTGGCGTTATGACGGAAAAACACATTGAAGTCAGGCACATCACGAACGTCACCTTTTTCATATTCAAATGTACCCGTCATGGAGTTGGCTATTACATCGTAATCCGCTCCGACGTAATTAGACTGCGAAAGAATTTTAACCGCCTCAGGTCGGTTAGCATTATTGCTATCATCTAGCCATTTAGCCGCTCGAATCATCGCCTTAACCACTGCAATGTGAGTATTTGGATATTTATCTGCCCAAGCTTTACTGACCCCGAATACTTTTTCAGGATTATTTTTCCAAATTTCATAATCGGTAATTACAGGTACACCAATGCCTTTAAAAACCGCTTGTTGATTCCATGGTTCACCTACACAGTAACCATCAATAGTACCGGCTTCCATAGTGGCAGGCATTTGCGGTGGCGGCGTCACTGACAATAAAGCATCAGCTAAAAGAGTACCGCTAGTGTCGCCTTTATGAGGCGCATAAAATCCTGGGTGAATGCCACCCGCTGCTAACCAATAACGTAATTCATAGTTATGGGTAGACACAGGAAACACCATGCCCATTTTAAAGGCCTCGCCCTTATCTTTATAACTTTCAATAACGGGTTTTAATGCATCGGCCTTAATTGGGTGAACAGGCTTGCCATTTTTATGGGGAATGTTTTTTTTCATTTCTTTCCACACATCGTTCGATACGGTAATTCCGTTACCGTTTAAATCCATGGAAAAAGCTGTAACAATATGAGATTGAGTTCCGAACCCAATAGTTGCACCCAAAGGCTGACCAGCCAGCATATGAGCACCATCTAATTCACCGGTAATAACACGGTCAAGTAACACTTTCCAATTCGCCTGAGCTTCTAGCTCTACAAATAAACCTTCATCTTCAAAAAAACCTTTTTCAGCAGCTATAGCTAACGGCGCCATGTCTGTAAGTTTAATGAAACCAAATTTCAATTCGTCCTTTTCAGGCTCGACCGCCAAAGCACCAGCCGAAAAAATGCTAACACCTAAGGCTGCACCTTTAACGATTCTTTTTATTGCTAAGGTTAACTTCATATTTTACTTCCTGTTTAGTGGGTTATTTATTTTCAATATTTATCTATTCTCAAAGTCTGTGCCAAAAAACTTAAAATTATTTTTTATCATTGAGTTTTATAAAAAAAGTCAGAAACAAACCAAAATGAAGCGCTGTTATTTCATGAGTTAGAAAGATTCACCCAATTAAGGGCAAAAGAAATAATAGGTGCGCACCAAAAAGAAATGAGGCTTAAATTGACAATCACCGTTATTGCACCAGCGAAGAACACTTTTAAGTCATGGGCAAGTTTGGCTTTAAGACACACATGTGAAGTTTTGAACTAAATAAGGGCGGGGCTAGATTAAGGAGTGAAGAAAACGCACTGAAATAAACAGCTTTAATTCCCTAAAAATTAGAAGTTAACCAAGAACATGATTGAAAGAAGCCATTTATAAAGGCAATTCCAAGTACAAATCTTATCTAGGCTCCATTATAATTGCGCCAATATTGATTAAGAGCGTGCTTATGAACCCCAATTTGGCCAAATTACAGCCTTACCCCTTTGAAAAGCTCAATAAACTTAAGGCACAGGCTCATATAAGTACTGATTTACCTCATATCGCGTTATCGATAGGCGAGCCTAAGCACGCTAGCCCCCAATTTGTTAAACAAGCCATGATCGATAACATGGACAAAATGGCTAACTACCCCACAACGAAAGGCTTACCTGTCTTTCGTGAAGCCATTGCCAGCTGGTGCCGGCTGCGCTTCAACTTGCCAAATCTAAGCCCTGAGACTCAGGTACTACCGGTAAATGGCACACGTGAAGCGATATTTTCTTTTACCCAAGCCATGGTGGCCGCGGGTCCTGATGCCCTGATCACTAGCCCAAACCCGTTTTATCAAATATATGAAGGTGCAGCTTATTTAGCAGGAGCTGAACCCCACTACCTGCCCTGTCTTGAAGAGAATAAGTTCAAACCCGATTTCGATAGCGTTCCCAGTGATATTTGGCAACGCACTCAAATATTGTTTATTTGCTCACCAGGTAACCCCACTGGCGCTGTCATGTCTCTTGATGAACTTCAGAAACTGATTAAATTAGCCGACGAATATGACTTCATATTAGCCAGCGATGAATGCTACAGCGAAGTGTATGTAGACAGTGTTAGCGCCCCTGTTGGGCTATTGGAAGCCTGTGTAAAAATGGGTCGTGAAGATTACAAACGTTGCGTGGTATTCCATAGCTTAAGTAAGCGCTCTAATTTACCCGGATTGCGTTCAGGGTTTATTGCAGGCGACGCTGAATTATTAGAGCAGTTTTTTCAATACCGAACCTATCACGGTTGCGCCATGTCTATACCCAACCAATTAGCCAGTGTGGCTGCTTGGAATGACGAAGAGCATGTAAAAGAAAATCGTCGACTATATACACAAAAATTTTCAGCGGTGTTAGAAATTCTTTCCCCTGTGATGGACATAAGCCAAAGCGATGCAAGCTTTTATTTATGGGCTAAAACCCCAATTAACGAAGAAGAATTTGCACAACGCTTGTTTGCAGAGCAACAGGTGACGGTTTTGCCTGGCAGCTACTTATCACGCACAGTCGATGGCATTAATCCAGGTGAAAACAGAATTAGGCTGGCGTTGGTGGCGGAAGTAAAAGAATGTATAGAAGCCGCTAAGCGAATTCGCAATTTAATCGAAAACTTATAGAGACTAAAAAGGCTAGGCAGGATATCGCTTAGCCTTTTATAGGTTGTTGCGTCAGGGCACAGAGTGCCCTTTTTTTATGCCTTCACACTATTGCTATAGGTAAAACCAGAATAGCTAACTTTATAAAGTAGTGCATACAAAACAGGGATAAACCCTAGCGTCAGTAAAGTTGAAAACATTAAACCCGCCATAATTCCCACAGCCATGGGCTCCCACATTTCACCGCCTCCTAAATACAGTGGCAACAAACCAAATACGGTAGTGGCAGTGGTTAAAAGGATAGGTCGCATGCGCCGCTGCGCCGCTTCAACAATGGCACTTTGTGGCGCCAGACCATTTACTTCTATTTCCAGCTTAATCCGTTCCAGCAACACAATGGCGTTATTAATTACAATACCCGCCAGAGAAATAATCCCTAGTAACGTCATAAAACCAAAGAAACTTTTAGCAATGACCAAGCCCCATACCACACCAATAAAACCAAGCGGGATAGTAGACAAAATAATAAAAGGCTTACGCAAAGAGTTAAACTGCATCACCAGTAAAATCACAATGATAAAAATCGCAATGGGTAATTTGTCTGCAATAGATTGACTGGACTCTCCAGAACTTTCCATTTCGCCACCATATTCAAAGTAAAACCCACTGGGCCACTGCTGTCTATACTCATCAAGCCATGCGCTTATTTGGTTAAACCCTTCATCAGCAGTGTAGTCTCCTTTAAGCTGAGCACCCACTGCCACGGTTTTTAATCGATCGCGGCGCAAAATTTTAGCCGGCTCCCATATCACATTAATGTCGGCCACTTGCACCAACGGAACCGCACTACCTGTGGCTTGAGAAAACACCGTAAGTGATTGTATTTTCCCTAAGTCTTGACGATCTGCCACTTCCGTTCGCAACACCACAGGAATGCTTGTGGTGTCTTCCCTATAGTTCGTCATCTCATAACCGCTCAAACCCGTTTGTAAAGAGATGGCAATATCTTGGCTAGTGACACCCGCACGTTTGGCTTTTTCTTGATTAACATTCACCGTAAGCTTTTTAATGCGCTGTCCCCAGTTGTCACTCACATTTTTCAAGCCATCAACGCTAGCCAATTTTTGTTTAATGGCTTCGACAATGGTGAATAATTTATCCACATCTCGACCAAATACTCGCACCTCTACAGGGTTATTAATGGCTTTACCATTTTCAATTAAGCGAGCCGTGGCTTTAACATCGGGGTGGCGAGCATTTATATAAGACTCAAGATTATCCATTAGCTCACCATTAACGTCAGGCCCTGTGGTGTTAATCACTAAAAGACTAAAATTAGGGCTAGAAGGTTTAGGACTATGGGTAAGTAAAAATCGTGGGCCACTGCTGCCCACATAGGCCATCCAGTTGCGAACACCTTCTGGTTTATCAGCACTGATTTTTAAGGTGTTTAAATGCTGCTCCACATCATCTACCACTAATTCAGTTTGCTCTATAGCCGTGCCAATGGGTAACTCAATCTCCAACTTAAAGAAAGGTCTATCTGATGGTGGAAAGAAAATACTTGGCACTAATTGCAGCGCTTGAATACTGCCAAAAAATAACACCACGACCCCAGCAATGGTTAATAAGCGATGGCGGAGTAAAGTTAGTAAAAACCGTCGATAATATGGATAAAGACCAGAATTAAATTCATCGTCACCCGCATTATTTTCTTTTTTTACTCTAAGAAAGATCATACAAAGAAGAGGAATCATGGTTAGGCTTAGCACCCATGAACACAGAAGTGTAATGGTCACCACTTGAAATAATGCGGCGGTGTATTCCCCCATGGCCGATTCAGCCAAGTAAATGGGTAAGAAAGCAGCCGACGTGGTTAATGAGGACGTTAATAAAGGCACTTTTAATTCATTGGCTGAATGAATGGCGGCATCCATAGGGCTTTTGCCCTCTTTCATTTCCACCATAATACTTTCCGACATGACAATGCCGTTATCTACCAACATACCAAGTGCAATGATTAAGGCCGCCAGGGATATTTGATCTAATCCTATTCCCAGTTGATCCATGACAAAAATGGTCACAATCATGCTGGCTGGTATTAATGTAGAAACCACTATGCCGGTGCGTAGTCCTAGACTGAAGAGCATCACCGCCGCCACCACCACAATGGCCTGAACAAGGTTCGAGACAAAATCATTTACCTTGTCTTCCACTTCTTTAGGGGAGAAATTCAGCATTTCAAATTCAAGGCCAATGGGCTGTTGAGCTTGAAATCGCTCTATGGTGGCCAAAACTTCTTTACCCAACTTTATGTTATTGCCTCCTTCACGCATGGATACAGAAACGGCTAGTGCGGGCACACCTGAACTTCTCACCAAGCTGGTTTGCGGATCTTTATAGCCACGATGAATATGTGCAATGTCTTCTAAATACACAACGTCATCAGAATTAGGCAATAAGATGGTCGCGCGGCGAATGTCTTCAATGGATTCAAAATTTCCGCTGGGCTCTAATTCTATGCGTTCACGACCCAAGCGAACCGAGCCACCTGATATCACCACATTCTGATTGGCCAATATTTGGCTTAGTTGCAGCGGTGCTAAATTAAGCTCTGACAAGCGGGCATTGTTGTATTCCACAAATACACGCTCTTCTTGTTCACCGCTAATTTCCACTTTTGCCACTTCTGAAATACGCAATAATTCATCACGCACTTCATCGGCCACGTCTTTTAATTCAGCATAAGAATAGCCCTCACCTGTCAGTGCCATAACCACGCCAAACACATCACCGAACTCATCATTTACATTAGGAGTGCTAGCACCCTCTGGTAAGTCTGATATAACCTTGTCTACCTTGCGACGCAAGTTATCCCAAATGGGCCGCATATCGGTATAACTCTCTTTAATGTTCACCGTCACAATGGAAATACCCGTTCGCGATTCACTTTGCACAAAATCTAACTCTGGTAACTCCTGAACGACTTTTTCAATTTTGTCTGAAATTAATTTTTCTACTCGCTCTGGGCTACCACCTGGAAAATAGGTAATAACTTGAGCTGAGCGAATAATAAAACCTGGATCATAAGCACGGGGAATATTGTTGTAAGCTTGTAAGCCTACTAATAGCAAGACCACTAAGAAAACTAAAGTTGTACGGTTATTTTGAATAGCCAGTCGAGTTATATTCATGTGCTCTCGACTCCTTTATAGCGGGTAATGTTCATTATTATTTTACCTCATCCATTAGCTTGACCAACAACCCAACAGACACTTTACTCATTCCTGCGGTGATCACTTGATCTCCCTCTTCAAGGCCTTGAACTATCTGAATACCATTTTCATTTAGCGCCCCCACCACCACGCTTCGACGAGCTACTTTTCCTAATAGATTCTCTTCAATATCCACCACATAAACAAAACGACCTGCACTGTCTTCTAATACGGTATGAGCGGGAACATATACATCATGGTTTAAACCGTCATTATTGGTTTCTACAGCAAATACCTTCGCGCTCATACCGGGTAACAAGTTAATGTCTCTTGGCACTTTCATAACAAATTTAACGCTATAGGTTTGCGTTCTCTCATCTGCTCGAGTAGAAACCTCTTTAAAAGTTAACGGGTAGCGTCTTGATTGGTTTCCGTCAAAGATTGCAAATACTTCCCTTTCTTCTTCGTCACGTTTAATGGTAATCATGATACTTTCGGGCACGTCTATTTTTACTTCAAAAGCAGATAAATCTTGAATGGCAGCAAATTTTTCTGAAGAGGTAATTTTTTCAAAATTTGAAACATATTGTTTAGCAATTACACCACTAAAAGGGGCTCTTAATACGGTATATTTTAAATTTTGTTTAGCACTTTCCAATTGTGCCTTAGCATTACTTTTACTGGCTTTTAGTTTGTCAAAATCGGCACGACTAATAGCACCTTGCTTAATTAGGCTTTGCGCACGATCAAACTCTGATTTTGCACGGTCATATTCAGCCTGAGCCGCTGACAAACTAATTTTAAAGTCTGTTTCATCAAGACTCGCCAACACCTTGCCTTTTTTAACTTCATCTCCCTCTTTAATATTAACCGACTTTAGTTCACCAGACACTCTAAAGCCCAGTTCAGCCGTTTTAATGGCATCTACCACGCCACTAAATGACTTACTAACCGTGCTGCCTAGCGCCACCGTCATGGTTCTTACTGGCTTCACTTTTTTCTGTTCGGTTGATTGAGATACACCATCCTGACCACAGGCGCTAACAAAACAAACAAAGGCACCCACACAGAGGATTTTTGAGAACTGATTCTTAGAGGGCATAAAGCATCCTTACGAATAAATAAATGACAAGTTTTTTGATGAATAGAATCATATTAAACCACTTATACCGTGACAACATTGTCTTGTAATAATTAGGTGAAAATAGTCTATATTTGAATAGCTTTTTTAATCTTCTAATAAGTAGATAACGTATTTAAAAACAATCAATCACTAAATTTAATCAGTGTAGCTTAAACACTAAGCTCGCGTTGATAAAGCTCAGGCAAACGGTTCCATATAAATGGCATGAATTTACTAAAAGGCACCCATTTTTACGCTATAACGCATTAGAGTCAGTCATTAAAATTTAGTTATCAGAGCCCGCGTCAACTAACTCATTATATTGCGACACGTCTACGAAATTGTTGTCACCTACAATTTCAATGACTTCAATGAGGGTTTTTAAATCATCTTCCTGCACAACAATATTATGAAGCCCCGTAATAATAAGGCTTTCCAAATAAGTATCTTCTTCATGACCACATAATTGTGACTGCCGCTAATAAACAACTCATGAATATTTCCCTGCAAAGTAATTTTATTGCTGCTGCCCATTAACGAAAGCTTGTATTTATTCTTTGAATCAATCACTTCCTCTTTAGACGATTCATCAAAAATTAGCTCATCACTCTCATCGCTGCCTGAGCCTGTAGCAATCACACAGCCTTGTACCAATAAACTGAATGCCAATATAGATAATACGGGGCATTTCATAGATAGAAGCCTTGATATAAAAGCTTGCAAGATTGCTGTGACGACCAATATTCCCATAGATCATAAATCCTTCAACTGATAGTCTAAATAGGAATACCTAATAATCCCAGCGGCCAATAAGCATTATGAAGCTAGAGCAACTGGCTCAGTACGACATCAAACTTCTCGTGGCCTTTAAAGTGTTATTAGAGGAGGAAAACGTATCGCGTGCAGCTCAACCTATGCAGGTTACCCAATTTGCCATGAGTAAAATGCTGTCAAAGCTTAAAGGCGTATTCAAAGAAGAGCTTTTTATTCGCACCAGTCATGGCATTCAGCCAACCGATAAAGCCATCATGCTAAAAAAACCTTGAATGATGCCTTAGAGAAACTGGATAGTTTGCTTACACCCATTAAATTTAAGCCAGCCCACTGCACCCGTACCTTTGGTATATCTATGCTAGACAATGCTGCCAACCGTGTTATTCCTGGGCTATTGCGCACCCTAAGCAAGCCCGCATGTAAAAATTCAACTCAAACCTTGGGCTCGAGAATCCTTTGATGAATTAGCCCAAGGGCAGCTAGATTTAGCCTTTAACGTGGTTGAAGTGAGCCGAGCAAATTTCTACCAGCTTAAACTGGCCGACATTCAAGTCTGTGCAGTGGTGCGAAAAGGGCACCCTCTTGCTCAAAAAAGGCAGATTTCCCTGAATGATTTCCTAAGCTACTCGTTTATTAAAGTCATCATTCCTGAATTCAATGAACACCATCAAAAAGATCAGCAAACTCTCGCCGCATTGGGCCGAGAACGTAAAATTGTGTTTGAAACCCATAACCCTAATTGTGCTTTGCAAAGTTTAGAGCACACTAATTATGTCTTATTAGGGGCTAAAGGGCCGGCTAACGCGCTTTACGAGCAAATGGGGTTAACCACAATTGAGATACCAAAAGAACTGGCCGCCCCCAAGTTCAGCATGAAATTCATCTGGCATCAGCGCCAACACATACCCGCAGAGCAGGTATGGTTTCGTCAACTGGTCATGAACGAACTGGCCGCCAGCATGAAGACCTAATTTCCATAAGGGTTTAAAGGATTGTTACAACTACGAATTCCTTGGTTTAGGGGCTGAAATACCCCCTTTAATATGCTTTAATTCGCCTCTATTTTTTCACCCTAGCAAGTCGAAAATCAGCGTATGAAGATCTACGGTATAAAAAACTGCGATACCATGAAAAAAGCCATTAAATGGTTGGCAGACAATCAACTAGACGTTGAGTTTCACGATTACAAAAAAGATGGCCTAAGCGCTGACCTGTTAAAACAGCTAGTGGCCAATATAGGCTGGGAATCTCTCGTTAATAAACGGGGCACCACCTATCGCAAACTTGATGACGCCATTAAAGACAATTTAGATGAAGCCAGTGCCATAGCCGTTATGCTAGACAACCCTAGCATCATCAAGCGACCCATTCTTGAAAAAGGCTCTGAGTATTTATTAGGCTTTAAAGCCGAACAGTATCAGGATTTCGTTTAGCCTCATCAATTCACGTACATCCATAAAATTTTATTTAGCATCCAACAATAGGAATTAAACATGGCATTAGCATTTGCACTAGGCGTAGGCACACAAAACAAAAGCAACGAATGGTTAGAAGTTTTCTACCAAAAGCCTGTTTTTCAACCTTCTACTGACTTAATCAACGCAGCAAAAGCCGCCGGTTACCAAGGTGGCAACCAAGCCATTGAACTGGATAGCGCTAAACTAGAAGCGCTTATTGCCCAGTTATCTGGTGAGCAAGCTGAATTAGCCAAAGCATTGACCACATCTTCTGCCCCCACTGTTTTAGTGGTATTAGAGAGTGATGAGCAAAGCACCAGCACTCCTGAAGTGTATTTAAAGCTACAATTGATCTCGCACCGTTTTGTGAAGCCTCATGGCATTGATTTGTCAGGCATGTTTGGTTTACTGCCAAACGTGGCTTGGACCAGTAAAGGCGCCATCGACATGAGTGAATTAGGCGACGCTCAACTGTCTGCTCGCTTAAACGGCGAAGTACTAGAAGTCTTCAGTGTTGATAAATTCCCTAAAATGACTGACTACGTTGTACCAAGTGGCGTTCGCATCGCAGACACTTCACGTGTTCGTTTAGGGGCTTACGTAGGCGAAGGCACGACCATCATGCATGAAGGTTTTATTAACTTTAATGCCGGTACTGAAGGCACGTCTATGGTTGAAGGCCGAATTTCTGCAGGCGTAATGGTCGGCAAAGGCTCTGATTTAGGCGGTGGTTGCTCTACCATGGGTACACTGTCAGGTGGTGGTAACATCATTATTTCTGTTGGTGAAAATTCTCTGATTGGTGCTAATGCGGGTATCGGTATTCCACTAGGTGACCGTTGTACTGTGGAGTCTGGCTTGTACATTACCGCCGGTACTAAGGTTCAGGTTTTGGACGATCAAAAGAACGTGGTAGAAGTGGTTAAAGCCCGTGACTTGGCCGGTAAGCCTGATCTATTGTTCCGTCGCGATTCAATTGGTGGCGCGGTGCAGTGCGTTACCAATAAAACCGCCATTGAACTTAACCATGAGCTACACGCCAACAACTAATATCGACAATTGGTAAGCACTGACAAAGGGCAGGTTATTCTGCCCTTTTTTGTGCCTGTTACTTCTGCCCTTAAGGGGGTTACAAGAAATAAATACTTCAGGACGCCTCGATACATCAAAAGATAATTGACTCGTTTGTGCCTCCTGAAACATGCGTTTATATTTATGCCCAGAAAGAAACTGACAATATAAGTAGCCAAAATTCGTCATTCTTTATTTTTACAATTTCTCTCAAATTAATATTCCACAATTATTTCAAACACTTACATCACAAAATATTTTTTTAGTTGGTTATATCCAATAAAAGCTAAGGGTTGTGGAAAAGCGTCACATTCTAATCGTCTACAATAAGGCATAGTAGTGCTTTGAATTCGCAATTCAATCATCAGGACAACCCATGCCCATATCGCAATTAATTCCGGGCCAGCCAGTGTTAAGCTGGATACTGGCGTATTTATTATTAACGCTGGTGTTGTACTTTATTCGCCACAGTGCTCACCAATTGCTGGATAACCTAACCCAGCTGGTTGTTCAAAATTTAAGACTGCTTAGCAAGGCTCTCTTAAACACCTCCAAACATATGTCTATTCGTAACCGAGATGTTCTATTAGAGCATGGCCAACAACAAGCTGAGCGGGAATTAGAAAGGCAATTTATTCGCCTCGCTAAATTGGTTGAAAAAGACTTAAGCCGTTACCCCACCGTTCAAAGAAACATAGAAGAAAATATTACCAGCATGGAAGATAAGCTTTTGCAAACTTCCCAAGTACCCAGCCCATTGCCGGAATGGACAGAAGCGGTTGAGTCTATCTCAAAATTAAAAGACAGTACTAAAAATGATGCTGTGGTGGGAAAACTGTTGCAAGCCATATATGAAGCGTTTCATAAACAGCAAAATGAAGTGATGAAAGTGTACCGTGGTGACATAGAAAAACGTCACACACTATTAAAAAGTGCCATGAATCATTGGCGTCGCCTGCACCATAAACTCACTGAAGTGGGCAATGAATGGCATCACCTAATTAAACAAGCCAATAAAATGGACCATCAAATTGAGCGCTTTGAAAACCTCATGCAGGGTACTGACAAAGCTGAAAACCTACTTAAGTCTTCCAACACCACTCAGTTTTTTATCTCTTTAATTGTAATGGGCATTGCCAGCTTTGGGGCCTTTGTAAATTACAATTTAATTGCCCTGCCTATGAGTGAATTAATGCCATCAACCTCTCAAATAGCAGGATTTAACGTGGCTGATATTGGTGCTGCGGTGATCATCATGCTGGAAATTACCGTGGGTTTATTTTTTATGGAATCCATCGGCATTACCCGCTTGTTTCCTGTTATTCATTTTATGGAAGACAAGAAGCGCATGATTTGGGCCTGGGTGTGCATTACTTTTCTATTGGCCCTTTGCGGGGTAGAAGCAGGACTGGCTTATATGCGCGAAGTAATGATGAGCGATAAAGCCATGCTAACCAGCTTCTTAGTGGGTGGTGAGGAAGCCGCCAGCAATATCGCAGCCCAACCTCATAGTAATATTCCCATGATCGGCCAAATGACACTGGGCTTTATTTTACCGTTGATATTAATGTTTGTGGCCATTCCCTTTGAATCATTAGTACACACAGGTCGACACTTGCTTGGCAATTTAATGGTGCAAGTTTGTCTAGTACTCAGCACCTTTCTACGCACCCTTGCTATAGTGCTAAAACAATTGAGTCACAGCTTTAAAAATATTTACGACATTATTGATTTCCCACCTATTTGGATTGAACACTTAATTGAAAACCGCCCTATTAAAAAAGCCATAAAAGACGACCATACAAACGAACCCACGATTGGTTTAGAAAATCAAAGCGTCGACCAAGATCCCGCGTTAATAGAGTCTTCTTCAAAAGACAAGGAGGCATAACATGGCACGTTTATGTAAAGTCACTATATTAGTGATACTAGGCTGTTTGGTTTTAGCGGGATGCACAGAGAAAAAACCCGCCACGGGTTTGTACTTGTTATTAGATACATCTGGCACTTACACAAAAGAGTTAAAAAAAGCACAACAGATAATTCATTATTACCTTGCGAATCTGGGCCCGGGTGATAGCTTTGCGGTGGCACGTATTGATAGCGGCAGTTTTTCTGAAAAAGACATAGTAGCAAAAGTGACATTTGATCACCGTCCAAGTCAAGCCAATGAGCAAAAGCGCATTTTTGCCCAAGCCATTGCTCATTTCATTGAAACCATTAAAAGCAGTGCCTACACAGACATTAACGGCGGGCTTTTACAGGCCAGTGAGTATCTAGATGAAACCAGCGCTTCAAGAAAAATTGTCATGATATTTAGCGACTTAAAAGAAGAACTTCCAAAAGGGTATAACCGGAACTTTGATTTAACTTTAAGCGGCTATGAAGTGATTGCCCTTAATGTCACAAAATTAAACTCAGATAATCGCGACCCACAACAATACATGAAGCGCCTAGATTACTGGCAGAATCGCATTGAAACCAGTGGCGCGCAATGGCGCGTGGTTAATGATTTAGAAAGGGAAAAAGCATTGGCGTTATAAAACAATAGATTTTATTGTGGTTTTCATTTTTGGTTTTCAAGGTATAAAGCATGACTGCCTGCCAGCACCATGCGCAGCTCAATATTTAATTTATTGATTAACTGTTTACGATTGCTGGTATCCATCTCTAAAAAAGCCACCCCTTGATGAAATACCAGTAACACCATCATTTCAGCCGCTTCGGGTATATTGGCCAACGGTTGAGCAGCCGTTTGAGTGGCCCCACTTAAATCGTCTACCAATTCTTGTGAGAAAAAGCGGATTTCCCGCTGAATGGATTCACGAAAAGGTTTAGGTCCTGATGCCACGTCAGTGGTCAGTAAGCGAATAAGATTGGGGTAGCTTTCTACAAATTCCATAAAGGTATTAATAGACGTACTCACCAAAGAGCCTTTTACTTTCACCCTATGGCGAGCCTGACGCATGAGCTGACGCAAAATCAAACTCACTTGATCCACCAGCACCAAACCGAGATCTTCCATGTCCACAAAGTGGCGATAAAAGGTGGCTGGCGCAATGCCCGCTTCCCGAGTCACCTCACGTAAACTAAGTGCAGGAAAACCCTTATCTTTACTGAGTTCTAAGGCCGCATCAATAATGGCTTGGCGCGTTTTTAATTTTTGCTCTGCCCGAGTACTCATTTACTGTCCATGCCTGTCAGACCATCGTTTTGAAGGTATTGTACAAGGGAAAGCCCCTCTCTTCTAATACAGCCGCGTCTAACCGTCGAATCGAGTGTTTTTTTCAATACCATTCTAAATATAAGGCACCAGCAATAGAGGCAAAAATGCAGTTGTGCTAGAATTACGCCCTTTATTTATATGACCCTGCGTATTATTACAGTATGAATTCTAGCCCCCTTAGCCACATTCGAATTGTCATGGTTCAAACCTTTCATCCTGGCAATATCGGCGCCGCTGCGCGCGCCATGAAAACCATGGGGTTAAGTGATTTAGTCTTGGTCAGCCCAGTGGACTATCCACACGATCAAGCCACTGCCATGGCGGCTGGGGCCACCGATGTGCTTGAAAATGCCCGAGTGGTTCAAACCCTTGATGAAGCCATAGAAGATTGCCAACTGGTACTGGCCACCAGCGCCAGAACTCGCAGTCACCCTTGGCCCATTAAAGAAGTACGCGATGCGGCACCACAGATCGTAGAAGAAGCCAACTCCGGTAAAGTTGCCATTATGTTTGGCCCTGAGCGCATGGGGCTACACAATAAACATTTGCGCAAAGCCCATTTACATATGGATATTCCTGGCAATGAAGATTACCCAGTGCTGAATATTGCCGCAGCCATTCAAGTGATTTGCTATGAATGCTTTATGAGCCATCGCCAACCCATTAATCACAATGAAAAAGCCTACCCTAAAGTTCAAGAGCTTAATGGCTTTTATGAACATTTAGAGTCCAGTTTAAGCCGCATTGGCTTTATCAATAAAGCACATCCGGGTCAGGCAATGTTACGTTTAAAACGCCTTTTTAATCGTGCCAGACCTGAAAAAATCGAATTAAACATGTTGCGCGGCATTTTAAGCGGCATCGATCAGCTAAATCCGCCAACAGATAACGACTCAAGCCATGAGCCTACAAGCGCTTGTGAATCTAAAACGAACATTTCAAGAGACCACTCATGAGCGACAGCCCTACTCTAGTCCTAAGCAAGGCTTTGATTAATCAACCTTCAGTGACCCCTGAAGATTTAAATTGTCAGCCCATGATGATCGATATGCTTGAGCCATTAGGCTTCGAGTGTGAAACCATGCAATTTGAAGATGTCCGTAATTTATGGGCAAGAAAAGGCCAAGCAGGCCCATTAGTATGCTTTGCCGGTCACACCGACGTTGTGCCAACAGGGCCTGTAGAAGAGTGGACTCACCCTCCGTTTGCCGCCAAAGTGGTCGATGGCATGCTACATGGTCGTGGTGCAGCCGACATGAAAGGCTCTATTGCTGCTTTTATGGTGGCCACAGAACGTTTTGTTAAAAAGCACCCTAATCATAAAGGCAGCATTGCTTATCTCATTACCAGCGATGAAGAAGGTCCGTCCATTAACGGCACGGTTAAAGTCATCGAAGCGCTAGAGGCACGTAACGAAAAAATTCAAATGTGCATCGTCGGTGAGCCTTCAAGTACCACCCTTTGTGGCGATACTATTAAAAATGGTCGTCGTGGATCATTAGGTGCCGTCATGACGGTTAAAGGCATACAAGGGCACGTGGCCTACCCTCACCTCGCTAAAAACCCTATTCACCTTGCCATGCCAGCGTTAACGGAAATGACCCAAGAAGAGTGGGACCAAGGTAATGACTTTTTCCCCGCCACCACTTTTCAAATCAGTAATTTCAATGGTGGCACAGGTGCTACCAATGTGATTCCAGGGGCCGCTGAAATTGTCTTTAACTTTCGTTTCAGCACAGAGTTAACCGAACAAGAATTAAAAGATCGCACTCACGCCATTATGGATAAATACGGCTTTGATTATCACATCGATTGGAAATTAAGCGGCCACCCATTCCTCACTGCCGAAGGCTCTTTAGTGGAAGCGGCCGTTAAAGCCATTAAAGACGTCACCGGTATAAACACCGAGCTTTCCACATCGGGTGGCACCAGTGATGGCCGTTTTATCGCCCCCACAGGCGCACAGGTGTTAGAGCTTGGCCCTATTAATGCCACGATCCATCAAGTAAACGAACACGTTAGTGTCAATGATTTAGAACAGCTCACCGTGATATACGAACGCATCCTTGAAAACCTGTTAGTTGATTAGTAGTAATTTT
>OLII01000390.1_pt1 | contig 16813 bp, 27 predicted proteins | sample 1609481 | NCBI WGS metagenome assembly OLII01 (sample SAMN05416859, study PRJEB24817) | seawater metagenome | isolation source: Sea water | place: Canada:Atlantic | collected 2013-11 | reverse complement strand
CGCATCAGTGGGTACCTGCCTGAATCACGCAAGGTGAGTTCGGCGGACGCTTACGCCGGAACCGCCGCTTGGATAGGTGTTGTTCACGTACCAGCCGCCATGGCGCCATTTCGAATAGGAGGGCTCCCAGCCATCTAGGGTGAGCGAATTAGTGATGTTGAAGTGGCTGACGTTGGTCCAAGCGGCTCGCTCGCTCATGAAGTGGACCCGGACCTGCATGTCGCACGGCTTACCGAATTGCATGACGGTGAAATACTTCAACAGTTCAGCGCCTTCTTCGAACCACTCGCCGCATTCCATGATGCTTTGGCCTTGGAACTGATCAATGAAGGCTTGCTCGGCAACGGCGCGCCGCGCGAGTAGCAGTGCTTCGGAATTTCCTGTAGCGATAGAGGCTGGCTCGAACTGCTTCTGTATGCTGCCGGTGAAAGCAACGCCGAACCCATCAGGCATGATCCAGCCATCGTGCTCTATGCCCTGGCTGAGGAAAGAGCAACGCACGCCTGTGGCTTCAAGCTGCATAGATGTGTAAGTAACGTTGGTCATGTTGGTGGCCTCTTGTCTGTGATTGATGAGGCCATCTTGAAGCCGGTCGCTGTGTGTCATCGGCAGTCGCAAAACACGCCTACAACTTTGTCGATTCGCACAATAGGAAGCCAGAAGCCGTAGGGGAAATCTTTGCGCGGCACCTACACTGGTTGCCGCGCCGAGGTTGTTTCTACTGATCGCCTTTCGGCACGCAAATCCACTTCGATTCACTGGTGGTGTAGTCGCCGCCCCGGTGCCGGCTTGCGATGGGAAGTAAAGCGGATGGGTACTCGGCCATAAAGTCCACCTTCTGGCCAGAGTCCGCTTGAATAGCGCTCGCACATGCGGTCTTTGAATCGAACTCTTGCGATAGCTTGGTTACGGCAGCGCCGTCATTGGTGCTGACAATTGCCGTGAATAGCAGGACGAATTTCATGAGTGCGTACTCTTGTAAAGCGAACAGGTATCAGGGCTCAAGTGTTTCGGGAAAGCCAACGGATAACAATGCTTTCCACGTCCGGGCTCTCGTCATACAGCAGCTGCGCAAGGCTACCTTCGCTGATAAAGGCAGAGATGAGCCTTACAGTTGCCTTGGTCTGAGCGCAAAGGTGCGGATAAGACCGTTAGGTGTCTCGTAGCGGGCCAGATCGGATTCGTGCTCGACCTTCACGGCATCGCCGTGCTCGTAGGCCAGCTCTTTAGCTTCAAACCGTGCATAGGCTTGGCTCGAAACGTCAATTTGGTAGGCAATCTGCCCTTTGGCCTCAATCTGCACTCGAAACATCTTCAATCCCTCACGCATGGGGTTTTGGTTAGAGAGTGGACAGCATAGGGACTGAACCGGTGTGTCATTGGCTGCGTGGAGAGCAACCGCGGAAATGCTCAACACCAGCATTGGGAGTTGAGGTGTCTTAGAGACGGATGAACTGACATGAAAAGGTAGGCGAGAGGGTTCCGCACCAGCCCGCATCCCGACTTCCCGTTTTCGGTTTCGAGCGCTACGCACGGGCCACTCACGCAGCCGAGGTATTCGTTGGCCAGCTTGCAGGGCAGCGTCGCGCAGCAGTAGCCGCAGCCATTACAGGGTGCTCCGTACTTTGGCTTGGGGTAGATCAAAGTCGTCAATTCTGTTCCTTCTTGCCAGCGCGTAACTGCATCCAGTTCGGCAGTAGTGCGCAGGGTGAATCGTTAAAATGAGCCGGGAGGTAGCTGGTCCAACGCTGCCGAACCTAGATACCGGAGCCCAGAACAAATGCTGCTTGTAGCCAATACCCCGAAGCCCGAAAGACCCCTGTGCCTGCTGACTGCCATAACGGCAATGGCTTTGGCAGCCAGGATTCACGGCACAGACAAGGCAGTAATGGCAACCGGGTTCCGCATGCTCTCCCGGATAGGTGCTTCATATCAGCCGGTGGTGCTAACGATCATGAACGCACCGTCACCCCTGAACCACATGAATAACTACGTGGCGACTCTTCCCAAGCGCATACTGGAGATGAAGGTCCAGCAGCCTGTACTGCCCATGCTCAGCGTCGGTTGAGGCGCAGGCAATTCCCCATTCAACGCTTGACCTCGCCGCACCACTAGCAGGTAGGCTGTGCCATAACCCGAAATGAAGGATAAGCGCCAATTGCTGGAGCCGGCGAATGGGAATCGAGAACGCCCCCGCCCTGGTTGATAAGGCAGAAGGTAGGTGTGATTGCCATCGCGGTCGATAACAAGGGCGCTTAACAGCCCGGCGCGGCAGCGGGCATCGTCTGGGCCGCGCTTCATCACGTCCGGTGAGCGGCGAAGGTCCAGGAACCTCCCGCCAAGCAATCAGCCTTGTCAGAGCCTCGCATGTCTCATTCGCTAGGGGCTATAAGTTTGCAGGCGCTGGCAATCATAAAGCCGACACCTGCGATCTTGTGCTCGTGCTTTGGACCCCACGACTGGAGGTGGGCGCGCACGCATTTGTTCAGTGCGTTGGCCTCGACACCCTCATTCAGCTCGATATCGCAAGGCGGCATCGGCGTTCCATAGAAGATCGCGGACGCCAACTCTGTGTAGATGTTGCCTCGCTTGAATTCCTCGGGAATGTCCTCCCACTGTGGCAGCAGGCGCATGGTGCCAAAGGCCAACTCCGGCTTTGTGACGGTTGCAATCTGTTCGGGGGTCAGTGTGTAAGCCATGATCTGTCTCGAATCCTGAGTTTCGGTTTGGCCGCACGCATAGTGCGGTAGCGATGAGGATTAGTCTCGGCTGGCATGGGCGGCAAACGCCAAGTGCTCTGCCTAGTTTAACCGTTGAGCCATCCGGCTCCGGTGTTTGGAAATGAAGTTGCTGGTTAGCCCCGGATAGTCCGGGGCTGGTGATTGCTCAGCAGGCCAGCAGGTCAAGCTGCTGCGCTGGCGCGTCGCCGGAAAAGACATAGCGGGCGAACTTCTCGTTGAGGGTCGCCACGCGGTAAAGGGCGGTGTAGTCGGACGGAAGCTCGACGTGAATCTCATCGCCTAATTTGGTGTGCGGGGTGTTGGCCAGCACCCAGTCCACTGATTCCTGGTGGTAGCGGTCGGTGATGGCCTTGGTGTCGATGACGACTTTCGCGTTGCTGGGCATTACCTGGGCGTTCTTGATCGCATCGCGGTAGGCCTTGATCTTGCCGCGATAGGTCAGCGGCTCAGCCAGCTCAGACTTCCAAAGATTGGTGATGAACGAGTTCATAAAGCAGTGCGAAGCGTCACCACGCCAGTCGCCGTTGGCGTCCTGGGCGGCGTAGTGGTAATGCCCTTCACGCACCAGCAAGAAGCGCGGGGTGTCCATGGACACGACTTTCGATTTGGCCGGCTTGTAACCGAGGTTCGGGTTGCGCTGTGCGTACAGGGCTTCGCTTGCGGACTTAATGATTCGGCTGGCGCCGAAGTGGATGCCGTCATAGATTGCAGCCAGCAGCTCGGCGTCGTCGTAGAGCGAGACGATCAGGTGCTCGCCTGTCTCCAGCTTCTCGGCGTCGGCCACGCGGCCCACGTTGACCATTGCAGCCTTGGCCCATGCGAAGTTCTCGGTCGGGATCGGCGCCATGTAGTTGTTGACGGCGTACAGCTCGAACTTGCGGTCTGCAATCTCGACCGGGTTCTCCAGCTCCTTGAACCAGCCCTGGATGTAGCCCTCCGGGCTAATCTCGCGACCGCCAGCGCCCTTGGTCATGCCGCCCTCGCAGCTGGATGCAGCGCGGAAGATGTGGCGCATAACAGCAGGCAGCTCGCCAATCATGTAGCTGCTCCAGCGCGGGGTACGCGGGTAGCAGTTGGAGTCGTAGGTTTCCTCGAACAGCACGTACATGACCTTGCCGCTAGTGGCCTTGAACGCTGCTACCAGCTTGCCAGTCGATACAGTAGAGCCCATGGTGATTCCCCTTGTCTGGTAGGGCGGTTCGCCCTCGTTTCGGATGTGGCCAGTATCTAGGGGGAGGGGCTGTGTCATCGGCGGCAGGCAAGAATTGCCGCAAATGCTCAGCCCCTATGTTGGCAGCCGAGGATGGATCTACCAGCTGTAGTGAACGTGGAAGAAGTTGCCGGCCAGGGCGCCGCTGCCCACCGCTGCCGCAATCACGTCATCGACGTAGAAGTGCAGGTACTGGCCTCGCGTGTGCTCCGCTACTTCCAGTCGGCGCAGCTGTGCGGGTGTGATGGGGGTTTCAACCTCGACCGCCGCGAAGTAGCAGGACTCCCCCTTGCAGTGCCAGGGACGCTGTATGACCGAGATTGCCGCACCCTCCGGGCAGAGCGGTGCAAGGTGGCGAGCCACCCAGTCCCGGATCGCTTCGGCGCCGATGGTGGTAACGGTGCTCGTCTCTAGAAGATGCGACATTGAGCGGCCTCCACTTCCCGGATTGCGGCCTGGGCCTGCTTACGTGCCTCTTGCAGCTCGTCGGGCTCCATCATGCCAATGCCGGTTTTCTACCTGGGTGCCTTCGTGCTCCAGAAGGTTTTTCAGCACCGCCAGCAGGTTGTCCCGTTGCTGCTCCGCCGTGAGATAGCGGTTCTGTGCGGCGCAGAGCTTATCGGCGTAGTAGGTGACTTCGCGCTTCACGTTGCCGCCCTTGAGAGCCACCAGCTGCTCGGTCGCGTAACCGTCGCAGGCGTTCACGCAAGCCACGATGCGTGCGGCATTGGCTTCGTTCTCGCTGTCGGTGCGGGATAGGCCTTTCACGTCAGTAACGTGGATGCCTTCGTCACCCATGATCGCAATGCCGTTCTGGGTATATCACTCCCGTTTCGTGCGCTTGGTCATCATGCTTGCTCCGAGCCCATGGTCAGGGAAGTGGAACGCCCAATGACTTTTGCGCCGGTCAGGCCTTGGGTCAGGGACAAGAACACTTCGAGTTCCGAAGCTATGACTTCGAGGCATTTGGTTGCCTTGAAGACCAGTGCTCGCGGAAGGTCGATGCACTGCCATTGCAGGTCATCATCCTCAACGGCAACGCCGTTGTCCCCGTGCCAAAGGACTGCACGCTGGCATGCCTCGTCTTCGTCCTTGGCTTCGACTGGCACGAACGCCTCGGCAATCTGGCCGGCTACTTGGCCACGGTAATTCAGTTCAAAGCAGGTCACGCGGACGATGAACTCGCTCATGTAGGGCTCCTGTGAGGCATGCGCCTCGCTGATTTGGTTGTGCCCATCATCGGGGCGCCGACCCTGTGTCATCGCCGGCGAGGGTCAACGCTGCGCAGTTCCTCATTCCCCACCCCCGGAAGCGGAGAATGGGCGCTCGCTGGATGCTGGCACCGGACAAGAAAATGCCCGCTCATGGCGTGCATTTGGGTTGCCGGGGGCGGGGATCAGCTGGCCAGCAAGTCCAGTTGCTGGGTCGGCGCTGCTGGTGCTGGTTCTTCGGCTGCGAGGGGGATGCACACGAATTTGGTGCAATCCTCATGCAGGCAACACACGCGGTACGCTTGGTCAGGGTCTTGCGGGACTGCTACGTGGATTTCGTGCCCAACGATGGTGTGCGGGTTCTCGTTTACGACGCGGGTTACGCCTTCCTGAGTCCAGCTCTCCAGCTTCACAGTGGTGTCGATCACTACAACAGCATCGGATGGCATGAGCGGGGCAGTCTCGATGGCGTTGCGCAGGTTCTTGATACGGGCGCGGTAGCTGCCCGGCTCGCGCAGTTCTGCCTGCCAAAGCTCGCGCACATAGTTCCCGATGATGCTGTAGGCCCAGCCCCGGTTTCGCCAGTCGCCATTCAGGTCTTTGACGGCCACGTCCTCGCGATGCTTGAACAGACGCATGCACTCATGGGTTTCAAGCTCGAAGGTTTTGGCCTTCGCGGGGGCATAGCCAAGCTCAGGGTTGCGCAGCCCATAGACCGGGGCGTTGTAGCCCTGGATGATCCGCCATGCGCCCACGTTGCCGTCATAGATGCTGGCCAGCAGCTCGCCGTGCTCGTACAGGCTGACGGTCAGTTTCTCGCCGTTCTCCAGCTGGGTAGCTTCTGCCACGAAGCCATTGGCAGTCATGCGCTCCTTGATCTTGTCGAACTCTGACTTGGGAACCGTGGAATAAAGGCTGTCGCCTACCGCCAGCTCGAAGGTTTGATCGTTGAGCATTACCGGGTTCGCCAGCTCCTTGAGCCAGCCCTGGATGTAGCCCTCCGGGCTAATATCGCGACCACCAGCGCCCTTGAGCATGCCGCCCTCGCAGCTCCCAGCCGAGCGGAAGATGCCACGCATGATGTTGGCAATTTCACCCATCATCAGGCAGCCCCAGTGCGGAGTACGCGGGTAGCAGTTGGACTCGTAGGTTTCCTCGAACAGCACGTACATGGTCTTGCCGCTGGTAGTCTTGAACGCTGCGGCCAGTTTGTTGGTGGATACGGTGGAGCCCATGGCGATTCCCCTTGTCTGGTAGGGCTGTGTGCCCTTCGTTTTGGATGTGGCCAGTATCAAGGGGGTAGTGCTGTGTCATCGGGGAGCTGTGCGTAACCCTGCAATTGCTCAAGACCCAGCCTGCGGTTTGAGGGTGGCCGGTCAGGAGTTGGTTGTGATGGAGAGGAAATGCCGGGGCGTTATCATCGTTGGCCTAGAGAAATGGAGGCTTCATGAACGCAATCGGCAAAATCTTCGTTGGCATCTTCGTTGGCATCTTTGCCGGGTGGGCAGTAGGCGCCGTGCTATTGGAGGGTAAGCTGTTCCTGGACGGCATGGCGAAGCTGGGTATAGGCAACCTGGGGCTGTTCTATTTCCTCGGGGCATTCTTCGCGAGCATAGGCCTACTCATCGCCTCTGGCGCTGCTCGATCCTGGAAGCGACTGCTGGCGCTGTTCCCCTTGGCAATGGTCGTGGTTGCTGCATTTGGAGGCATGCACGCGATTGAGGCCGCCGTGGGCGCTCCGCAAGACCCGACTGCTCACATCTCCAGTCGTTGAAAGGCATGGCCACCCTGGCGGCGTATGGGGCCTTCTGGCTGCTCCCGCTGATTGTGGTCATTACCTACTCGGTGATGATCTTCGAGAGCCGGCCAGCCAGCGCCGAGTAACACCAGCACCAGCTCAGCCCCAATGCTGGCGCCCGAGGATCAGGCGGTCTTCCTGAGCGCCGGCATGAGGTTGTAGTTCATTTCCTTGAGGCCTTCGGCAGTGTTGGGGACGTGGTAGTCCACGCCTGGACCCTCGATGCAATACTGCCGAGTGATTGACCGGCGACCGATAATCTCCTGCTGGACAAAGAGCAACGCTTCCTCCTTGCTCTGTAATACAGCCGGGCGGCATTCATCAGCAGCATGAATTGCTCATGCCCCAAGCCAGGGATTGAAAGTTCAAGTCCGGGCAGGGGCGGTTGCCCCTCTGGATGACTAGGGCTTGGCCACCAACCGGGTATCCAAGCCAAAGCGCTCTTGGCTGATCAGTCGGTACTTTCCGGCAGCGAGGTCACAGCTGACCAGCAGATTCCATGAGTGTTTTGAGACTGCTGACGGGATCAGCACGAACGGATGCTCAGCAAGCAAAGCATCGGCGAAGTTTTGCTGGTTGGGGGAGGCAGGAGCGCTCGATAGCCATAAGGGGTTCGGAACGTCTTCCGGCTGAACAACATAGATCAGCGTGGGGTCGAGAACTTCAAAGCAGGTTAGGACATGAGGCACGGTATCCAAAGTGTCGAAGCCGGCATGCACTGCCACTTCCAAGATCGCGGTTGCGGGATCAGCGGATGCGTACACGACATGCCGGCCCGGTGGGCTCCAGCGGCCACCGACCATCTGAGCGCCGATGCCGCTATCCCATGTGCCCTTGAACACTTCCCGGTCCAAACGCCAAGCATTCCAAGACCCTGACCACGGAAGTGGGTTCACTGGTACACCCCGTGCTCAATCCGTGTTAGGTAGTCCTCGACGGCCTGAAACCCAACCGGGTTGTCGATCATTTCCAGCGGGATATTACCCTCCAAGAGTTTGCAGGGACGGCTAAGCCATTCCTCGGCAAGTTGCTGGGTTCCAAACACGCTCATCGCATGCTCAAGGACCTTGGCGTATTGAAGGGCTACGGCGCTCTGCTTCGCATCGAGATTTTCCTGTTTCTTGCCTCCATGGCGCTGCAAGGTCCGAACGGAACGCCCTACGATACGGCTCATGACCTTCTGGGAAGACAAGAGGACGGAAACGGATAACATTTCCTGCACGTCCTGGTATGCGAAACCCTCGCTTGTGATTTTGTAAATCATGACTGGGCTGAGCATTTTAATGTCTCTGCCCAGTAGGTACTCGGTCGGCTTCCGGTCCTTCGATGCAGCATGACGTTTGACGGTGAGCATTATGGTTGCTCCTGTTGCGACATTTGACGTAAGTCTAGCGTCATTTGTCGCATTGCGCACTATGTGTGCCCGCTGGGAGGTGCGTAGTGACTCCGGCTGATCGTGACCTTCGTCGATCTGCTTGTGAACTACACGTCTGCGCGGGTGAAGTAACCCGTGGGCCGACTGGCCTTGCCTGCATACCAAGCCAGTTGCGGGGCGCGGCGCCGAAGGTAGCGACCAACGAAAGAACTTCCTTCGCACTTGTACAGCCTGAGCTGCGGCGAGACGCGGTAGCGGTTGTTGGCGATTGCCTCGATCTGCACACGGCGCGAGGCGAGGGTGGTCAAGTCCATGTCGCTATCGAGTTCGACGGCAAGCAGGTGGCGCCGCATGGGTGTCTCCGTAATCAGCTGGAATGCTGGGGATCGGCGATCCCCAGATTAAGATTCGATGGTTGCTGCTGGCGCCGGTTAAAGAGCGTCTTCGCAGACAAGCGACCAGTACAGGACTTCTAGGGCCGGCTTCTGGTGTTCGAGCGTCAAGCTAAAGTTCTCGGCAGCGACGGCAACGGCCTTCTCATAGAAATCGAAGAATTCAGCGAAGCTCCAGAATCGATCCTGATCGATGAGCACCGCCACCTTGATTTCTGCGGTAATGGCGTCGAAGTCAGGCAGCTCTCCCTGAGCTACGGTGCCGGACTGGATCAGCTCTGCCACCTTTGCTTCGTAGGTGCTCTTGAAGTCCACGACGAAGAACCCTTCGCGCAAAAGCGCAGCGAAGGCAATCTCCAGCGCGGGCTTGTGGTGCTCGACGCTGGTTTCCTCGTCCATCTGGTCATAGGCGGTAGTCACGTCCCACCACTCAAAGAACTGCTCGAAGCCTGGGAAGCTGAGCTGTTCGTCGTCCACGGTGTCCTTGATGGTCTGCATCAGCTCTTGGAGCGACGGGAGTTCGTCGCCCTCGATGAGGCCCTGTGCTGCCATTTCGGCGAGAGTGTCGGTGTAGCGTTGTTCAAGATAAATGCTGCTCATGCCTGTCTCCGTCTGCGTTTTCGATTGAATCATCAGGCAGCTTCGGCTGTGTCATCGGCGCCGGCAGGAGGATTTTTCCACTTGATTGCAGCGGGGATCAGAACCTCGAATTTGTAGCCGGATTCCGTGCTGACCTTCTCGGTGTCCCCGCGCTCACTGGCAATTTTCAGGGCGTACTCGGTGGCCTGTTCCAGCTCCAGCAGGGAGAAGTAGGCCTCAACCCGGATATTGGGATTCAGGAAGTCATCGGTCATCAGGGCTGTTCCGCCGTGGTTCCTACCCATGCCGAAGGTCATCACCAAGTACATCGGTTCACCGGCAGGGCGGTGCAGTTGACCGTCGATGATCAGCCAGTCGTTGGCGCAGGCCTGGAGGTAGTCAGCGATGCCCTGCTTGCCTTCACGGGCGCACACGTAGATGCCCAGTGCAGTATTCGAGAGCACGGCGCTGTCCTTGACCAGATTCAGGGACGGGCCGAGGGCCGGGTAGTTGGATGCGCGGCGACGCGAGCAATTGGACACGTCACAGTCGGTCCAGAGTCGGCCTTCAAACCAGCGGTAAACAACCGGCTCCAGGTAGTCATCGGAGTGGTAGTCCTTCTCACGCCCGACAATGGCCACTGGGGCTTGATCAGAGGTGGCTTCACGGATCGACAGCACTACAACGCCGTCTTCAAAGCGCTGCGGCCTCGGCTTGCGGCAGCGGGGCGGGATGATCTGTTCGACGTAGCTGTAGTTGACGGTCAGTTCCATGATGCTTCTCCCGGTAGGTCTGGCGGGGCTCTGTGCCCGGCGTTTCGATGTGCCTACATGTTCTCAGGGAAGCTGCTGTGTCATCGGAGGAAGAGGGCTGGGACTGAAATTCGTCAAACCCAGCGATTGGAAGTGAGAAGACCGCGGTGGCCTGGATGCCCATATTTGCTACAGCGTCCCCGGCATTATGCACGGTTCGGCTTGTTGGTTGTGCCGGCCTCGATCAGGCCTCGAACGCTCAAGCTGTCTTTCCTCAGCAGCCCTGACGTGTGCGATTGCTTCGCGTGCGGCCAGCTCCATCTCGTCGGTGAACTCATCGACCAGCCACTCACTCGAACGGCTCTAAGGCATCAGTCCAGCCATGCCCCGGTAGAGAACACGCTGACCGGTGAACCCGTCACGATGGGTGAACGCAATGCTCGGTCGCGCTCCAGTCGCACTTTTGCTAAAAGCTTGGCCTTCGCGCCTTTGGCAAGGCGCCCTTTGAGCACGGGCGAATTACCAGTTATGTCGAACAACAGCTCTCCTACTTCGGTGTATCGGCCCTTATCCAGCATCACGGGTATTGAATTGGCGTCTACGGGCTCGTAGTGGTCTAGCAGGTCTTCTACGCTGCCCTGGAGCGTCAGGCGTGAGCCGGGGCTCACATACAGCACTTTGGACTTGCTATGGATCACTGCAAAGGCCGCGCGCTCACCGCCCAGAACAGGGGACGGCGCTCCGGCTTGCAGCTTGAATACGGCCCCTTTCTTCACGGCCTCTTCTTTGTCGCGAATCAGCTGGTTCTGCATACAGGCCTGATACCAGTCGTCGTCAACCTTGCTTGTTATGCCCATGGCTTTGCCGGCCTCGAAGATTACGCGCGGGCAGCCAGTCAGTAAGAATGGAACGCTCGCGGTGGCAAGGAAGCATTCGAATTGGAGCCAGTAGCCATCTGTTTTGCGGCGGCATTGGATTGTGCCGGCGACGTAGGTTTGGATGGTGCTGGAGGCGAACGGGTAGCTGACGCAGGCGTAGAACTCACCTGGAGAAGTCACAGCCACCATGTGAACGCGCAGGTAGCCACCCTCATGACGCCAATCGGTCAGGTTGTTGCGGATAACCCTCTCACGCATATCCAGCGTGGGGTTCTTGTCGGTTCGCAGCAACATACCGAAATCGTAGTTGGTCATGGGGATAGCTCCGGGGTGGTTTCGATGGAGTTATCTTCCCGTGCCGGCAGCCGTGTCATTGCCCGCGCACGATAAATCGTCAGCCCGCATTCTGGGTTTTGAGGGCAGCGCCGGAAGCGTGGCTTGGTGCTGCGTGACGGGTCTCTCCGGCGCTCTCCACGGTGGGTTTGATTCGGTTTGCCCGCTGGCTACGCCCCTACCCCAAGGGCATAGCCTTCCTCGCGCAGCAGGTGAGTGATGGCCTGGGTGCGACGGCTCTCGAAAATCTGGATTGGCATTGCATCACGCAACTGTCCTGCTTTCCTCGTGCGGGAGCGTAGCCAATTGGCGTCGGCGGTAAGGTTGGCGTTTGGGGAGTTCGCCTTGAGCGCCGAGACCTTCGCAGCAACCTCGTCGTTGAGCTTCACGCGGCCTAGGATGTGGAAGTCGTGATGCCGCAGCAGGCTGCATTCTGCCGGGGACATTGCCGCTTCGTTACTTGGGATTCCGGCGCAGAACTGGTCGGTGCCCAGCAACTCGACGGCTTCCTGTAGCAGTTGGTCGGCAGGCATCGGGCCTGTTTGTAGTGGGACGATGACTCGCACGCCTCTGTCGAGCCATGAACGGATAAGGTCGCGGTGCTCTTGCCATAGCGCGAGCGTTGCACCCTGATCGGCAACCACGTCGGGTGCCACGATGCTGACATTCGGGGAGCCATCGGTGCCGAAGATCACGAACTCGTACACCTGAAAGACACGCTTCCAGTCCATGGGCTCGCCTTTGCGGAAAGCGGTAAAGGCACCGCTGTCGATGAACAGATTGCCGCCTTCCCGGATAAACCGGGGGATCGCCCCGAGCAGTTGCTGAGTAGTCAGCAGGCCGGCAACTACCCCAGCTGGCGCCCCTGCGTTGATGCAGGCTCGAAAGTCAGATTGGGAACTCATACCCGAGTGATAGGCGATGCTCCAAGGCGTTGGATTCATGCGCTGTAATGCCTTGCTCTATGAATGAGCGTCCATTGTCTTGGCGACTAGGCTGTGTCATCGGGAGGTTGGTTTTCGAATCGAAGATGCTCAATCCCGCAGTCAGGAATTGGCGAATTATCTGTCCGGGACGGCTCACGAGGGATCGGATGTAGCGTCATTCCTGGCGCTCCAGGTCTCGAATGCCGGCGATAGCATCGAGCAAGCGAAGAGTCTCTGTGCTCGGCTTGCTATACGTCGATCCTCATGACGAGGACCGAGACGACTAGACCGTTGTGCTAGCCGGCGCTGCGTCAGCTACGGTTTGCGCCTTGTTCTGCTGCGTTGAATGGTGCGCCCTGGGAAGGTAGCGGATCGCCTTTCTTTACGAGGCGTGCGCGGATGGCTTGGGCCTTCTTCTTTGCCTTATCCAGGCTCTCAGAGGGGATCAGATACACCTCGCACTCTGAATAGTCCGGGTCATTGCGGCTACCGCCTCCGCTCCAGACGCCAGCGGGAAAGCGGACGGTTGTCCAAAGTCTTGATTCCATCTCATATTCCTCGAACTACACGCTTTCCAGCTCGAAGCCTGGGCTGAGCATGAACAACGTTGCATTGGTCTGACACGTCGGGTGCGTGGGACTGGATTATGGTGTTCACTCGGACCACCTTAGCTGGCCAGCCATTCCTCGAAGGACTTCACTTCCCAGCCCAAGCTTTCAGCATTGACCCGGTAGATTTCGTAACGGTCATGCAGGCTGCCTTGGTGCTGGGTGGCTGGCGGGATATTGCTGTTTTGATTGGCCATCGCTTCGGCTCTCCTTGCTGGTTTGGATGTGCTCATCTTCACCCGCAAATGGGTGTGTCATCGCCAGCGCGCCGCGAGGGTCGATAATCCTCAGTCGCTAGGATGGGTATCTGGCATTTGCTCGGAATCGCTACACCGGCCCCCGGTAAATGCCCTGATGCGCAGTTGCGTGTCAGGCTTGCTTGCGTAGCCGTGCTATTTGCTCAAGCAGCTTGGGGCAGACCACTCGCCAGACTGGGGCAACAACGAAGCCAGTTTCCACGCCTTTGCCGGTTTCCTCGAACTGGCCTGTGGCGAGATAGCCTGCAATCAGTTCTTCTCGCAGGTTCCAGACAGGGATGCAAATCTCATCGTCTTCAATCTCCACATCGACGATGTTGCAGGTAAGTGCGCCGTAGGGCTCACCATCCTCACACGTGAGACGAAACGCAATTCGCTTGTTGGCGTAGAGCGTGGGGGTAAGTTCCAGGGTGTCTACTGTTTCCATATCAAGCTCTACCATTTACTCGGTTGGGGTTTGACGTTCGCCGCTGAACAACCGAAAGAGACGAATGTGCTAACCAAGGCCGCTATACCAGCCGGTGTTGTTTCGTCTTGGGCGACTAGCGCCGTCATGCCTACACGTCTTGGATGAGATTTCGCAGCCTATCCAGCAGTGCCTTGCGTCCTTCCTCGCTCAGACCACTGTGGGCCTGGTGGGCTGGCTTGATCGACAGTAGGGCCACCCGCTACGAGCGGGGTTACCCAGCATCCAAATGCGGGCTTTCCTTGAATGTCTTTCGCAAGCCAAAGCTCAATCGAGCCATCCTCAAACTCAACCTGCCAAGCGATTACCGTCTGGTCTGCCATGATGGTTTCCTTTCTACGACCAATCTGGGTGGTTCGGGTCAATCAGAGCCCGGCCAGGGACAATCATTTCCTTGTCGGAGTCGATCCGAACCACAAGCCAGTTACCGCGACCACCATAGTTGGTGGCGGATACTGTTCGGACAAGGTTGCCGCTCTTGACGAATCTATACGTCGATTCCGCTCTAATAACCATGGCCTGTTTTCCTATGCTTGAAGTGGTAACTACCAATCCCTTTTCTTGGCGGCTCTCAGCTCATTCAACCCCTTACTCGCCGGGGTGGGGCTCCGTTGGTCCAGCCAAAAGTACACGTTCGCCGATAAGATCGGTGACGTGGTACTCCGCTGGCTTGACCATGTTTATTCACGCTCCTGTATGAAGGCCCAGGCTGCCCTGATCGAGCGAATCTCCTTGAGATTCCAGTTGGTCAGCACCAGCTGGCTGGAGCCTGCAACAGACTGGTACACCGGGTCGAATACGCTCACTTCGCCCCCGAAACGCTCAGTCCTATAACCGGCAGAGTGGAGGCGGTCTTCGATGATGCTGGCTTCACGGTTCATAGGAATGGCACTCCGTAGTGCGTTTTCGATGTGGTTATCATCACGCACAAGATCGAGTGTCACGGACGCGAATTAGATTTGTAGCGAAATGCTCAACCCTGAGCATGAGAATCGAGCAAATTCATTGCTGATAGGGCAGTCACTCACTTTCAGCAAGCGCGGAGCTTGGTCTTACCCAGCCGGTTCTCAATGATGATTTGCAACCAATGGCACGTCTGTATCTCCGAATCTTGACCAAACTCACGCCTGCAAGCTCGGCGAAAAACGAATCAGGTTTCACACCCAGCTGTTCAAAGAGTTCCGGCCTCTTCGCAAACAGAGCGCTCAGTGGGTCAAACCGAGGAATCCCACGTCGTCTTCTCAATCCATAGATGGCGGACGCCGACACTCCGAACCTCTTAGCCACCTCAACGTCGCTTGCGGTGCCAAGATAGGCCATAACGGCTTCTGGTACATGGCGCTTTTCAGGCGCCTGCGACTTGCAGTCGATGGAATTGCGGAATCTTCTAACCACAGAACGGCTAACGCCTGCCAGCGATGCGATTTGAATGTCTGGCAGAACTCCCAGTTTGTCGATCAGCTCCGGGCGATCAGTGAGCAGGGCTTTGAGCGGGTCAAAGCGAGGTATTCCCAGTGCCTTGCGCTTTACGCGTACCACCGACCAAGACACGCCAAGCTGATCTGCAAGGGATGTGTCCGTCTGCTTGCCTAGTAGGGCTAGACGTTCTTCTGTCCACTCAATGCGGGTGTTTTTTTTCCTGGGCATGTTTTGGTCTGTCGTCCTGGTTTTAAGGAAACAAACTTAACTGCCCTCCACCCCCTTGCTGCAACCCAACAATGCTGACTTCCTCTGTTGGGGTCTGGCGCGGGCTCATGCGACTGTGTGGAGCTACTAAGCCCGGCGAAGGTAGAGCCTGCATGAGCAGAACCCGGCGATGAAGATGACTGAGTAGGTCATCGTTCGCAATGTGAGGCTATCTCCTGCCCAACTCGCAAGGGCGTCCCCGAACCATTCGAGGCAAAGAACGCCTGCGCCCACGCTGATAACTTGAACGCTTACGCTCGACCGGCCTTGTAGTAACCCTCTGCCCACGCAGCGGATGGCTTGAGGCCCATGCAGGCAAGGCATTTGTCGGCTGCCTTCCACCCGTAGAGCCATTTGTTGAGCACGTCAGAGGCCCGGCTGTGATCGCCGCCAGGATTGCGGGCTACGTTCTGCTGGAGGGATTCCAGGTTCGACAGCTCGGCCTCAACGCTGCAATCCATGCTGTCCAGGTATTCCTCAATGAAAGGATTCCCACAGTTGCTGATAGCCGCGACGATCTGCTTTGCCATTAACGCCATGTAGCCGTTCTGCGCCTTGATCCCCATTACCGTTATCCTCTGGTCGGTGGCTGGTCTTCGGAATGGATAAATCTTCGCCGATAGCTGGCTGTGTCATTGGATGCGACCAGAGTCCGGGACAATTGCTCGAAGCCGGCATTGAGAAGTGAGGGAATTGGGAACCGATGGCCTGTACTGCAATCGTGGATGGCAAGCGTGTAGTCGGCGCTTTTCTCTCGGACGAGGAATGGCGTCAGCTTGTGAAGCTGTCGAAGCAAAGGCAGGTCTTCATGCACGACACCAAGTTACCCGCCGTTGCCAAGACCGTTCGCTGGCGAGGTGGAATCACTCGATTCTTTTCTCACTTCCCAGGCGAAGCACCCGAAGGCTATGCCTCCCGCGAAAGCCCTGAGCACATGGCTCAGAAACTGGCCGTCTATGCTCGGCTCCAAGAACTGGGTTTCGCGGTTGAATTGGAAGCGGGTCGAGATAACTGGCGCGCCGATCTTCTGGTAGGGCAGTCCGCAGCTGGCCCAGAGTTGGCTATCGAGGTTCAGCTCACCCGACAATCGGCCCAGACCACATACGTGCGGACCCATCACCGAACAACATCGGGAGTACCCACCCTGTGGTTGTTTGGGAAAAAGGCCAGCACCGGCCATCTGTCAGCCGACCTGCTCAGCACGACCCCTGTGTTTGTCGCTCAGAGCGCGGACCATGCTGCCGACATTGCTCAAGCTGTATGTTCGGGATCGGGGTTCTACGACGACCTCAGTCAGTTCAAAGAGACCCCGGCACGCCCCGTAGGCGTCCAGGTCGCGTGCGAGTGCGGGATCAAATGGCTAAGGCCAATTGGCGTCGTGCTGCTGCCCAATCGCCTGAGAGGCGACCTAAAGCCCATCTACGCCTCTGCATCAGTCACGTCAGCAAAGAAGCGCGGGCGCACGCTCAGCCTTACCGAAGCCGATGCTTATTTCCGTAGGTACATGAAGGTTTTCCGAAGTGCATCTCAGACCTACGGTATCGCACTAGCAGCCTGTCGGACTTGAATTCATAAATGGACAGAGCGCGACAAAGACAAAG